>Ga0207652_10001270_pt1 | contig 22457 bp, 13 predicted proteins | sample KBSC63BmetaG_FD_184334 | JGI IMG/M metagenome (GOLD analysis project Ga0207652, IMG submission 184334) | Corn rhizosphere microbial communities from Kellogg Biological Station, Michigan, USA - KBS C6-3B metaG (SPAdes) (version 2) | ecosystem: Host-associated > Plants > Roots > Rhizosphere ... | reverse complement strand
AGAGAAAACCACACCATTCAATCGTGAAACGGTTGCTCTTTTCATGACCACTAATCTCCTTTAGAGACAGTTATGACTTACGTTGACGGGAACGAACGCCCGCACGATCATGCGCGCGGAGGTGTAGTTACTGCCTCCAGCTTCAGATCACGTGATGACGCTCCAACATGCAGTTTTCTTGGCCCCACCGCGCGGACCCAATGATTTGCTTCGGGAGACCAATACTCAAGCTGGCGGCTTGCTACATGGAGAGTGAGAGTTTTGATTTCATCGGCATTCAGGTGAATGCGATCAAAGGCGACGAGCGCACGGACGGCAAATTGGGCTGATTGTCCTTGTGGTCTTTCGGGTGCGTCCAGATAGACTTGCGGTACCTCATCACTCGCCACAGCACCGCTGTTGTGCAGGCGAAAGCTGACATCGAGGCCGCCATCTTTGGCATCAGCAACCTTCAACCCGGAATATTCGAATGTTGTATAGGAAAGGCCGAATCCAAAAGGAAAGAGCGGCTGTATTTTTTGAGCATCGAACCAGCGATAACCTACAAGGACCCCCTCGGAAAATGTTGTTTTGCCGCCAACACCGTCGGAACTGCGCTCAGGATGCGTGGGATCGTGCGAGACATATTGATCCAGTCGCTCAGCCCACGTAAAAGGCAAGCGTCCCGCCGGGCTATTGCGGCCCAGGAGAATATTTGCGGTAGCAGCGCCGCCTGCATCGCCCGCATACCACATCTCCAGTACGGACTTCACCTGCCTGAGCCAGGGAAGCGCAACCGGCTGGGAATTGTTGAGTACGACGATTGTGTTGGGATTGATCTTCGCGATCGCTTCAATCAATTGATTCTGGTCCCCGGGAAGGTCATAATCTGGCCGGCCCCTGGCCCATGCAAAAACAATGACTTTTTTCGCCTTACGTGCCGCATCAAGCGCGGTCTGATAGTCCTGCTGCCGCGCGGCAGGAGACATCCAGTTCAGCCGAATCTGGACTGGACGGCCCGACCCGTCAGCTTTCTCCGTGAGTACAAGAGAATGAGATCCTTTTGTAAGGTGCACCGCCCGTCGCACGTCGTCCAGGTTATCTACACTGGGCAGGACGTTATCCTCGGCGGGTTGGATGAAGTCGCCGTGCTGGAAGAGACCTGCGCTGCTACCGGCCGGCAGGTCGTCGATGGTGAGTCTGGCCGAGCAGCCTAGCAATTGCGTATAAATCCAATACGTTCCCGTCTCCGGAACTTCCACCGTGCCGCGCCAGGTAAAGCTGCTTCCTGCGGGGAGCGCGTGCCCGCTCGCGATCGTGAAGTCCACAATCGGATCGATGGCTTCACTCTTCCCCTGGCTGTCCTCCCGTACAATCCCCTGCTGGCCCGAATGGCTGAACAGCGAGGCCGGAATTGGAGTGCCAGTCATATCGTCGGCGACGGCATAGAGGATGTGCCGATCGGGGACATTTTGCGTGGCTTCTTTCAGCGCAGCGAGTGGCCCTGGTTCGCGGCCTGGGATACCCAGCGCCTTTTCCATCGACAGGCCGATAGTAATCGTCTGCCCCGCACCTGGTCCGATGATCGCCAACGACTTCAGATCATCCTGGGTTATCGGCAATGCCCGGTCCTGGTTCTTCAACAGAACCGCCGCGTCCTCTGAAGTCTTTTCGATGATCTTTACGTCGTCATCGAAAGGCACTGGAGAGATATCATGCTTTGCTTTGCCATCGAGCCAGCCGAAGCGGTCTTCTTCAGCTAAGATTTGTCCGGCAGCTTTGGTAATTCGCTCTGGCGTCACCTGCCCCGCCTTCAGTGCGGCAAGCATGCCCTGCGGCGGCTCCTGGTGGTGACCGTGTCCGATATATAACCGCGGAGGCTCCTCGGGTGTGCGGGCCGGCCAGGCGTACGGCTCATACGACTTGCTTTTCTCGTCTGGCTCCGGAGGTGGCGGTGGTAAGGGTTCAGACACCGGGCAAAAGAAACATGGTTTGTTATCGGCTGTGTAACCCGCCATTTCCAGATCGAGGCCGGCGTTGATAAATGTAGGTGCATGATTCGCGCCCCAATCGGAAACGACAAAACCCTTAAATCCGATTTCCTGCTTCAAAAGCTTCTCGAGCGTGTCGGGGTTGCCGCAGGAAAAGCTCCCATTCACCTTGTTGTAGGAACACATGATCGACGCGACGCCTGCCTCCACGGCGTCGGCAAATGGCGCCGCGTAAATCTCGTGCAAAGCCTGTTGTCCCACCACGACATCGCCACCTCCGTTGTAAGCGATGTAGTGTTTCGCTTCAGCCATGACTCCCTGACTTTGAATGCCTTCAATCTGGGCAGCCCCGATCGCGCCCACAAGCAGCGGGTCCTCCCCGAAAAGGTTATAGGCGCGCGACCAGACGGGATCGCGCATGATGTTGATGAACGGCTGCAAACTGATATTGACACCGGCAGCTGCGGCATCGCGCCCGATCACGACGCCATTTAGACGAGCATCTTCGCGGCTGAAGGTTGCTCCCAGGCCCATCGTGCCCGTTGGCGCCGTGGACGGTTGCCGCGTCAGCACCCCCGGGGGACCGTCAGCCAATCGAAGCCATGGAATGCCCAGCTTCGCGTCTCCCGCCATATAACCAGCCTGCCCCTGCGATTCCCCGGGAGGATCTTTTTCGCCGTGAATGAGTGCAATCTTCTGGCTAAGAGTCATCCTGGAGAGCAGCCTGTCCACTTTCAAATTGCCGGTGACCACGGGCACACGATCGCTAGCGTGACGGTGGGGGCCGGGGGTTTGGGCGGACATCGTGGCGCAAGCGGCTGCGATCAAAAAGAATCCGGCAACCGAGGCAAGCCATGTTGAAAGACGTAATGCGGGCATGGGTTTTCCTGCAACAAGAAACGGAGATTGATGATGGTTGAAATAAGAGACGGCGCTAGCGTGATGAATCGGTAATTCGTTTCGTTACTCCAAAGGACCAACGGTCAGACGACGTCCCAGCCGAGGCCGCAGGCCCAGGCACTATGGCCGCTACAACGGTGAGAGCTGAAAGCCCGATATATGATGTGACGACATAATCATTCCGCGCACGGGACCGATTCGTTCGCTCCACGCAAGTGGACAGCCGTGAATGCACTGGATTCAAAGTGAAGCGATCAAGTCGCGCGGGGCGAGGGATGAATTGGGCGCAGCGGCACCGAGTTCGATGCCGCTGTCTGGCTAGTTAGAAGTGGACTTTTGCAGCCAACTGAACGGTTCTGCCGTAACTGAGGATAGTGCTGGATATCTTTCCAAAGTTGCTTGATCCCACCGTCTGACCTGGAGGTCCGAAATCAGGATGATTGAAGAGGTTGAAGAACTCGCCGCGTAGCTCGAACTTTGTTTCGTGATAAATATTCCAATTCTTGCCTAGCGTCATATCGTCGTCGACCAGGCCGCCGTACCTCAGTGCTGCCGGGTTGCGTACGACGTTACCGCGAGTCCCCACAGTCGGCACTGCGAATGCGTCGATATTGAACCATTCGGCCGGGCTTCTGTGAGCGATGTTCGGACTGGCAACCTGATTCGGAAATTGCGACTGGCGTCCGGAAACGGTGCCGACATTCTCGTTATCTCCCGAGATATAGACAGAGAATGGAAGGCCACTGTGGAGGCTAAGGATATCTGACAGTTCCCATCCCGAAACAACTCCGTTGATGATGCGGTTGCCCGTGCGTCCCGGAATGTGCCAGGTACCAGTCATCGAAAGAATATTGGTTATGTCGAATCCGGCCAATCCCCGATTGATGCGGCCGTTCCAGCGCGTTGGGTTCTCAGTAGCCGTGCCGAAGATGTTACCGCTCGAAAGATTGTCGACTTGGTCGATGTTCTTGGACCAGGTATAGGACACTAAGTAGCTCAATCCATGGAAATACTGACGCTGGACCCGCACGGCGAGAGCGTTGTACGAGGAGTTGAACTCGTTGTAGCCGTTAAGAACATAGGGCGATACACCAGGAAACCTCACTGTCTGGAGGTTGCTGGCGCGATCTGGACTCGGGTTAGGCGCAATATTGTCAAGCATCTGCGCTGTCAGCTTGGTTCCCTTGGAGCCGAAGTAGGCTACTTCGATGCCCATAGCCCGACCAAACTGCTTCTGGACGGAAAGGGTCCATTCCGATACATAGGGGGTACGCGAGCTTGCCGGATTGACGTTCAGACACTGGCTGCAGCCGGTCGTTGTCGCACTGCCGATCGGATTACCGAAGTTCTGAAACGGATTCGGCAACTGAGCATTGACCGCCGTCTTGTTCAAACCGGAGAGGGTCTGCGGCGAAGAGAACGGCCAATTGCCCGCCGCACTCTGTGAAGCCTGAATGTAGTTGGAGCCGAAACTGTCGTAAAAGACGCCTGCGGAAGCTCGCACGACCGTTGTGGGCGTCACCTGGTAGGCAAATCCGAAGCGGGGTGCAAAGTTATTGCGGTCTGGTGTGATGCCACCCTTACGAATTGTCGCGGCGTCACCGGTGATTGGGTTCTTCTGGTCGAAAACGTATGCACCTTTTTCGAAGTAGTACGTCCCCAGTCCATAGGAGTTGACCGGCGGGGCATTGTAGTCATAACGGAAACCGCCGTTCAGGGTCAGGCGGCCGTTGCGCCATGTGTCCTGCACGTAGAACCCATAGCCGTAAGTCGCCTGATCCACGACGGCGCCACCCAACTGCCGGGCCGCCGAATCTGGAAGCCCCAAAAGGAAGCTTGCGAAGGCGTTCCCGCTTGTCGCCTGGAAAGTAGGGGAAGATGCAACAAGGCCACCGGTCTGCCCCCTGAGGAAGCTGAGGTTCGTGCTGGCGAGACTGCCCTGCACCTCATGCGTCTGCACGATGGCGCCACCAATACTGATGGCATGGCGTCCGGCCACCTTCTGCACGTCCACGATGCCAGAGTTTTGGAATACGGGCCCAATGGTCGTATCGGACGCCGGGATTCCTGTGTAGCTGTCAAAGCCGATGGGAGGAATAATCTGCGCACCCAGGAATGTGGGAAAGACGGCGCCAAGGCCGCTGGATTGCGCCAGACCCGGAGGGCTCGAATTGCCGGTGAAGTAGTTGACGCCAGTTACACCGTATCGAGCGGTCACAACCATGGTCTTAGTTGGCACGTACGTGTCGCTGGCCACCGCGTTGACGAGTTTATCGCTGGTACGCCCGCTTACTCCAGGAAGACCTACGGAGTCGCTGGGATTGTTGGCGCCCGTGTACCGCGCGAAGAAGCTATGCTTTTCGCCAAACTGGTGGTCAACTCGGGCATCCCATTGGTTCCCGTTAGTATGCGTTCCCGCCTGGTTGATCCAGTTATTACTGTTACCCGCCTGGGAATAATTCGGCTTCGGATAGTAGTTGGCGATGGCCGCCGCGGATTTGTTGATCAGGCTCGCGGGGAGCTTATTATCGTCGAAGGGCTGTCGCGAATATGTACCGGTAACGGGATCCGCCGTCACAAAAGGGTTATAGATAAGAGCGCAGAAGGGCTTTCCTGCAGAATCCAGGACAACCTGGGTTTTGCATTGAGTCATATCGGTTGGAGCGTCGGCACTGAAGTCACCAGCGACTTCAGCGGGTGTAGGAACGGTCGCTAGAAAGTTCGCCGGCGAAGTGATGCGAACACCCTCGTAGTAGCCATAGACGTACCACTTATTCGTGTTGTGAATTAGCCATGGAAGAACGAGCGGACCACCAGCCTCAGCACCGAACTGGTTCCAATGATAGCTCCCAACAGAGGGGCTGAAATACGCCTTCGCATCCAGAATGTTGTTGCGCCAGTACTCCCACAGCGTACCGTGGTACGACGGTGTGCCGGACTTGGTGACAACGTCGATGGTGGCCCCGGATGCGTGACCGTACGCCGAAGAACCGACACCGGAGTCCACGGTCATTTCCTTGATCGCATCCGGCGGAGGATAAATCGCCACACCGAGCAAGTTCGGATCGCGGTTTTCCACTCCGTCCATAAGAATATTGTTGTCCTTTTGCCGTTGGCCAAATACGGACGGAATAGTGGACTGACTGACGGGGCTGTGATTTGTTGTGGAGCCCGCAGCGGGCACGGGCACGACGCCAGGGACCAGGCTGATAGCATTCAAGAAGCTTCGGCCAAGCAGCGGAATCGAGGTCAATTCTGCCCCCGACAGCGTTGCACTCAAGCTTTCAGAGGTCGTCTGCAGGACAGGCGTGACATCTTGCACGGTCACCTGCGTGGACGAACTCGCAACTTTGAGATTGAAGTTGATGGCCGCCGTTTGGCCCGAAGTCAAATCGAAGGGCTGCGTACGCTGTGTCTCAAAACCCGCGGCGGAAACCGTAAGACTGTAGCGCCCCGGAAGCAGCGTCAGGATCAGATAGGTACCGTCGCTCCGGGATGTCACGGAGCGAATCGTCGAGCCATCCACACCTTGGAGCTCGATCTGCGCCTTAGGAATTACGGCGCCTGTCGGATCGTTCACCAGACCCGCCAGACTTGACTCACCAACCTGTGCCTGCAGCCCCAAGGGGAGCAGCATCGAATAACACAGGAACTGCAAGAACAGATTCAATGACTTTCTCATGCGTCACTCCAGTCCTATAGAAAATGCTTGTCGAATTGGCCTTCGAAAATGGCCTCGCAGAATGCGCGGCAAAAGCTACAGCTCTGTCTAAAAAAGTTCTTCATAAACTTTCAATGAATCTTCGTCTCGATGTTCGTGATCTGTCCAATAGAATCTTGCAGCCGAAACAATCTTGAATTTAGATGGATTAAGCAGGCAGTCTCAGGCCTCGCAATTGCGATTTGGTATTAGCGCTACGGCGAGGTGTACGTGGCGGATGCCGCGGGCTGAAGATGAAGATGCTCTGCCACTTCGGCCAGCATTGGGGAAAGTGAATTGTCCCAGAAGGACCACGTGTGGGCGCCCGGCAGTTCGCGGTATTCGTATCGGAGTCTGTACGTAGAAAGCTCGGCCGCAACGTGTCGATTGGATGGGAGCAACGGATCCGAGCTACCGCACTCGAGGAACAGGTACGGTAAGGTTGCCGGGTCCGCGGCGACAATGAGTGAATCCAGGTCATTCAACTTGCGTGTGGCGCTTCCCCAGGTGCCGTACGCCTGGTCGATACTCGGCTTTAGCTGGGGCATAACGGCCTCGATGCCCGACGGACCTGAAAATGCGCCACTAATACTTGCCGCGAAGTTAAACAGAGCGGGCCGCTTCAACGCAAACAGAAGAGCACCGTAGCCCCCCATGGAGAGCCCGGCAATGGCACGATGTTGCGTGTCAGCAACTGTCCGATAATGACTGTCCACGTCATGGATAACGTCATCCAGTATGTAATCGGCATAATGATCGGCGGGCTTTGTATCGGAGTTTACATACCAGGAGTTCTCTGCTCGCGGTGTGACGATGATGAGTTGATAACTCGCAGAGAGTTCCGTGAGGTGAGTGAGTTTGATCCAGTCGGTTTCGTTACCTTGCCAGCCATGCAACAGATAGAGCACAGGATAACGCTGCCGTCCTGCTACGTACCCTATCGGCAGCACCACTTGATATGGCATGTCACGCTGGAGCGAGTTGCTGTGAAAGACTCTTTGCTCGACTGTGCCTGTGGCGGCGGAAGGCAGCGGCGTAGTCTGCTGCGGACAGGCCAATGCAGTAAACGAGGTGAGCACTGCCACGAGTGCAATCAGGAAGAAAATTCGGAATCGCATAACCCTCCAAGCCGCCGCAGGCATGTGCCGGATGTTATCGAGCAATACGTTCTCACGTTTACCGCCGCAGACATCAAAAGTCCAATCGAATAACACGATCAGATCAATACTTTTCGCGCATTGCATTTGCGAAAAAATGCTTCTATCCGCCAGGCCACTGTTGACCTTTGAGCCAGACTCTTTCAATGTTTAGACCACAAGCATTGTCCGCAACGGTGAACCGAATGAGATCAGCCGGCGCACCGGGACGGATCACTCCGGCGCCTCCGACGAAGCGGCCTGGATTAACGGTTGCCATCATCAGAGCTTCAGACAAGGAGATCCCGGCGCTGGAAACGGCTCTCATGATGCCATCTTTTAAGGGGAGTGCCGCACCAGCAAAAAACTCCGTTCCGGCCAGATTCAGTCGTCCGTTGTGATGGAGTTCCACTTCGCCGCCAACTGCTGTCTGGTACCGCCCGGGCGGAAGCCCTCCGACTGAAACCGCATCCGAAACGAGAATGCATCGATCGATTCCTTTTGCCCGCAACATCGTCTTCAGCATGTCGCCGGGCAGATGATGACCGTCAGCGATCAGGGTTGCGGTCAGCCGCTCGTCGGCAAGCTGCGGCCATAGCACATTGGTATGTCTGGGAATCATTCCAGCGCTGCCGTTCCCAAGGTGCGTTGAGAGCCTTGCGCCTGCGTCTGCGGCATGCCGGATTTGTTCCGGAGTCGCGTTCGTATGCCCGATCGCCACATGAACACCAGCACGCGAAAGCCTGGTGATGTACTCTCCAACTCCTTCCCAATGGGGTGAAAGAGTCAGCATGCCGACGAGGCCATCCGATGCTTCCTGCCAGCGCGTAAACTCGGCCATGCTCGGAGAACGGACGTGCTGTTCCGGGTGGGCGCCACGATAGCCTTCGGCAGGACTAATGCTTGGTCCTTCCACATGCACATAGGGGACTGCGTCGGCCACGAGTCGGCTTTGCCGGCGTGCTTGCGCGACCGCCCGCAGCACCGCCACGATTTTTGCTTCCGAAGCTGTGATGATCGTTGGAAGAAAGGTGGTAACTCCCACCCCGATCATCTTTTTCGTCAGCGAATGGATTAAGTCGGGGTCAGGATGGTCGAGATTGACATCGTCCCCGCCATATCCATTCACTTGGAGATCAATCAGACCTGGCGACAGCCATGCCTCTTCATCACGGCGTGTCTCGGCCACAGTTTGCACACGGCCGTCTTCTATACCGACTTCGATCGATCGGCCGCTAAATGGATCGCGCCCACGTACTGTTCGTTTCATTTACCCTTCCGCGGACCGCCTTTTCGAGACAAACATTACAACCAGCCTAATCTGAGAATTGGACGCATCGCTTGGTCGACCTCATATTTGACCGCGCCCTGCGTGGATGCTGCATCGCAGGAATACAAGGATCCTTGAGCAGAATTATTTCTGGGCCTCAAGTGCGCAGCTTTCCATCTGGCCCCCACAAGTTGATCAACCCTTGATTCCCTTGCGCCGACAGCCCTGCTTCCATAGCGTTTCTAAAAAGTGAATGAACCAAACTGGCTGCCGGATAGTCGCCGCCTAAGCCCTCTGTCAGATCCTTCAACAGCGCCATGTCCTTGTACTGAAGACTCATGCTGAAGCCCGGAGCAAAATCCTCCTGCACCATCTTCCACCCGAGATTGTTCAGCATCCACGAAGAGGCGGCTCCGCTGGAGACGGCCTTCAGGGTCGTTTCCACGTCCAGGCCGGCGGCTCGCGCAAGACGTATCCCTTCTACCGCGCCCAGCAGATTCATTGCGCCAACCAACTGGTTTACGAGCTTTGTCTTCTGCCCGCAGCCGCTGGGCCCGGTATAGGTGATCGTGCTGCCCATAGCGCGAAATATCTCGAAACAGGCATCAAAGGCACCTTGCGGTCCACCTGCCATGATCCCCAAAGTCCCGGCCTCGGCGCCCTTTTCTCCTCCACTGACTGGTGCATCCAGCATCTCGCATCCAATCTCTGCAATACGGGTAGAGAATCTCACTGTTTCGACAGGGGAAATCGTGCTCATATCAATAACCCTCGCCCCCCTGTTCACGCCGAAGGCGACTCCAGAATCTCCAAAGAGAACACTCTCCACCGTTTTCGTATCCGGCAGCATCAGTATGATTACGTCGCTGACTCTGGCTATCTCGTCCGGTGAATCCAGTGAAGATGCTCCGAGAGCAAGGAGAGGTGCGGCTTTCTCTATGTCGCGCTTCAGAATCGACAAGGGATAGCCTGCGCGCAGGAGATTTGCGGCCATGGGTCTTCCCATGACTCCAGTTCCGATAAAGCCGATGCGTTGCATTGTTGGGCTGCTCCCCTCGGCGTTGCCGATGATCAATAAAGCTTAGCGTCTATTCTTTCGCAGCAATTGGTGCCAGGCCAGGTTGAGAATCTCCGAAAAGCGTCGTCTCAAGCACGCCAGCCGTGGCGATGTCTGCGCCGATCCATTCAATAGCCAGATTCACATAGTCCGCATACTTCCCTGTCTCGAACAGCGGATAATCACTCGCTACGCAAAGCGGTTCTGGGCCGAACACTTCGCGTAAGCGGATTGCGTATGGCTTTACATCTTCGTGAGGAAACGGCGTGTGCGAAAAGTGGGCGATCGCGGATACTCCTGCTACCACATTGGGCAGCGCAGCCAACCTGGACACAGACTCATACCAGTCCTCCTCGTTCTGCCCGTCGCGGCGCGGCCAACCCATGTGTGGCAGGAAGATTCTCAACTGAGGAAAGTCACGGATCAGGTCGAGAAGCTCGCTCGTCAGTTTCCCTATCCCAACTTCAGCATGAGGAATGAGCCACTTTTGCGATGCTTCCAGCGCTGCAGCCAATGGCCGAAAAGCCTTAAGATCACCGGTTCGGACCCGAATGCCTCCAACCGCATCCTCTGCAAGAATGGCCGGGTAGAAGCGCTCGTCCGTGGGACGGAAGCAAAGTGCGACTCGAAATTGCGGCAAGGGCGAAGCAATGAGACGATCCAGACTCGGCCGGTTGTCCCCGCTCCAGGTCTCAACCACGAGCGCGCGATCGATACCCGCCTCTTCCATGCACTCTTCGAGAGCATCCATCGGGTTCTGAACACTCATGTCCAGATGCGTATAGGCATCCATCATTGGCGAGAGAACCTCATCCTGAAGAAGATAGCTCCGAAGGCAAACCAGGGAAGAAGCGCAATGAGGAGGAAGATGAGAGTGTCGTGATGGCGATCCGCCAGAGCACCTATCTGAGGGCTGACGAAGCCGTAGGCAACATTGCTCATACCGCCGAGCAGTCCGGAGCTGACACCGACATATTCCGGTTCCAGATCCTGAACGAGTGTCAGATAAATCACCAGGAATGCTCCTACACCAACACCGGTGAGTGAAAGGCACAGCACTGCAAGGTAGCGATGAGACGTAAGCCCGGCAGGCGCTGCCAGACATATCAGAAGACACGCTGTGAGGAGCGCCCATTGTTTCGCTGCGCGTGCACTGCTTCCGAACCTGACCAGCATGCGGACGAAGAGCCCTATGCAAAGGTTACCGGTAAACGATCCTGCGTAAACGACGATCGAAAGAGCGTTCCCGTGCGAAAAACTGAATCCTCTCACCGTCTCCAGATACAGCGGTATCCAATCTGCTAAGTAATAGTTAATGCCATTGATGACGAGAGCGGAAACAGCAAGTATCCAGAAGTCAGGCATCAGAAGCAGACGCCGTACGACCTTCGCGACGTTGCGCGCAGGAAAAGGAACTCCCTTCAACCTGTCAGCCTCCCCCCTTGTCACCCAAAGCCACACGAAGATCCAGAGACCGCCTGCGGCTCCAGTTACCACAAAAGCTGCGCGCCATGACCAATGCACGGCGATCACCGTAATGATCACGGGGGCAACGAGCGCTCCCATTGCCGCCCCGCTGTTAAAAATTCCGTTAGCAAACGGCCGGTCCTCGGGACGCAGAAGCAAATTTGTGGTCTTCAGAGAACAGGGCCAGTTGAACGCTTCCCCGGCACCCAGAAGAAATCGAAGGCCGGTCAACATTCCCACACTCGTGGCCAGGCCGGTCAGGACTCCGACGATCGACCAGACACCGCTTGCGATCGGAAAGACAATACGAGGCCCGCACGCATCCACGAGAAACCCGCCAAAGATCTGCACGAACCCGTACGAATACCGAAAAGCGGCAACGATGTGTCCGAATTGCTCGCTTGTGAGATGAAACGTGGCAATGATCTTGGGAGCAGTCAGAGCCAATACCTGGCGGTCGAGGTACACGATTGCCGTGGCCAGAAACAACATAAAGCAGATCCACCAGGTCCTGGCAGGGGGTCGCTGCGGATACTTCATATATCTCTACCTCTTACCTGCCTTTTGTGGAGCCGCAAAAAGGAATCCAAAGTTTTCGGTTCAAGGCGTTTGCTTCGGCCGATTGCACCGCCAGTTCGATCCGTAATGCCGACCAGCCTAGGATACCGGCCCTAGCGACCTCCACTGCAAGGCGCGTACGGACGGGCATCGAGCGCCTCCTGGAGGATGTCGACACCGAATCCCGGACCGACTGGCAGTTCCAGAGCACCTGCCGAAAAGATGGGAGGATTCGCGAGAAGCTCCGTTGTCAGCTTCTCTTCCGCCTCCGATCCAATCGTTTCCAGAACGAAGAAGTTTGGGATCGCCGCTGCGTAGTGAAGATTCATCACCGTTGCAAGTGGCCCATTCGGATTGTGCGGCGCCATGCCGATATAGTGGGCTTCGGCCAATGCGGCAATTTTTTTCATGCCCGTGATCCCACCGCAATTCACCAGGTCGCACTGCAGATAATCCACCGCGTGTTGTTCGAGGAACGGTCGCACACCATAAATGGTCGCCCATCGTTCCCCCGCAGCAATGGGGATCGACGTTTCGCGCTGGACAAGGCATAGTGCGTCAACATTCTCCGGTGGAACAGGCTCTTCGACGAAAAGAAGGTTCAAGTCCTCCAGAGCTCGGCATAGGCGCCTTGCATCCTTCGGATTCAGCCGCCCATGGCAATCTACCGCGATGCCCATCTCGGGTCCACCTGCTTCACGAGCGGCAATAAAGAACTCCCGAATGCGGCCGAAGATCGAGGGATCGAGAAACTCCGTCTCCTTCCAATGCGAATCAATCGTGCCTTGGGTTCCTGAGTAGCCGCTTCCATTGACGATGTTGCGATCGACTCCGCGATTTCCCTCCCCGTAAAACAGCGGAAGTGTGGTTTTGAGAGCACGATATCCACGCGCTTTGCAGATCTTCACGTTAGCAGCAAACATCTCGGGTGAATCACCCGCAGAGCAGTGACAGTAGGTAGGAACCCGCGTTCGCGTAGGGCCACCCAGAAGCTTGTATACCGGCAGACCAGCGACCTTGCCCAGAATGTCCCACAACGCGCAGTCCACGGCACTGATAGCGGTACTATGAAGGGGCCCACCAACCCAGAACGAATCTCGATACATTCGCTCCCAGTGCGTTTCGATCTCCGTTGGGTCCTTGTCGATCAGGTAGCGCTTCAAATCCAGAATGGAACGCTCGACGGTTTTCGTCTTCCGCTTCATCACGGTTTCGGCGAACCCCGTGATGCCTTCATCTGTCTCGACCCTGACAATCACAGCATTGCGAAAGTTCATGTTCACAATCTGCGTCTTGATATCCGTTACCTTCATGAATTGCCCCGATGCCAGGTCTTCGAAGAGATCCCAGTTTCACCAATCGAATTTGAACAAGACCGCAGTGAGGCGAGCCACACCAGGGAATCCGCCAAGAACAGAACCTCCGTCCGCCGCAGACCTTCGCACAACAGCCTGTCTCTGTAAGCCAATGCAGCTATTCGCATCTCGGCGTCCCGTCACAGCGTTCAACGTTCGACATGTAAGCCTGTCACCGTGAAATGTATTAGAGGGGGTACCTTCCGTCAAATACCAAGTTCTTCGCTGATCAATCTAATTTCCAGATGTATCACCAGAACAGCCCGCGGTGCCGCAGATCACCATCGGAGGATGTTGAAGCAGGTTGCGGCAGCTCGCCGTTCCCTCCGCATTGTCTCAATGTATGGCGAAAACCACTCAACATCTGTACCGCATAGGAGTCGTATCAAGCTCATCAGGCCCGGATGAGCGGTGAGCGTCCAAGCCTTCGCCTACTGTTCGAACTGGGATGAGCTGCTCAACAAGTGCTTTGAAATCAACGAGGCACGGGGTTTGTAATGATCCGCTTATATCGGCGAAGGTTTGTTGTACTCCATTTTGACTACAGTATCGCCGTCGCACGAGCCGACTTGAATAGGGATGGCATTTTTATGCCGCAGTCTTCCACCGTAGAGTTGTCTTGAGCTTGTAACGTAACTTTTAACCACGCGGCTTGCGGGCCGGAAAGAGCAAATGACCGTTACAAAGGTTCCATGCCCTGGAGTTGAAACGAATGAGAACATTGGTCAGAGCGACACTGTTGTTCTCATCGGTAAAGTATGCGGTGGATATGGCGTTTGCGCTGTTTGCGTCGAGTGTCAAGTTGGCGTTGACGATCGTCGTGGCATTGTTAACGACGTCGATGACCTTGTTTCCATTGGTATTGATAAAACACGTTTATCGTAACCAACCGCAGTCGGGAGTTGTGAATCATGTCTCATTTGCATGGAGTTGGTATTTTGGCGCGAGGCGGCCCTCCCTAAGCAACTGGGCGAACTCTTTTGAAGAAACAGGCGGGCTGAAGTAATATCCTTGCACCTCATCGCAGCGATGGGCCCGAAGAAACTCCAGTTGTTCCTGCGTCTCAACTCCTTCAGCGATCACCCGTAGTCTAAGGCTTTGACCCATACTGATAATTGCGCTCACAATGGATCTTTCATCGGGAGAGTTTGTAATCTGACGAACGAAAGACTGATCGATCTTTAGGGCATCGAGCGGAAACCTGTGCAGATAACCCAGGCTTGAGTAACCCGTGCCGAAGTCATCCACCGAAATCCGTATGCCAGCTTCCCTTAGAGTCTGGAGGATGGATGTTGTGTACTCAGCGTGCTTCATAAGTACGCCTTCGGTCACCTCCAACTCAAGTAGTTCCGGGTTCATGCCGGTTTCGCTGAGTATGGCGAATAGGCCCTCCACGAAGTTGTCGTCCCGAAACTGTATCGCAGAAACATTCACGGCCATCGTGATTGAAGGCAAACCCGTATCCATCCAGCCCCGGTTCTGTACACACGCTTGACGAAGAGCCCAGACGCCAAGTGGTCGAATAAGACCGCAGTCTTCCGCGATAGGAATAAACTGCGCAGGCGAGATCGATCCTCGGGTGGGGTGTGTCCAGCGTAGCAGCGCCTCAGCGCCGGTAATCTCGCCCGACTCCAGGTTCACCTTCGGCTGGTAGTGCAGTTCCAATTCCTGCCTCTCCATGGCGCGTCGCAAATCCTCTTCGATCGATTGCCGTTCCACGGCCCTGACATTCATGGCCGACGTGAAGAAACGATAGTTCTGTGTTCCATCTTCCTTTGCCTGGTACATCGCCGTATCCGCGCTCTTGATGAGGGTGTCCGCATCGACGCCGTCGTCGGGATAGACGCTTACTCCGATGCTGGCGGTAACGTGAAGTTCGCGTTGATCGATGGTATGGGCACCTCCCAACCTCTGCAGTATCCTGTTCGCAACAATCGTCGAACCGTCCGGATGTTCTACTTCCGATAGCAACACAAGGAACTCATCGCCGCCCTGACGGCTGACGGTATCTGGCGCCCGAACGCAAGTCACCAGACGTTTTGCGACGGATTGAAGAACTTTATCGCCGATCTGATGTCCCAGGGAATCGTTGATATGCTTGAACCCGTCCAAATCCAGATATAGAAGTGCAACTTTGTGCTTGTGACGGTGGGCTGCAGCAATTGCGTTGCCGATGCGCTCTTTCAAATGCAGCCGATTGGGCAGGCCAGTCAGAAAATCGTGCGCGGCATCATGGGTCATCCGCAGCGTCATTGCGCGGGTTGCGCTCACGTCGCGAAAGACAATGACAGCTCCCGTAGCTCGCCCATCACGGGCGTGAATTGGGGAGATGGAATCCTCAACCGGAATTTCCACCCCGTCACGCCGAACCAGAGAGCAGTTCAATGGTGGATGCCCGGGCAGGCTTCGCTGGGCTACTCTCTCCATGGGGTCGGGCGCGACTTCATGCGTGGTGGCGTTCACGATTAGAAAGACCTCGGCCATGGGCCGGCCTATCGCTTCCTCCAGCGGCCAGCCCGTCATTGCTTCCGCCACCGGATTGAGAAAAGAAATATTTCCCAGAGCATTCGTAACAACAACCGCGTCGCCGATACATTGGAGCGTGGCCTGGGCGCGTTCCTTCTCAGTCCACAGAATTTCTTCGATAGTCTTTCGTTCTATGGCATAGCGCAAAGCGCGCACGAGTTCCCTTGGTTCTATCTGCCCTTTGATGAGATAGTCCTGCGCACCTTTCTGCATCGCCTGCAGGGCCAACGACTCGTCGTCCAAGCCCGAAAGTACGACCAGAGTAACGTGAGGAGCCGCCGCGTGCGCTCGCCGTACTGCCTCGAGTCCCTGCACATCCGGCAGGCCCAGGTCGAGCAGGATCATGTCGACCGCATGCTCCGCGAGATGCTTTTCCGCGTCGTACATATATTCGACGTGAGTCAACTCGATATACTGCAGGTCCTGCTCGTTGAGCATTTCACGGAATAAACGGGCATCTCCCGGATTGTCTTCGATGAGGAGAAGCTTCTGGACTGATTTATTTCTCATGTGTTCAGGCCTTGCCCGGAAACTTCACCTTGGTCAACCAGAAGTCGCCGAGGCTCCGCACAAGGTTTTCGAAGTCACCCAGCTCCACTGGCTTACTCAGATAGCAGTTCGCCTGGAGTTCATAACTCCTGACAATATCTGCCTCCGCCTCCGAAGTGGTCAAAATCACTGTCGGGATTATTTTGAGGCTGTCGTCCTCCTTGATCTGGGCCAGGACCTCGCGGCCATCCATTCTTGGAAGGTTCAGGTCCAGCAGGATGAGGTCCGGACGAGGAGCGTTGGCGTGCTCCCCCTCATGCTTCAAAAAAGCCATAGCCTCCACGCCGTCCTTAGCTATGTGCAAATGAACAGGCATTTTCGCATCTCGAAAAACTTCCTGCGTCAGCCGAATATCACCGGGACTATCTTCTACCAATAAGACTTCCACGTTCATACCTCCATCTCCGATTGCTGTCACGATTTCTGTTTGTTTCCAGCGAGGGCAAAGTGAAATGTCGAACCTTGTCCAGGTTCCGATTCGACAGAGATGTTGCCACCGTGCCTCTCGACGATCTTTTTGCATATGGCCAGGCCGATACCGGTGCCTGCAAACTCTTCCCGCCTGTGCAGGCGCTGAAACATTCCAAATATCTTGTCGAAGTAACGCGATTCAATGCCGAGCCCATTGTCCTGCACGGAGAACATCCACTTCTTCGTTCCATCCTTGACAGCCGAAATATGTACCCGGGGGATCGCCTCTCTTTGATATTTGATGGCATTGCCAATGAGGTTTTGAAATAGCTGGACGAGTTGAATCTCGTCTGCTGCGACGACAGGCAGAGGTCCATGAGTTACAAGCGCACCGCTTCCCTGGATGGTGCTTCCTAAATTGATAAGGGCCTGTCGCAGGGCCTCTTCACTGGGAATAAAGAGCAGACTCTTGCCCTGCGTTCCAATGCGGGAATAGGCCAACAAATCCTGGATCAGGCGCTGCATACGGTTGGCGCCATCGACTGCGAAAGCGATGAACTCGTCGGCGTCGGAATCCAGTTTTCCCGTGTAACGTCTGGATAGAAGCTGAGTATAGCTGGCCACCATCCGCAATGGCTCTTGCAAATCGTGGGAAGCGATATACGCAAATTGTTCCAATTCCTCGTTGGACCGGCTTAATTCCTCGATGCTCTTCAGAAGGTGAGCCTCGGCCTTCTTTCGCACGTTGATATCGCGGATAGCTGCTGTGACCAGGATGTCATTCGCGATTTTCAGCGGACTCAACATGATTTCGATCGGGAACTCGCTACCGTCTTTCCGCAATCCGCAGAGTTCAATCCCGGTACCGATCTGCTGAGCCAACGCATCTTCCGTGGACCGGAGGGCGTCCGCAATCAGACGCTCGGCGAAGCCTTCCGGAATAATATTCTTCACCTTCTGTCCCACAAGTTCATCGCGGCTATAGCCAAACTGCTTTTCGGCCTGAACGTTTAGCAAAACGATTTCACCGCTTTCATTCACGACGACCATCGCATCCGGTGCAGCTTCCAGAAGCCCCCGATATCGCTCTTCCGCCGCCCTCCGCACGCTGATGTCGCGGATGGCTGCCGTCACCAGAATCCCTTCTGCACTCTGCAATGGGCTCAGCATAATCTCGATCGGAAAGCCGCTGCCATCCTTCCGCAACGCGTTAAGCTCAATCCCAGTGCCGATCTGCTGCGCCAGTGCTTCCGCCGCGGTCCGGGTCCCGTCGGCAATCAACCGCTCCGCGAAGCCCTCAGGAATTATGTTCGTTACTTTCTGTCCGATAAGTTCATCGCGGCTATATCCGAACTGCTTCTCCGCCTGAACATTGAGCAGAACGATCTCACCCTTCTGGTTCACCACGACCATCGCATCAGGGGCTGCCTCCAGCAGTCCGCGATATCGCTCCTCTGCCGCCCTGCGCACGCTGATATCGCGGATCGCAGCCGTCACCAGAATGCCTTCCGCGCTCTCCAGCGGACTTAGCATAATCTCGATGGGAAACTCGCTATCGTCTTTGCGTAGCGCGTTGAGTTCAATGCCTGTACCGATCTGCTGCGCGAGAGCCTCCGCCGCGGTTCTCGTTTCATCCGCTATCAAGCGCTCCGCGAAGCCCTTCGGGATGATGTTGGTCACCTTTTGTCCTATAAGCTCATCGCGGCTGTATCCAAATTGTTTCTCCGCCTGCACATTCAGCAGCACGATTTCGCCACTCTGATTGACCACCACCATCGCATCCGGAGCCGCTTCCAGCAACCCGCGATACCTCGCCTCCATTTGCACAAGATGGGCCTCTGCGGACTTACGGGCGGTGATATCAAGTGTCGCCCCTGCAACGGACTCGACCGTCCCATCAAGGCCCAGGACAGGACAGAAAAAGTATTCGTAGTGCCCAACGACGCCCAGCGGGCTGGTGTAATCCGTCACACCAACGAATTTTTGTCCCGTAGCAGAGACCTGCGCAACCTGCCCATGCAGTCGTTCCGCGAGTTCGTGCGTGTAGGGCAATTCGAAGAAGGTTTTTCCTATTACAGCTTCCAGGCTTAAGCCCCACAAATCCAGCAAGCCATGATTGGCATAAAGAAAACGCCCTTCGGGATCGAATGTATAAGCGAAATCGACTACGGAAGAAAGTGTCGTGTCGAACACGTGCCACTGATCATGGATGGTCTTGGTTCGCTCTTCCACTCGCCTTTCCAGATCTTTGCGCATGGTGATGTTACGAATCGCAACCGTCACCAAAGTCCCTCCGATACTTTCCAGAGGACTCAGCATGATTTCAATGGGAAACTCGCTGCCATCCCTTCGTAAACCATTCAGTTCCAGGCCCGTGCCAATCTGCTGCTCCAGGGCTTCGGCAGCAGTGCGGGTTCTATCCGCGATCAGCCGCTCCGCGAAGCCCTCCGGAATGATTTTCGTCACCTTCTCTCCAACGAGTTCATCACGGCGGTATCCGAATTGTTTCTCCGCCTGGACATTCAGAAGAACGATCTCCCCTTCCCGGTTCACCACCACCATGGCATCCGGCGCTGCTTCCAGCAGCCCCCGATATTTCTCTTCCGACTCTTTGCGCCGTGTGATGTCACGGCTAACCTTTGAAAAGCCGAGTAGGGTTCCCGTCGGGTCCCGCAAAGCCGTGACGGTATTATTTGCCTGGAATTGCGTGCCGTCTTTGCGCACGCTTATCCTCTCTTCTTCGTACCGGCCCTCGGCCGCAGCAATTCGGAGCCCCTCCTGGGGCTTGCCTGACTGGATGTCGCCTTCAGAGAAAAATACAGCAAAGTTCTTTCCGACAATCTGTTCAGCCGTGTAACCCTTGATGCGTTCAGCGCCAGCATTCCAACTGACGACCGTCCCCCCGGGATCCAGCATGAAGATCGCATAATCCCGGATGCCGTCAAGAAGCAGCCGGAATCTTTCTTCGCTTTCCCGCAATGCTTCCTCTGCCAATCCGCGCGCAAGGCTGTCGCGATGAGCAAGCCAGACCGCAAGGCCGGTGATCGACAGCGCCAGCAAAGTCCCCAAGAATAGAGACATTTTGGTCTGCCGCAGACGCTGCTTGACCTCCGTACTCCGCAACCCCAGCAGTCGCTGCTCTTCGTCCTGCAACTTCAATGCCGACGCGGAAATTTGCTCTGTAAGATCCTGGGACTTGTTGTTTTTAGTAGCTACCAAAGCCGCGTCCAGGCCCTCTGTCTGGCGCAGAGCCAGGATGGGCTCAAATCGCTGGACCTTCGCGGCGACCAATGCTGCGAGCACTGCGAGTTCGCGCTGCTGGATTGGATTATCTGTCGTGAGGCCGGCGAGATCCTTCTGGTCCCGTTGCTCCATCAGGATACTCGCACGATAGGCCTCAAGGGCCGGCCCGTCACCCGTCAATAAATAGGCGCGGCGGCCGGCATCCATGGTTGCCAAGTCGAGTTGCAAGCCCTTGATGTTCTCAAGGGCCGCCTGCGTATGCTGCACCCACTGGTCGTCTTGGCCGGACACAATCAACGATCGGTAGCTGACCGCGCACATGGCGAGTAACGTCAAAATGGCAGTCCCAAACGCCAGTCGCATATTCCAGTTCAAGACCGCAGTCTGGGGCAAGATCTTCCTCCTATTGCGAACCCGGGAAAAGTGAATATTGACGCCACAACGTGAAACTTCCGGACGTACAGAACGGCATATTCAGGCGCACACCGTCAGCAGCAGGCGCTTGGCAGTGCCCCTTTAGAAGTTTGAAATGGAGGGTGTCAGACATCGAAGTCCCCAATGTCCCGCGAGGAAAACTGTTGAACGCAATTCATAAGTCGTCAGCCCTCGTCGGCGCTGTCCTACATGGCCTAGTGAACCGGACGTGGCCAGGCAACGATAGCGAACTTTATCGATTTAGCGATACAGACAAAACCCGGAGTTTCAAGACAGGAATAGCACCAAAGGACGTAGACCGGAACATACTGGCCGCAACATACGCCTCTGTTTTTCCATGGTCGCCGATATCGGCAGGAATAACTGAGCAGAAGTGCACACCTTTCCAAATTGGCGCTGGCTTATATCGGGTTGCGTTCTGATTCCCAGTTGGGCGCTTGCCTGCAATAAAAACCTGGTTGAGGTCTTTTTTATACAGATTCTAAATACACTTACAGTTAGAAACTATTTATACGGCCTACGTTTGTATCAAATGGTCGGAGGCCAATCACCTTTCCGATCACCAAAGAAACCGTTCCAGGTTGCGCTGTCAACCTTTGGCGCAAAGGAACGGGAGATAAGAGATAGTGCCTAAGATATCTTCCGAAGTATCAGGTGGTCCGCTCGTCATCGTCTGCCGAGGCAGCTACCCGGCGAGGAAGAGCGCCGATAGTCCCTGGATGTCATTGATCAAGTCGCCGGGGCAAACATGCCTTTGACAGCGACGCCCCTCCAAGTCCTTCTGGTCGAAGATAATGCGGGCGATGCTCGCTTATTCCGCGAGATGTTCAGTGGAGAGAGACCAGGCAGTTTTGAATTGACCCACTTTTCACGCATGGGCGAGGCCGAAATCCACCTTGCCAAGGGCGGAGTGGACATCGTCCTGTTGGACCTTGGACTACCAGATGGGCATGGTCTCGATACGGTGCGCCGGGCACGCGCAGCCGCCCCTGGCGTCCCGATGATCGTGTTGACTGGACTGGATGACGAAGTTCTGGCAGCCGAGGCGATGAACGAAGGCGCTCAGGACTACCTCATCAAAGGGCAGATCGAGAACCGAGCCCTTCCCCGTGCCCTGCGCCATGCTATAGAACGCCACGGCCGAGTCGAAGCCGATCTCGTCCAGACCAAGCAATTGCTACTCAAGGATGAGTTCCTCTCGCACGTGTCCCACGAGCTTCGCTCCCCTCTAACGTCGATTTATTCCTTCGGGACAATTATTGCGGACGGACTCGCCGGTACGACCAATCCGCAACAGGATGAATATCTGCAAATCATTCTCAGGAATGTGCGCCAACTGCAAGCCATGATCGAAGACTTGCTCGCAGTCACCCAGGTGCATGAGGGTAAGCTCAACGTCGAGTTGCAGCGCATCTCCGCCTCCGAAGCCATCATCGACGCCGTCGATACGCTCCAGGGGGCGGCAGCCTCCAAAGGCATTGTGCTCTCCTTCGACTCTTTGGCCGATATGCCTCCGGCATACGCCGATCCTACGCGTTTGCGGCAAATATTGATCATTTTGGTCGATAACGCCATAAAGTTCACACCGGTTGGTGGCGCCGTCGGGATCAAACTCAGGGTATCCGAGGAAGACCCGGGCTACCTGTTGGTGAACGTCTCCGACACCGGTTGCGGGATCAGCGCCGAGATGGTTGAACGCATTTTTGAACATCTTTATCAGATCAACGATCCTGGTCAAGCTGGACGAAAGGGTCTAGGACTCGGCTTGTATATAGCCAAAGAGTTGGTGACGAGGCAGCGCGGCAAGATATGGGTAACCAGCGATCCCGTTAATGGCAGCGATTTTTCTTTTACCGTGCCGATTTTTTCTACAGCAAGCC
>Ga0207652_10001269_pt1 | contig 22469 bp, 21 predicted proteins | sample KBSC63BmetaG_FD_184334 | JGI IMG/M metagenome (GOLD analysis project Ga0207652, IMG submission 184334) | Corn rhizosphere microbial communities from Kellogg Biological Station, Michigan, USA - KBS C6-3B metaG (SPAdes) (version 2) | ecosystem: Host-associated > Plants > Roots > Rhizosphere ... | reverse complement strand
AGCAGCTACAGCTACGACTCGCTCGGCCGGCTCACCAGCACCACCAACGGAGCCGACAACACGGTCGGCTACGGCTACGACCTCGACGGCAACGTCACGGCATTGACGTACCCGAACAGCCAGACCGTGACCCGCGGCTACGACGATGCCGACCGGCTGACAAGCGTTACCGACTGGAACAGCAACACCAGCACCTTCAGCTACGACCCCGACAGCAACCTGACCGCGATCACCTACCCCAACGGGGTCAGCGAAGCCACCACGCTCAACCACGCCGACCAAACCACCGCCGTCACCGACAGCCTCGCCAGCACGACGCTCGCGAGCTACAACTACGACCGCGACCCGCTCGGACTCGTCACGTCCACCACCCCGACCGGCGCCACAACGCAAACCAACGAAACCTACAACCACTCCACTCTCAACCAGCTCACCAACTACACCACCGCCTCCGGCACCGGCAGCTACAGCTACGACGCCGCCGACAACCTCACCGGACTACCCGACGGCACCACTCAGGCCTTCGACACCGCCAACGAACTCACCGGCATCAGCGGCGGCCCCGCCGGCACCATCAGCTACGGCTACAACGCCCGCGGCGACCGCACCACCGCCACCAGCACAGGTGGTGTCACCGGCTACAGCTACGACCAAGCCGACCAGCTCACCACATACACGCCCGGTGCAGGAAGCGCCGCCAACTACAGCTACGACGGCGACGGCCTCCGCGCCAGCAAGACCATCGGCACAACTACCGTCAGGTACACGTGGGACCGAGCAAGCGACGGCCTGCCGTTACTGCTGAGCGACGGTGCGGCCGACTATCTGTACGGGCCGGCTGGACAGCTCATCGAGCAGATCGACTCCAGTGGCACACCCATCTACGTCCAGCACGACGTGCAAACCTCCACCCGGCTGATCACCGATGCCACCGGCACAGTCGTCGCTACCTACACCTACGACCCGTACGGGAACACAACCAGTCACACCGGTACGGCGACCACGTCGCTGCGATACGACGGCCAGTACCAAGACGACGAGAGTGGCCTCTACTACCTACGAGCCCGCTACTACGACCCGACGACCGCGCAGTTCCTCACAAGGGACCCGCTCGAGGCTGTGACGCAGTCGGCCTACTCCTACGTCGACGGTGATCCTTTCGACGCGAGCGATCCGAGTGGTCTGGACAAGTGCTTCTGGAATGTCTGCGTCGGATTCCACCCGATGGATGGGGTCAACGCGCTCGTCAACATCGGGCGTGGGGCCAGCTTCGGCCTCGCTGACAAGCTCGACAACTGGCTATCGCCCGGCGCCTCATGCACCGTGGCCCAGAATTCGCTTGATGAGTTTCTCGGCGGAGCTGCGTCCACTGTCGTGTTCGGCGAGCTTCGGGCGATCCGAGCAACCTATGCAGCCGCTGCAAGGGCTATCCCTGCGGTCGCCGAGACGCCGGAGGACGCGTACCAGCTCAGGAGTGCGCTCAAGGCCTTCGCGCGCGAGCGAACTCCCGCTCCGTTCCGGTGGCTTGCGCAGGCTCGGGCGAGCGAGCCTTTCGAGGATCTGCTGAGTCGCAAGGGAGCGCAAGGCGTCATCGAGGGGGCCGGGCGCACCAACCCGTGGGTGAACATGGCTTTCGGAATCTGGTAGGGCAGAGGCGTGAGAATTCGACTTCCTCGCATGCACCCATATCCCAAGTCGCCGGACGCGTGGATCGAATCCGCACAGGACTTCGCGCGACTTGGTCAAGAGGCCATGGCGAACGTGGCGTCTGACATCGGAGACCATGCCCTGGCTGAGGAAATCCTGGCGAATACGGACCGGATCTTTCCGTATGAGCGCTACAAGCGATTGCTCAACCAGCGGCGCCGGGGTGCCGGCAATCGTGCAGAACGCCTTGCAGGCAAAGAGCTGCGGCGACGCAGAAGTTGATCGCTGCGATGGCCCACGGAGCCACCTCGCTCACCCCTGTCGTCGAATGCACACGCCGGCGTGAGTCGCGTCGACCGGCCACCCGCGAACACGCGTTCGGGCCGGATGTGCTCAACGTAGGCAAACGCCGTTGGGCGACGACGCATCCGCGCAGGTCGGGGCGACGTGCGCGGCCGCGCGCGAGGAGAATTACGTCAAAGGTCTCAGTTGCCCGCTACTACGACCCGGATGCGGCGCAGTTCATGACCCGCGATCCATTCGAGGTCTTCACCAGGCAGCCGTACGAATACGCGAACGACACCCCGCTCGACGTGATCGATCCGCTAGGACTATGGGGTTGGAACCCCTGGGATGACGCTAAGCAAGCTGCAGGTGATGTCGCAGGCGCATTCAACGAGGGCGCCCACCTTGCGATTGACGCCGTGACCGATCCTGCGTACCTGGTGTATTGGGGCGCCCTGGACGCCAACGGTGCGATCCACTGGGCTTTGGGCAAGGCGTTTGGACGGGCCGGATGTCGAATCGCAGACATCGTCGGAACTGCGTTTGTGCCGGCCCAGGCCATGGGACTTGGCATAGACGCCGGTGGCGACTGGCTCAAGGAGCACGTTCTTGGTGTCCCGGACTACTCGGTAAGGGACGAAGGAATCCCGAACGCCTACCTGCTCGGAAGCCAGGCGGGCCCCCTGGCGCGCCACCTTCACATCAACTGGCGTCACAACTTCCCGGGAATTCACGCTGACGGCCATATTGACTGGTTGTGGTGACAGATGGACTTGCATTCAGGTCATCGAAGCCACCGCAATCTTCGCCTCTTGTTTGGGACATGCGTTGCCGTCGCCGCGCAAATCGGTGCAACCGGTTGCGCAACGTCGAGCGAGCCTGCTCGGATCCACGTTCGCAATGACCTGTCGCGCCCAATAACGTTGTCCGTTTGCGCCTCGCAGGACTGTGCTAAGCGCCTTGACCCTTGGCACCTGGAACCCGGTGAAACCGGTGCTGTCAATGTCGAAGTCAATGGCGGCTACGGACCAGCGATCGTGACGAGTCCATCAGGGCTGATCGTCGGGTGCCTGCCGTTCCGCCTGTCCAAGCGGCCGCCTGCCGGGTTTGTCACACTAACCAGCAGTGCCGTGCCGTGCGGGACGTCGGGTGGCGTCGCGGCCGCTGATGGTAAGGACTGGCCCGACCCGACACTCTGACCAGGCGCTCGTCTTTCTCGGCAGCCACCGCCACGTGCTCTGTTTCGATGGTGACCAGATCGCCGGCGTCCGCGGCCGCCCCAGTCGCAGGCGTAGTCGCGTTCGGGCAGCCGAGCACACTGCCGTCGGCATCCTTGGCTAACGAGCACGCGCCGGTACGGAGATCACTGAATCCAACTCGCGCCGATCGCGACTCGGTTCGGCCACCCGAGGAGCGTCCCGCGCTAGAGCCACCGGCTCGCTTGCTGGCCCGTCAGCCGTAGGCGCAGCGGCCCGCACTGGAGCCAAAGATCATTTGCTCACGCGTTGCTCACCCCGTGTTCTGGATTAACCCCGGACCACGACGGACGAGCGCGGATAAAATGGACTGCCGACCCGCAGTTTCACCCTTCGCGCGACTGTCACCAACCGCCCCGGACGCTTCCGGACGTCGATCTCGGCTCTGCTAATGCGGTTTGGGTTTATCGCCCATCCGGGGTTCAAATCCCCGAGCCTCCGCCATGACCTGCGGTCTTGCGGATGTCACTCCGCGAGAGCCGCCGGGTGCTCGGCTTCGACACCGCATGCGGTCACACGCCGGTCACACGACCTCCTTCCCGGGCCGTCCCGGGCCGTCCGGATCCGTCGCCGAATCGCTGCGGCCCGTCCGGTGCGCGCCCAGGTCGAACACCGCCGCGATCTGCTCGGCGGCGTCACGGTTGACCGCGTGGTCGACGTAGACGTAGCGGTCCTGGGTGAACCAGGTGGACGAGTGCCCGGCGCGGGCGCTGACGACCTTCGGCAGTACCCCGGCGAGCAACGCGAGCGTGATCGACACGTGCCGCAGGTCGTGGAACCGGATGACCGGCACCCCGGCGTGGCGGCACAGCGTCTGAAAGTGCCGGCCCACGTAATCCGGGTTGAGCGGCGTGCCGTCGGCGTTGACGTAGAGCAGATTGGTGTTCGCCCAGGCCTCGCCCGCCGCCGCCCGTTCCGCCTCCTGCTCGCGGCGGTGGACGACGAGCACCGCCGACATCACGTCGTCGAGGGCGATCGGCCGGCTACCCGCCTTCGTCTTCGGTGGCCCGACGACGACACCAGACCGGGTCTTCACGCGCTGCTCGGTGACGACGGTGATCTGCGCGTCTAGGTCGACGTCGCGGTCCCACTCCTGCCCGAGCAGCTCCCCACGCCGCATCGCGGTCGCGAGCGCCTGCTTGTACAGCGCTCGCAATCGCTCCGGCTCCCGGCCTGTCTCGGCGTCGCCGTCGAGGAAGGTCCAGAACTGAGCCGCGTGTTCGGCGGTCCATTCGCCGAGACTCGGCCTCCGTACCTCCTCCAGCTCGACCGCCTGCGCCGGGTTGAACGCGAGATAACGCAAGTTCACGCCCCAACCCAGCGCGCCCCGGAACACCGCGTGGATGCGCTTCATCGTCGCTGGCGACGGCTTCTGCCCATGCCTGCCCGGAGTGGCAGCGATGTCGGCGAACATCCGAACTACGACCAGCGGGTTCGTCTCCAACTCTGCGAGACGCAGCGCACCGATTCTCGGCACCCACAGGCGTGTCACGTAGTCCTCGTACGACTCCCGCGTCGACGGACGGAGCCGCCGCTTCGCTTCGAGCCACTCGTTGAGGAACTGCGCAACGGTCATCTGCTGGGCCTTCACCGGACGTCCAACCAGTGACGCGAGGCGCTTCGCCTTTGCGGTACGCGCCGCCTCGTACGTTGTGAATCCTCCCTTCTTCTCCTGGACGCGGTTGGTTCTGCCTTCTCCGACTTCGAGCACGTACTCCCATGGGCCTTTGCACTTGTGCGGCGCGTATCCGCGGCCGTCCTCGGATCGAGGACAGGCGCGAAGGTGCCGCTGGCGCACGCCGGGTTCCCTTCTGCTCATGTGCGATCTCCTGTCTCGGGATCGCAGCCGGGGGCAGTTGGTGATGACCCCAGACTCTCACCGCATTCGGACGCCGCATTAGGTCCTAGAGAATCTGTGGACAAGCCAAGTAGTGCCAAGAGCGGTGCAGTGGGGATGCGCAGGCGTCGGCCGAGCCGCAGGACCGGCGTGGGCCACTCCCCGGCGAGGATCAAGTCGTACGCGGCCGAGCGGCCGAGGCCGAGCAGGCGTCCGGCGGTCGCTACGTCGAGGACCGGCGGGAGCGCGCGAATCTCGTCGGTCATGACCGTGCCTCGATCGGCCGGAACCATTCGGGCCAGAGCTGGCAGGGGTGGTAGCCGAGCGCGACGGCGATGTTGTCCGCCGCGTCGTAGCGGAGCCGGTCGCGCGTGAACAGGCGCTGCAGCGTGCATCGGTCGATCCCGGCTGCCATTGCGATGTCGACGATGGTGTTGTCTCGCTCCGCGGCGAGCCGGCGCAATGCGCGCCGCGCCGGCTCGGCCGGGAAGTAGCTGGTCATCTAGACGAGCCGGGTGTAGGCGTGGGTGTGTGGTTGTGCGGGGTGGTCACCGGCGACAAAGAACTTCGAGACGAGCACGCCGCGGAATCCGCGCCTCGTCTCGACATGAACGACGATGTTCCGTCGGCCGCAGCGAACGATGACGGCATTCATCGAGAACTGGTCGCCTGATGTGCAGCGCGGCAGGCGGCTGAGCCCGGCGGTCGCGTTTCGCAGGACGTCGAGCCCGACGATGTCCGCGCTACGGGCGAGGTCGACCTCGGCACGCTCCATGTAGCCCATTTGGTTGAGCGCGCTGTTCCAACGGTTCGCACGCAAGTCGTTGAGGTAGCGGATCGCGAAGTCGACCGGCGTGCCCGTCGGGTCTTTGGGATTCGGCGCGTCGATGTGCAGCGGCGGCAGTTTCGATGTGACCAGGGCGTTTTCAGGCGTCGCCGTTGCTGCTGGCGCCGGTGCGACGCTGATGACGGTGGCCGGTGGGCGACTGCTCGTCGAACACGCGGTCGTTGCGAGTCCGGCTGTTAGTGCTGTGATGGCGACGGTGCGGGTGGCGTTCATGTGGTGCTCCTCTCGCGAGCCGCCTCGGATGGGCGGCGAGGGAGCACGGTCGTTCGGTGACTTCACTGAACCTTCACGAGGCAGTTACGGCGGCCGTGATGTCGCCGTGAAGTTCTGGTAACCGGTCGTGAGGTCTTCGTGAAGTTTGCCCCGGGCGGCCCGAAGTTGCGGCAGCCAGAACGCACCGTGTGCGGCACGCCGGCCCGGTCGTCGTGGGCCGCTTGCCGATCCGGAGGCAGCCATCATCACGACTTCCGTCCTAGTGGGCGCACTCCCGGCAGCGACCCCGGCCGCCGGCACCGGTGCGGGACTGCCGATCCCGAATCCGTTCAACTTCGTCGGAGCCAAGATCGGCTCCGCGATCCGCGGCCTGCTGCACGACCTGGTCGAGGACTTCCTCAAGCACCTGGCCGAGCCGGTTCTCCGCTACGTGCTGCACACGCCGGACCTGTTGGCGGAGCCGACACTGCGGCGGCTGTGGCTGGTCTCGCTCGGCGCGCTGCTGGTTCTCGCGGCGCTTCTCGTGTGCATCGCCGGCACCGCGATGATCACGGGGACGTCGACACGGATCGGGATGGCGGCCCGTGAAGCCGTCGGCGTGCGGCTTGCCGGCGCGCTCCTGACGGCAGCCGTGAGTCTGCCGGTAGTCGCGCTGGAGGTGGACCTCGCGAACCGGCTGGTCGACGCGTTGACGTCGGCGGGGTTGAACGACGCCGCCGACCCGATGACCTCCATCTTTTTGCACAATCTCAGCGGCGACCTCGGCAGCTCACTCGCGATGCTTGTCACCGCGCTCGTCGGCGTCGTCTTCCTCGTCGTGCTGACCGTGCTCGGTCTGGCGCGCTGGGCAACGTTGTGGCTGCTGATCGTGCTGGCGCCGTTCGCGATGGGCCTGAGCCTTCTTCCGTCGGGTGGCGCCGCGGCTCGGGCGTGGTGGCGGCTGCAGATCACCGCCGTCTTCCTGCCGATCGCGCACGCCGTTCTCGTCGCGACTTACGTCGCGATGTTCAGCTCGAGCAAGAACGGATTCGTGGGTGCGCTGGCTGGCGTCGCGACGCTCGCCCTGATGGCGAAGCTGCCCGGTTGGGCAGCGGGCGCGGCGACGGGACTGGATCACGGTGATGTGACCAGACGCGTCAGTCGAACGCACACGTTTGTTCGTCGCGCTGGCCGTGCGGTCGCCGCGGCTAAGACCGGAGGCGCGAGCGAGGTCGCTCGTTCGGCCGCTGGCGTGGCGCTTCCATCCCGGCGCGGAGACGCCGGTGGAAGAGCCACTCTCCGCGGGCCCGGTGGTGGTGCTGCTCCACCTGGCTGACCTGCGGTTCTCCTCGTCCGGGACCGGTCGCGCCACTTGTTCGGGGCTGCTCCGCAAACCCGGCTTCGCACCCCCGAACAAGTGCCACTCCCTCGACACGCACTTCGGAGAGGGAGTGGCAGGTCAGCCAGGTGGAGCAGCAGGCAGCAACAACAAGGACAGAGAGGCAAGAGATGAAGATCAAGAACAGGAACAAAGAGGTGCAGGGCGCGGGATGGGTTCGATTGTGGCGGCGGGGGTTCGCGGCCGCAGTGGTCGTCGTGATGGTGGGAACGTCAGATGCTTGGGCGGCCTCGGGCAATGACGGAATGGCTCAGGTCAAGTCGTTCGCGGATCATCTCGCCAACTACGTCACCGCCATCGCCGCCACCGTGGCCGTGTTGTTCATCGCGATCAACGGCGTGAAGTACACGACCGCCGGCGGCAACCCGAGCCGCCAGCTCGAGGCACGCAACGGCCTCATCGCCGCAGGCGCCGGTCTCGCCATCGCGCTGTCCGCCCGAGTCATCGTCGGGCTCGTCGTGTCGGCACTGCATTGACAAGCACCCGCATCCGCGTTGCCGTCCCCGCCGAGACCAACGGGGAAGACCGGCTCGTCGGCTCGCTGACGTTCCGGCATGCCGCCTACCTCGCGGTAGCTACGGCGGGAGTCGCCGTGATGGTGCTTGGCCACGCGTCGACCGCCCGTGTCGTGGTTGGCGCGTTCCTGGCCGTCGTCGGTGTCGTCGGCGCGGTGTGCCGGCCGTACGGCGAGCCGCTCGACCGCCTCGCGGTCGCCGCGACGGCGTATCTCGTGTGCCGCCGCGCGCATCGCGTCGACGGTGAGTGCGCCGAGGTCCCTGTGCCGGTCGACGATCACTTGGCCGTCGAAACCGAGGCGCCGCCAGCCGGCGAGCCGACGCCTGTCGACGCGACGCAACCCCGGGCGCGCATCAGCCCGGTCGTCGCGCGGCGCGTCGTTGTCGCAGTCGCGGTCGGCAGTGTCGCTGCGATCGCGTTGACGCGACTGATGGATCGCCCGGCGGCGCCGCCGGAACCGCGAATCGTTGTCGTTCCCGTTCCCGCCTCCCCTCCGGACCCGTGGCAGGAGGTCGACCGTGAGTTCCAACAGTGGCTCGACTCCCTCGGGTGACGCACCGACCGCCGTCGTGATGCCGAACCTCGACCTGCTCGACGACACGGCGCAGGAGCGGGTGCTGAACGACCTCGTCGCGATGCTTGATGACGGCGCCGCGGTGCAGGTGCGCCACGCCCGCCACACGCTGTCGGCCGAGGGCCACGGACGGGGCGCCGAGGCCGAGCTCGTCCGCGAGCTCGCCGCCACGGCCCGGGTCTGGCGCACCGAGCTGCACGTCCAGCCCGTCACGGACGAGGCGCCTAATGACATCGCGGCGGAGCATCCGTCCTTCGTCGAACTGACCGACGGACGATGCGCCGCGACGTTCGCGATCACGCGCTGGCCGGCCGAGGTACAGCTCGGGTGGACCGAGACGCTGCGTCACGTCGCCGACGCCGTCGTCCTACACCTGCGGCCGGTACCTATCGCCGTTGCTGCGGGTCACTTCCGGCGCCGGGTCGCGACTCTGGTAGCGACGGCGGCGGTCGACGCGCAGGCTGGTCGGGTCGCGGACCCGGCTACGGCCCAAGCGGTCGGCGCGGCCGAAGCGTTGTGGGAGGGCGTCCAGTCCGGCGCAACGAGCGCCTGGTGGGCGCAGCTGCTTGTCACCGTCGTCACGGTTGATCGAGCGGCGCTCAGCGCCGCGACCGATGAACTGCACCGATTGCTCGCGCCGTGGCGGGCGGAGGCGCGCGTCCTCGCGTTCCGGCAGCGCGCGGCGTTCGCGGCGACGCGAGCCGGTGGCGCGGCCCTGCCGCGGCCGTGGCGGCTGCTCGACGTCACCTCCGCAGCCGCATCGATCCCCGGTCCGCTCGGCCCGAGCGAACTCGCTGGCGGTGTTCTCGCCGGTGCGGACGAGGCGAGCGGTGCGCCGCTGTGCGTAGACCGGTTCGCCCTGCACAACCCGGCCCGGCTCGTCGTCGGTACGAGCGGCGCTGGCAAGTCCTACGCCACCAAGCTCGAAGTCTGTCGCTGGCGTGTGCGTGGCGCCGAGGCCGTAGTCGTCGACCCCGAGGGCGAGTTCACCCTGCTCGGTGACGTCCTGAAGGGGCTCGTCCTCATGGTCGGGGAGGAGCCGGCCGGGCTCGATCCGGTCGGATTAGCGACCCGACCCGGCCTGGCTGCGGCCGAAGGTCTCGCGGTCCTGGCAAGCGTCGCTGCTGCACTGCTTGGCGGTGCGCTCTCCGCCGTCGACCTCGCGTTGCTCGACCGCGCGCTCTTGGTGCTGCGCTCAGACGTCGGTCACCACGCCACGATGAGCGACTTGCTCGACGTGCTGTCCGACGTCAGCGCGCACCCGCCGTTCACCGGAGCCGACCTGGCGACGCGGCTGTCGCCGGCGGCATCCGGAAGCCTGGCCCAACTGTTCGCGGCCAACCCGGACCTCGACGACCCGCCCCCGCTGGTCGTGTTCGATCTCCGTTCCGTTCCGGCCCGGGCGCGGCCCGCGGTGATGGCCTGCGTGCTCGCCTGGACCTGGCACCGCGCGACGTCCGGCCCGGTCGCGACGCCCCGGCTGCTCGTCGTCGACGAAGCACACCTACTGCTCGACGACCCCGCGGCGGCCGACCTGCTGGCTCAGTTCGCGCGCCGCGCGCGCAAGTACCACCTCGGCGTCGACATCGTCACCCAACGCCTCGCCGACTTCCTCGCCAACACGGCCGGGCAGGCGGTGCTCGCCAACACCGCCACGAAGCTGCTGCTCGGCTGCGAAGACCACGACCGGGCGGCGATCGCCGACGGGCTTCATCTCAGTGACGCCGAGGCGGAGCTCCTGCGCGCCGGCCGACGCGGCCACGGGCTGCTGCTCACCCCGACGTTGCACGCCGCCGTGCGGGTCGTCGCCCATCCCGCCGAGCACGAGCTCGCGTCGGCCGGGCCGAGGCCGCGATGAAGCGCCTCCTCATCGCGGTCGTATCGGCCGTCTTTGGGTTGCCGCTGCTCGCACTGATGGCACTCGACGCGACAGCGTCAACGCCGACCGCTGCGGTGGCCGGTAATGACGCCGCGCAGGTCGCCGCAGCGCCAGCTTCGCTTCGGCCGTACTTCGTTGCGGCCGCGCGGCGTTTCGTGCTTCCGCCCGCGCTATTGGTGGCGGTCGCCGACATCGAGTCCGGGTTCAACCCCGACGCGGTCGGCATCCCGATACCTGGTGGGCCGGCCGAGGGGATGATGCAGTTCCTGCCTAGCTCGTGGACGTTGTTCAACGTCGTGCCCGGAGCGACGCCCTATGACCCCGGACCTGCGGTGCTCGCAGCGGCGAACCACCTGCTCACCAGCGGTCGGCTCGACGGTGGCGGATGGGACGCCGCCCAGGCGCTGTACGCGTACGGCGGCCGGTCCTGGGATTACGTACGGACCGTCCTCGCGAAGGCGGCGACGTACGGCTACCGCTACGACCCGAACGCACCACCACTGGACGCGACCCGCTACACGTTCCCGATGACGCCGCCTGGCGAGTACACCGACGGGCACCACGACTATCCGGCGTCGGACATCTTCACACCGATCGGAACGCCGGTCGTCGCCTGCGTCCGCGCGGAAGTGCTGCGCATTTCGCCGACAGACACCGGCCTCGGCGGCATCGCTGTGACGCTGCGCGGCGAAGACGGCTGGCGCTACTACTACGCCCACCTCTCCCGACTCGACCCCATGATCAAGCCTGGCGTCGTGATCGAAGCCGACACCGAGCTCGGCCTGTCCGGCAACACCGGCGACGCGCGACGGACCACACCGCACCTGCGCTTCGGAATCAGCAAGACCGGCTCCGCCGCCGGGCAGATCGACCCCTACCCGTACCTGCGCCTTTGGGAAGGCGGCCATGCGACGCGCCGTTGAGCCACGCGGGTGGCTGCACGTCGTCGTTCCGCGGGACAACCGCTCGGCCCCGTTCACCGCCGAGCAGCTATACGCCGCATTGCACGCCGCAACCTTTCGTCATCAGTGGACGGAGGTCGCGCTGGTTGGCGCACCACGACACGTCGGCATCTACCTGCGCGCCGAGCGATCACGGCTCGCGCCGCTCCGCGCTCTCGTCCGCTCGACCTACCCCGACGTCGAAGTCGTCGAGGCGGCGCCGCCGCTGTCGCTCCAACCCGCAGCAGTTAGCGGCGCATGCTGGCGGTTGCGCGAGCACTCGGCGTACCCGATCAAGACCGTGCGCGAGTTCGAGAACAGCGAACCAATGGCGATGACGCTCGGCGCGCTCGCCGAAGCGGTCGAGGACGGCGAGTGCGGCGTCGTGCATCTCGCACTGGCACCCGCGCCGGCCCGGTTTCATCGCGACGCGAAGGCGCTCGCGCTCACCCTGGCGCGCGGCGATGTCCCGCAACCGATTTGGGCGCGCGTTCTCAACGTGCCGCTGGACCTGGTCGACGGCGCCGCGACTTCGTTGCTGTCGTCGTCCGTCGAACCGGCGGCGCCGGCGACTGTCGTTCATGCAGACCTCGACGCACAGCTGAAGTGGGTGAACGGCAAGGCTGCGCAGGCGGCCTTCCGCGTCACTCTCCGCACCGCATGGGCCGCGTCCGACATCGTCCGCGCTCGCGAAGGACACGCGGCACTCGTCGCGGCGCTCGGTCAGTTCGCCGTACCGGGCCAGAATGCGCTCACGCCCCGCGCCATGTTCGGCGCCGAGGGATGGGAGGTGTTGCTCGCCGGAAACGTGCTGCCACGCGAACGGTGCGTTCTCGGCACTGCCGAGCTTGCCGGGCTTTGCCACCTGCCCGGACCGGACCTCGTCGTCCCGCATCTCGCGCGCACCGGCGCTCGTCGACGCGAACAACGCCTGCCCGTCGCGAGCGATGCGTTGATCCTCGCCGAGACAACCCACCGCGACCACGCCGAACCTGTCGGCGTCCGGGTGCGCGACCTGATGACCCACGCCTACGTCGTCGGCCCGTCCGGCACCGGCAAGACCAGCATGCTCGCGCGACTCGTGCTCGAACTCGCCACGCAACGCACAGCTGCTGTCGTCCTCGACCCACACGGCGACCTCGTCCGCCAAGTGCTCACGACCCTCCCCGACACGGCAGCCGACCGGGTGCGGCTGCTGGACATCACCGATCCCACGGCGCTGCCGAGCATCAACCCGCTGTGGCTGCCACCACAACCAGACGAGAACGCGACGGCCGTCGCCCGCGCCGTGCGCAGCGCCGCGGTAACCGCCGTCTTTGCCGACCTGTGGCGACTCGACCGCGCGCAGGCACCGAACCTCATGCACTTCCTCGAAGCCGCACTCGCCGCACTCGTCGCCGTCGGCGACGGCTGCCTTGCCGACCTGCCGCGCTTCCTCACGGACGGGCCGTTCCGCGCCGACGTCGTACGCCGCGCCAACGACCCGCGCATCGCCGCACGCTGGCGCGAGTTCGCCGCCCTCGGACCAGACGACCGGTCCCGCACTGTCCGGGCAATCCTGAACAAGGCCGCCGACTTCGACCGCAACCCCATCCTCGCCACGATCTTCGGCGACCCGGGACCGGGGCTGCGCCTCGACCATGTGATGGACAACGGCGAACTGCTGCTGGTGAATCTGCCTCGCGGTCTCGTCCCCGAAGGCACCGTCGAGCTCGTTGGATCACTTCTCGTCACACAGCTTTACCAAGCAGCATTGGCCCGCGAAGCGCGGCCGCCTGACCAACGACCGCCGGTCGTCGCGGTGATCGACGAGTTTCAAGAGTTCGCTCTTTCAACCTTCGCGAAAGTCGTCACCGCCACCCGCAAGTACGGCCTCGGGCTCATCGTCGCGAATCAGAACCTGTCACGGCTGCACGCGGTCGGTCCCGACGTGCTGTCAACACTGCTGGCGAACGTCGGCACACTGGTCGCGTTCCGCACCGGCACCGCCGACGCCGAATACCTGGCGCCCATGTTCGACCCATTCGACGCCGCCGACCTGCGCGGCCAAGCGGCCTACGAGTGCTACTGGCGCCTCACCACGAACAACACACCGCAGCCCGTGACATCGGCGCGCTCACTACCGCCGCCTAACGCGATCCGGGACGAAGACGCCCTCCGTCGCTTCGCGGAAGGCGCGCGCCTACCCGGCCGACCGCTCCACCTCGGAGCGGCGTCAGCCCGCGAGGACGTATTCGGATGAGCCGCCGCGACATCACCTTGCGCGCCCGCGACCACGAGCTTGTGCGTGCGGCATGGTCTCTGGGTTGGGTCACCTGTCGAGTATTGACCGATGTCGTCTCACCGATGACCTCGGCCAAGACGCTCGCCGGGCGCCTCAGCCAACTCGCGGCAGCCGGGTTCCTACGCCGGCGACGCGTCGTCGGCGGGCCCGGCGGACACCTTTGGCTCTACGGTGCCGGGCGCAAAGCATCGTCGATCGACCCGGCCTATGCCGACGCATGGCGGCCGCCAGACTTCCACCTGGCGCACACCATCGAGGTCGGCGACACCCTCGCCGCCCTGCACACACCCGGCCGGCTCGGCACGATCTCGGTCAACGAGTGGAAGGGCCAAGCAGAACTGCGAACCTGGCACTGCCCCGGCGACGCGATGGCCGACCTCTCTGTGCGTTGGACGTGCGGCGCGCGAGCCGGCTCCTGGCTGGTCGAAGTAGACCGCGGCACCGAATCCCGCCACGCGTTGCGGAGAAAGTTCTTGCGCCATCTCCACGCATCTGAACGCGAAGTGCTCGTCGTGACGACAAGCGACGAGCGCGCCCGAAACATCGCGCTGCTCGCGCGCGAACTGGGCGCGCCGGTGCTGACGACAGATCGAGGATTGCTCAACGGCGACAACGTGCCGCAGTTGTACGACGCGTGCTTGGGTCGTCGCCGACCTCTCGATGATATTGGGCCCTGACGGCGAGTGGACGACTTCCCGGCGGCGGCGAATGCTCCACTGTTGTCGTCCCACGTCATCGTCTGCTCCATAAACTCGTGCCGTGATTAGCCGCGTCCAGGTGCCCGAACACCTCTTGGGTGACCACCGGGACAGCACCTGGGGCGACATGTCGCAGTACGCCGTGCACTTCACGAGTAGCGCAGCGACCCTCGGCGTGATCCTTGGAACCGGCTGCCTGAAGGCCTTGGGCCCGTTCGGCTTCAGCTGGTTCCGGAAGCTTGCAGAAGTTCGGGAGCGTCACCGTTCGGTGTGCTTCAGCGAGGTACCCCTTGACAAGATCGAGCGACTCACCCGCCGGCACGGGAATTTTGGGATCGCCTTCACGAAGGACTTCCTGCGTACACGCCAGGCTGCCCGCGTCTGGTATCTGGACCAGGGGTCAAGCCAGGCCATTGCCCTTTCCGATCGGCTCAACAGTCTTCAGGCCGCCAAGGACTTCTCCGACCCGGTGTGGGAACTGACTCCATTCATCGACTTGATGATGCCCGGAACCTATCAATGGGACTGGGAGCGAGAGTGGCGTGTTCGCGGTGACATGTACTTCACGCTGGATGATGTCGCCTTCGTGATTACGCCAGAGAGTGTGGACGAGCTTCCCGCCTTTGATGGCTTCTACGTCCACCCGAAACATGACCTGATTGTGGCTGCATCTACACAGCCACTTGAGGAGTACGTAGAGGGTTTGGTCCAGCGCTTCTTCCAGACCTTCGAGGACCCCGCCAACAGCCTTCCAGTCGATGACGGTGAGTACGTCTGGATCGTGTCCGAGTGGGAGACGGAGGAGGCGGTCGAGGAGCTCTTCCCAGAAGTGCAGGAAAGCATCAAGACCCAGTTGGTCGACTACCTCAGCGGCGTCAGCTGGTCATGGGTTCGGTCAGACGAGGTTGCGGCGATCTACGAGTAGAGACAAGCCTCACCAAACTTCGTGGCGCGCTCACGGAGTCAGGTCCGGCATTCGCTCGAGGTAGCCGCTCCGGAGCATTTCCTGGGCGTCCTGTGTGATCGTAGGGTCTGTACCGGCATGAAGAAGGCTGCCCACGAAGGCGAGTGCCGCCTGGTCGTGTTCCAGCGACACTGCCGCAGCGAGCTCGCGCAGATCGCTCTGGAGCCGCAGGTGCTCCTCCTCGACAACTGTTGCGTCGGCCAGGTGTTCAACCCATGCGCGAATGCTGGAATCGAGGGCTCCGAGGTCGTCCACCAGCTTGCCGTCCCGAAGCATGAGGAACCGCGTGATCTCCTCGACCAGTGCTTGTGAATCAACGTTCGCAGCCGCGGTGATTTCGTGCTCCGCCATTAATGCGCGCATCCTCGCTGCGTGAACAACCGCTTCGAATCGCAGTACATCCTCGTCAGCGGCCAGCTTCCGTAGTGTCGTGCGCGCGACGAATAGGCTGTCCTCAGCCGCACTGAGCAACCTGATCATCGGCCGGCCGCTTGGTCGAGCCCATTCGGCACCCACGACGGAACCTCCCACGTTGTTCCAGGGAGGGCGATGACCGTATTCCAGGCGATGGAGTTCGATGAGTTGACCTTCTGCTATTCGTGAGAGACTGCTCGATTCGACGCCTAGCGTCGGGCTCAAGCCATAAAGAACATCGAGGACGGCCACGGCAGCAGCCTGCAGTAACAGTGTCGTCCCGAGGAACTCGTGCGCCTCGAACCAGGCGTCAATCAGCCTCGCCTTGTTGCCGCCCCCATGCGCGACGAGACCATTGTGTTGAGCGAACCTGTCTGCGAGATCGGTAGCTAGTCCGACGTAAAGCAACTCGCGTGTCTCGGGATCCCAGTATGCGTACACACCTTTACGCGACCAGTCTTTTCGACGACCAAGCAGCGTCTCAATGGCGTCGAAGACTTCGCGCCGTTCGTGTCTCCGGTATACGTCCCAGACGACGGTGCACAGCATCAGTTCCTCCGGACGGCAGCCAACTTGGATTGCTGTCCCGGGCGGTACCTTGCCTTGTCCGGGTCCACTTGTTCATGGTGACACCTGACGTTCCCGGCGCCTCCAAGACAGAGCGCCTCCTCGGGCTTGCGATCGGCGCCGAGTTGGACGTGAGCGATCCGATAGTGCAGCTAAGACGTGCGACGGCGGATTAGCGCGGTAAGCGCTTCCAAGTCGACCGGCCGCCCCTGGTCCAGGGCGGCACCCAGGCGCGCGCCAGCGATGTCGTCATGTACCGACAGGCGTGCAACCTGGTTCTCTCGACGGCTCGCGGCGTAGCCATCCTTTATCGCGTCGTACAACGCGCGCTGCTTCCAACGAGGAGCGCCGTGGTCTGTGAACAGTCCAGGCGGGTCTGCACCGCCAAACATCGCTTCGCACGAGGGATTCGTCCAGCGCTTGCCCCACTGGCCGGCGCTTAGACACTCGGACTCCATTCTGATGCAGAGGCTGACGTAATCGCCAGCCCACGGCAGTAGCCGAGCCCAGTCGGGCTCGAGCGTCGCCTTTCGGTAGCGGTTGAAGTGCAGTTCTTCGTCGAGCTCAAGGACCAGAGAGTCGCCGACTGCCAAATCCCAGGCCCCAGGTCGCAAGACGCCGGCATCGTTGCCGCCGAACAGCCGGTAGGTGTCGAGGATGGAGTGCGCCACGTCAGTGTCGAGGTCATCAATCCGCGGGCCTGGTGGCGGTGTCTTCGTTGCGCCCAAGCCTGCTTGGTCGAGCAGCCGGGAGAGGGCCCTTGCCCGCGCCCCGGTTCGAACCACGCGTCCAGTATCTCCAGCTCGACACGTCCAGGCCCAGGGCCGCGGCATGATGTGGCGGTGGGTAACGACCACGAGATTGCGGCTGCGCTTGCGTCTGGCGCGACCGTCGCCGAACTCGCAGCCCGATTCGATGTGACCCGCAAGACGATGCGCGCTCGCCTAACGCGGGCGGGCGTTCCAGAACGTCGTCGCGGAAGGCCAGTCCAGATCGAGATGCTGGCCGATCAAGATTGGTTAAGGCGTCAGTACGTTCAGCAGCATCGCTCGGCTGCCGACATCGCCCGCGAATTGGCGTGCAGCGAGACGGCCGTCCTCGATGCCTTGCGACGTCACCGGTTGCCCGTCCGTGATCGCGGTGGAGGCAATCGTCGACGACCGATGCCGCCCGAGTTGAAAGACGTCGAATGGTTGGAACAGCGTTATTGGCGCGAGGGCGCGAGCATCCGTCAGATCGCCGTGCAGCTCAACGTCTCGGGCTCCGCTGTCGCAAACGCCTTACGTCGCACCGCAGTGAAACGTCGACCGGTCGGCAATCAATCAGCCCCGCCACCTTTGCAACCGCGGGCGGTGCCAAGTCGAAGGACCGCGGGGCCGCAACCCATCGGACTGCTTCAAGACGGGACGGAGTACGTCGCCCAGCTCGGAAAGTTGGACTTCGTCGACGGTGGCCGACGAGTGGTGTGTCATCTCTGTGGCAAGTCATTCAGATTGCTGTCCACAAGTCATCTGCGTCGTCATGGCTGGACCCCGATGGACTACCGGTTGGCTTTCGGTCTAAACCGCGGAACACCGCTCTGCGCGAGCAACGAGTCCGCGCGTCGTCGTGAGATCGGTCTTGAGCGCTACCGCAACAACTCGCGCGTCCGTGACGGCTTGGCGCGTGGACAGGAATTGGTGCGGTCCGGGGAGGCGCTTGCGATGGCGCACGCGGCAATGCCACCCGGCGCGGCGCGATTGCAGCGCCGCCAGCAGGTGGCCGCAGCTACACAGGCCCAGCGGGATGCGCTGCAGTCGACGGCCGCTGCGCGCCGCGAGGCGCGTATTCGCGAGCTGGGGTTTCGATCCGAACGCGCGTACGTGAAGGACAGGTACGTACGACGCGGTTGGGGAATCGCATCTATCAAGGCGGAGTTGCAAGTGGGGTCGGGTGCGGTCGAGAGAATTCTTGACACCGCGGGTATCGAGCGACGTCCGCCTGGCGGACGCAGCTCTGGTTTGAGGCGAGCCGCAGAGCGGTCTTGACGGCTTGCGAGTGGCTCTGTGAGCCCTTCGCCCAGCGACCGGCGCAAGTCCCCCAAGGGAGACTGTCGTCCCGCTGGTCAGCCTGTGGATGAAGGCCGCGGCTCTCGATTCATTTGTGGCATGGTCGCTTTGCGGAGGTTCGCTCGGTAGCCAGGTCACGCCCGCCGGCGGTCGGTTCATGGCGTAGGCGATGCGGTGCGGCGGTCGAACGACAGCGCCGGGCGAACCTCTGCATGCTCGGCCGCCCACACTGTCACGCCGGAGGTCAAGCGCAGGCCGCGGTGCCTGATATGTCCACGACAGCGCCGAACATCCCATTGCAACGATCCTCGATCGGCCGGCGACGTTCGGCTGGCTGACCTCGCGTGCGTGGAGCCGCTCGGCATGCGACCCTGTGGACAAAGCGGGGCGAACCCATCCATGCCTGGCCACTCCGTCCCGCATGGCGAGGTGTCTTGTGCGCGTGCTGGTGGTCGACGACGAGGCGTCGGTCCTGAGCTTCCTCGGACCGCTGCTCGAACGCGAGGGCTTCACGACCACGCTCGCTGAGAGCGGGACGGCCGCCGTCGCGAGCGTCGTCGACAGCCGACCCGACCTTGTCCTGCTCGACGTCAATCTCCCCGACCTGTCCGGGTTGGACGTCTGCCGGGCCATCCGCCGGCAGCCGGGCCACATCCCCGTCATCCTGCTGACCGGGCGCGAGTCCCGTGAGGACCAAGTCGCAGGCTTCGAGGCACTCGCCGACGACTACGTGACCAAGCCGTTCGTCCCCGAACTGCTCGTTGCTCGCGTCCGCTCGTGGCTGCGGGCCTACGGCAACGGGCAGCGGCGGGTCGTGCAGCTCGGCGACGTCGAGGTCGATCTGCTGGCCCGGGAAGCCCGGCGCAACGGTGAGCCTCTGCCGCTGGCGCCGAAGGAGTTCGACCTGCTGGCGTTCCTCGTCGAGCACCCCAATCAGGTGTTCGGGCGGATGCAACTGCTGAGCAATGTGTGGGGCGTCGACTTCACTGGCGACTCGCACACCGTCGCGGTCCGTATCTCGAACCTGCGTGCGCACGTAGAGGCGAACCCGAACCGGCCCGAGTACCTGCGCACCCGAAATGGGGTCGGCTACTACCTGCGTCTCGCGGAGAGCACGTCATGACGTGGCGTGTGCTGCTCGGTGTTCTGTGGGTTGCGAGCCTCGCGGCTCTGGCCGGTTGGTGGTTGCTGACGCGGCGGCGCATCGACACGTGGCGGCTGCTGCCGGTGCCGGCCGCCTTGCTTGATGCGGGTGGGGCCGTGCGATCGCGCACCGGACCACCCGGTGGTCCAGAGCTCGCCGCCGCGACCGGTGTGCCGGCGCCTGGCCAGGTCGTGCGGGGGGCGACGGCGGACGGCACGCCGCTCGCCGTTGCCGGGTTCCGCGGCGGCGCGCTTGCGGTCGCGTTGCCGCGTGATCCGGTCGCGGATCGGCGTGACGCGATGCTTGCGGAGCTCGCGCCTCGGCTCGCGCACGACGTCTACACGCCGCTGTCCGCGATGGTCGGGCACCTCGACCTCATCGCTCACGAACCGATCAGCGACGCGGCGAAACAGTCCGTCCGCGTCTGCCAACAGGAACTCGACCGCATTGCGACGATGAGCCGCGACCTGCTCGCGCTGACCGCGATCCGAGGTGGCACCGCAACCCGCACGACCGCGTACGCCGGAGCTCTCGCGGAGGAAGCGGTCGCCGGCATCCTGCCTGAGGCAGACGGACTCGGGGCGCAGGTCACGTTCGAGGCACCAGCCGAGGCGGCGGTCGTCGAGGTGTCCGAAGGCGACGTGATCCGCGCGCTGCGCAACCTGCTGATCAACGCGCTGCGCCACGGTCTGGGAGAGGCGCGACGCGTCACGTTGCGAGTCACCGGGACCGAGGATGCGGTCACTTTCGCAGTCGTCGACTCCGGGCCGGGCGTCGCACCCGAGGACGTCGAAGCGTTGTGTCAGCCGATGGTGCGAGGTGACGGCGTCGCTGGGTCCGGCAGCGGCCTCGGGCTGGCGATCGTCGCCGAGGTGTTGCGAGCGCACGGCAGCCGGCTACAGGTCTCGTCCAATAGTCCGGGTGCGACGTTCGCGTTCACGTTGCCGAGGGTGGCGGCGCGATGAGGCCGGCGCCTCGGCCGGTTGCCCCGCCGACGCGAATGTTCAGCGTGGTCGCCAGCGCAGTCGCGATCAGTGGCGCGGCACTCGTCGGCGTCCCCGACGCCGCTCTACCGAGCGGTCTGACCGCGCAGACCGTTGCGCGTTCGCTCGCCGATGCGGTCCCTCCGAATGTTCACGACGTTCGGGTGAATGGCGTGTATGGGTCTGCACACAAAGGAACCTGGCAGTTCGTCGCGCACATGACCTGGCGAGGTGCCGACGGCGCGATCCACGGTGGGTCCACCGAGCTGCCGCAGAACGGCGGACAGGCCCTCGTCCCTACCGAACTCACGCAAGGTCAGCTGGACAGTGAGGAACACATGGGTTGGACGATCGATCGCCTCGACCACGCGTTGCGGCACGTCGATGTGGACGGTGCGGCGTTGGCGATGGTCGACCTCGAAATCACGGCCGAGCAAGGGCCGAAGCTTATTGCCTGCTCGGCTCCAGCGGCTGGGGCGACCGCGCGGTGCGTCGAGTACGACTCAAGCGGCGTCGTCAGTCGGCACTTCGCGGATCAGTTGCTGGATGAACCGGCACTCAACGGCATCAGCGTGCAGCGCACTTCCGCCCCGGTGACGACGCCATGAGCGGCACCGGCGAAGTGAATGTCGAATTGATGTCCGACGTCGACAACGCACCGAGCCCTCTTGCTCCCCTCGAGTCGACTAACGGAGACGACGATCGTCACGGCTACCGCTGGCTCGTCGTCGTATCCGTAGTCCTAGCGGTCATCGCCGCAGTGTCGATCGCTTTCGTCGTACGTCCATCGCCTAATTCGACCTCACCGACGGCCACAACGCACCCGATTCCCGATGCGCATGCCGAGTTCCCGTATGAAACCGCCTCCGATGCGGTCTCGTACGCGGATCACGTCGCCATCGTGACTGCGGTCTCGCAACGCGAGGCGCCGCGGAACGAGCAGCCGGAAGTCGGCGCCCCTAAGGACAGCATCTCTCGACTGGTGACCTTCCGCGTTGATGACGTGCTGTGGAGCCGAGCGGGAGCGCCAGCCGCACCGGCCAAGTTCACCGCGCTGTGGTGGGGCTGGCTGGCAAAGGGACATCAGCAATTCGTCATGAACGGAACCCCTTGGGTTTTCATCGGCGGACACTACGTCGTACCCATCGCATACGACGGCAAGGAGTTCTCGCTGATCCAGCCGTACCCAGTGTTCCGCTTCGACCGCGATGCGGTCACCTTGGAAGAACAGCACACCTCGCTGGCACGAACCCTCGACGGAGCATCCCGCAGTGCCGCGGCGAAGATCTTCGAGACTGCGGTTCCGGACCCGCTGGCAGTCCGCTACGCCAATCTGCTTGCACGCGATCGGTTGAACGCCGTCATTGCAGCGCATCATTAGACACCAAGCCAGCGCCCTCCGTGGCTCGGAGTCATCCCAGTGGCCATCAAGAAAGGCTTGGTGGCAGACCGGGGAACGCCGTGCCTCTCATGTCGTCTCGCGCAGCAGCCATACCGCCGGGCGTCTCAAACGAGAGATTCACCTGCGACAACCCGACACCGTCCTACAGACCCGATCTGTGTCGCATGGCGTCTTGTGGTCGCCTGTAGAGCAGTGGATCGAGTGTTACTGCGTCCGCTGCAAGGAGAAGGCGTTGCCAACCGCTATGCACGCACGAGTGCGACTGACGCGCGGAGTGGGCCTGGTAGCCCTGTGCCGTGAGTGCGGCACGTCGATCTACCGAGTCGTGACGAGTGATCTGCATCCAAGGCCGCTTCCGCCGACCGAACCTCTAGAGAACCCCTATCGGCACTTGTTACCTGAGCCGGCCCTGACGTCGCTCCGCGAAGTGTCAACGGCAACTGAAAATTGACCCCTTATCGGCAACGCGGACTCCGGTGATCGTCGCAACACCCGAGGTTGGGAGTTGCGATGGCGAATGGCGTGCCGGGGCCGCCGCCGCAGACGGAGAAGCGGGAGCAGTTCGCGCGGTTGATTGCGCGTGGGGTGTCGA
>Ga0207652_10001265_pt1 | contig 22515 bp, 19 predicted proteins | sample KBSC63BmetaG_FD_184334 | JGI IMG/M metagenome (GOLD analysis project Ga0207652, IMG submission 184334) | Corn rhizosphere microbial communities from Kellogg Biological Station, Michigan, USA - KBS C6-3B metaG (SPAdes) (version 2) | ecosystem: Host-associated > Plants > Roots > Rhizosphere ... | reverse complement strand
GCACTGAGGGAAGCGCCCCCAGGGACGGGCCGGCCTGCGCAGTGTGCTAGAGCCGGACCAGGTTCGCGGCGCTGAGGTCGCGGGTGATGCCGCGGAAGTCGATCACCAGCGGTGCTGCTTCGACCACCTTGCCGTAGTCGATCTCCCTGTGCGCGGTAACCACGGCGACCAGGTCGGTCTCGGCCAGGGCCGCGTCGAAATCGGTCGACTCGAGGCCCAGCTCGGCGATCGCAGGCACGTAGGGGTCGTGGTAGGAGAGGTTGGCGTCGAGGGCGCGCAGCAGCTTCATGATCTTCAGCGCTGGTGACTCGCGGGTGTCACCCGAGCCGCCCTTGTAGGCGACGCCGAGGATCAGGACCTTGGAACCGTTGACCGCCTTCCCGGCTCGGTTCAGGGCGCGCTCGATGCGCTCGACGCAGTAGGCGGGCTGGGCCTGGTTGACCTTGCCGGCGAGCTCGATGAACTCCGGATAGAAATCGTGCTCGCGCGCCTTGAAGGCGAGGTAGAAGGGGTCGACCGGCAGACAGTGTCCACCCATGCCCGGTCCCGGCTCGAAGCGCATGAAGCCGAACGGCTTGGTCGAGGCAGCGTCGATCACCTCCCAGACGTCGATGTCGAGCCGGTCGCAGAGCTGTGCCAACTCGTTGACCAGGGCGATGTTGACCGAGCGGAAGATGTTCTCGAGAAGCTTCGAGAGCTCCGCCGTCTCGGGCGAAGAAAGAACGACGACCGTCTCACAGATGTCGGCGTAGAGGGCGCGGGCGCGTGCGGTGCACTGGGTGGTTATGCCGCCGACGAGCTTCGGCGTGGTGCGCACGGTGTAGTTGGTGCGGCCCGGGTCGATCCGCTCGGGCGAGAAGGCGAGGTGGAAGTCGCGACCGACGCGCAGGCCCGACTCCTCGAGGATCGGAGCCACCTGGTCGCGGGTCGTGCCCGGGTAGGTGGTCGACTCGAGCACGACGAGCTGGCCGGGCTGGAGGACCTGGGAGATCGAGGTGGCGGCGCCGAGCAGGTAGGTGAGGTCCGGTTCACGCGAGGAGGTCAGCGGCGTCGGGACGCAGATGATGATCGCGTCGCAGGTGGCCAGGTCGGCGTGGCGCGAGGTCGGGTGCAGGCGCTCTCGGATCGCCCCCAGGGTGGCGTCGTCGATGTCCTCGATGTAGCTGCGGCCTTCGCTGAGGGCCGTAGTCTTGTTCGCGTCGAGGTCAAAGCAGACAACGTCTTTCCCCTCCTCCGCAAAGGCGACCGCGAGAGGGAGACCGACATATCCGAGACCGACTATCGCGACTTTCATCGGCGGCAGTCTAGAGGGCCTCGGAGCGCCCCGCGGTTGCCTGCATATAAAGTGCCGCGCCGCAATCGAAGAGGAGGCTGGCATTCATGAGCGAGACCCAGTGTGTGACCACTGACCAGGCCGAGCGCGAGGCGTCCGGGGCGCACGCGTACGGGCGCTACCTAGAGGAGTTCGAGGTCGGCGCCATCTACAAGCACTGGCCTGCTAAGACGGTCACCGAGTCCGACGACCATCTCTTCTGCCTGATCACGATGAACCATCACCCACTGCACATCAACGACGTGTACGCCGCGGGCTCGCAGCAGGGCAAAAACGTCGTGGTCGGGCCGCTGGTGTACTCCCTCGCTCTGGGCATGTCGGTCTCCGACGTCTCCGGCAAGGCGATTGCCAACCTGGCGACCGAGGAACTGAGCCACCCGAACCCGGTCTTCCACGGCGATACGCTGTTCTGCGAGACCGAGGTTCTCGACGTGCGCGAGTCCAAATCGAAACCGGACCGGGGTACGGTCAAGGTCCACACGCGGGTCCTGAACCAGGACGGCGTACTGGTCGCAGAGTTCAAGCGCCTAGTACTGGTGCCGCGCAAGAATCCGGGCGCCTAGGAGACGCGGACTTCGACCGGGTTCGATCGGCCCACCACAGGTGAGCTGACACGGACCCGCGCGGTTTCTTCGCCCGGTGACGGGCGCAGGGCGACCCGCGCCCCGAACGAACCGCTCGCGGTCGTCTTCGTCCGACCGATGGTCTGCCAGCCGTTTCTCCACGATTCGATCGCGACGGTCGCGCGCTGGGCGGCTCCGGAGATCTTCCCTCGGACGATCATCCGCGGGAGGCCGGGACCGTGGTGTTTGGCGACCCAGGCTTTGACCCGGACCGGACGGTGACGGTGGCCGGTCGGCTGCGGGGAGGGTGGAGTCGAGCCGGAAGGCGCTTCTGACTTCGGCCCGGTCTTGGTCGGCGGCGGGGTGCTCGGCGGAGAGGCGGTGGGCGCGGTGGGCGGGGTGGTGCTCGGCGGCGACGAAGGTGGGGTTTCCGCCGTCGCCGGAGGGGTCTCCGTCTGCACCGTTCCGGAGCTGCTCCCGGTCGGCGACAGCTTCAGCAACACAACTTCCGGACCGACGTTCACCTGCAGCGAGCCGCCACTCACCTGCCGTTGGGACAGTGGTTCGTCCGACACGTTCGGCTTGTATTCGGCGACGCTCGCGATCGGCTGGCCGAGCTGAATCTGAACCGGCGCCGCCGGCGCGCTGAGGGGGACACGCTTTTCCGGGTCCCAGACGCTGGTGGCCCGCCAGAGCGCCAGATAGAAGCTGCCGTTGGCCTTCTGCAGCAGTACCTGGTGGAGCATTTCCTGGTTCCCGCTCACCGAGTAGTTCAGCGCACCGGGGGTGAAGGAGCCACCCGAGTCGGCGACGATCGAGATGAGGTTCTTCAGCGCGTAGAAGGCGGGCTTCGGCGAGAGGTCGTTGCGCAGTAGACCGAAATGTGCCTCCCGTTCTTCGCCGGAAGGATCGGGAAACTCATCGGCGAGCTCGTAGTCGAAGGTTCTCGCGATCCCTTCCTGGAAGTAGTCAAGGAAGATGCGCGGGGTGTAGATGGCGGTCGCCGCTTCGGAGGTCGGGGGGAACGCGCCGGTCCAGTTCATCGCGCTGTGGTAGCCGGTCTCGGTCGCCATCAGCGGTTTCGAGCCAGAGCTCAGCCGGGCGAAGTTGACGTGCCGTTCGAGGTAGGGCTCCGGCGGATAGCCACCCGAATAGGGATGGATATCGCCGTAGCTGAGCCACGGCGAGACATTCCCCAATTCGCCTTCCTGCCAGAAGATCGTGGTTGGGCCGACGATCGGCAGCGAAGCCAGGGAAGGAGAGGCCGCCGCCGATTCGTGCAGCAGCTGCTGGTAGGAGGCCGTGATCGAGGTCCAGTCCGATCCCCCATAGAGGTAGGGCTCGTTCGGACCCTCGAGCGCATCGACGCCGGTCAGCTTTTCGCGGACGACGGAGAGCAGGTTTTGGAGGCCGGCGGCACCGTTCTGCGGTGAGCCCATGATCAGCGTGTCGCCGATCCCGGCAGCGGCGAGTTCATTGATGCGCGCGTACTGATCGGGACGCCCTGGCAGGAGGTCTTCGCGGACATGGTGGACACCCAGTTCGACCAGTTTCGCCTTCACATCCTGGAAGCGTTCGACGTAGGGGGTGTCGTTGAAGGAGAAGTGGGTGTCGACGCCGATCGAATCGACGAACGAGTGCGCACTGGCGGCGGCGACGGGTGCAGCATCGGCCGGTCTCGGGATTGCCATGGCGATCGCCATGAATATTGCGAGCGCGGGCACCAGGGGCCAGGGGCGGAGAAGGAAATAGGGGCGGGGTTTGTCCACCCCCTTCCTCTCGGCACCCAAGAAAAACGCATGAGATGGCCGATCCAGGGTGGACGTTTGTTCGTCTCACGGCGTGTGGCAGTCTTCGACGGATGAGCGACCCCGCCTGCAGAGGCCTCTTGATCGTCAATGCCGACGATTGGGGCTACGACGGGCCGACCACCGACGCGATCCTCGCCACGTTCCAGGGCGGGACGATCACCAGCACGACCGGGATGGTCTACATGGCCGACTCCGACCGCGCGGCTGCGCTGGCGGCTGAGCATGGTGTGCCGGTCGGTCTCCACATCAACCTGACCCAGCCGTTCACCGACCCGGCGACGCCGCCGGAGATCCGCGCACGCCAGCAGCGCCTGATCGACCGGATCGGCAAGACCTCCGGGGTGCCGCCGGAGATCCCGGACACCGCAAGTCGGCGGCGGTGGCTTTACGACCCGCTGCTGCAGCGGGAAGTCGACCGCGCGATCGCCGACCAACTGGCGCGCTTCGAAGCGATCTACGCGACGCCGCCGACCCACTTCGACGGCCACAACCACGTCGACCTCTGCCCGAACGTCTTCCTCTCGCGCTCGATCTCGCGCGGGGCGAAGCTGCGCAACACGCTCGACCGTTTCCCGGTCGAGCGGTCGGCGGGCGGCGTGTTGCGCGCCGCTCGTCAAGCGGTTCGCTCTCGGCGGTTCGTCTCGACCCGGTACCTCGTCCACATCAAGCACCTGCACCTGGATCCGGATAACCTCGACCCACGGCTCGACCTCGCGCGCCAGGTGCCGGTCGAGGTGATGGCGCACCCAGGTTTCGGCGCCGAGCGGGAGATCCTCGAGTCGTCGGAGTGGAGCGCGGCCATCGCCGGGCGGCGGCTCGGCTCATTCGCCGACTTCGATGCCCGGCCGCTCGGCTGGCGCGAATCGTTCCGGCTACTCCCGGCGTGACGAGTGCCGACGGGGACTCGATGAAGATCCTCTTCACCCTCCACGACGAAATCACGCCCGACGCCGGAGGCATGGGGGTCACGGCAGGGCTCGCGAAGGTGTACCGCGAGTCCGGCCACGAGGTGGAGTCCCTGTCCTTCGGGCAGCTGCCGCAGCGGCTGCCCTTCCGCGCCAAGGCGCTCCTCTTTCCCGAGTTCGCGGCCTGGTATCTGAGTCGCACCGACGCGGAGGTGGTCGACGCGGCCAACGGCGACGCCTGGGTCTTCGGCCATTTGCGCCGGAGGCTGCGAGGCGCGCAGCGCCCGCTGCTGGTGAGCCGCTCGCACGGCATTGTGCACACTGCGGACCTCGCCCGCCGGGAGGAGGCGGCCCGCGGTGGTCTCGAGCTGAGCTGGAAGTACCCGCTCTACTGGGGGGGCTGGCGGCTCAAGGAGGTGGCCGACTCGTTCCGGCTCGCGGATCTCTGCCTGTTCCTGAACGACCACGAGCATGCCTTCGCGGTAGAACGCCTCGGGGTCGCCGCGGAGCGCGCCCACGTAGTCGACAACGGCATACCGGACGACCTGCTCGGCCTGCCGCTCGAGCTCGGTACCGAGGAGGACCCGGTCCGGATCGCCCACATCGGCAGCTACCTGCCCCTGAAGGGGGTCCGCTACGCGGCAGCGGCTTTGAACGAGATCCTCGAACGCTGGCCCGACGTGACGGTCAGCTTCCTTGGACCGGGCTGTCGGCCGGAGCGCGTCCTGGCCGACTTCCCGCGGGCGGTCCACCGCCGCATCGCGGTCGTACCCAAGTACCGCCGCGAGGAACTGCGCGACCTCCTCGCCGGGCACTCGGCGGTGGTCACCGCGACCCTGAAGGAGGGCTTCCCACTCGGACTCCTCGAGGCGATGGCGTGCGGGCTGACCGTGGTGACCGCGGCGACCCCTGGCCCGTTGCAGTACGTGCGCGACGGCGACAATGGTCTTGTAGTACCGCGCGCCGACGCGCCCGCGATGGCCGCAGCGCTCGAGCGCCTGATCGCCGACCCACCGTTGCTGCGTCGTCTGCGCGAGAGCGCTCACGCGACCGCCCAGCGCTACAGCTGGAAGCGGATCGCCCCGGAAACTCTGCGTCTCTACGAGGAGGCGATGGCTTCGAGGGCATCCGTGCCGCCTCGTTGACGGCGACGAGGTTTGTCGATCGCTTAAGGCGTGGGCCGTTGGCGTCAGGAGCGTCGGTGGCGGAGCTTCCCTCGGGCCTCCAGTGCGCGATCCGCGAGGTGGCTGCGGAGATCGTTGCGCGCGAGGACCAGCGACCGGAGACACGATCCGGAGGTTCGGGGATTCCTCTTGCACGGCGCGTATGGCCGCTACGACGGGAACCTCGGCGACGTCGCGGAGCGCCAACAGGAGCCCGGTCTGCCGTGTCTCCACGACACGCATCAATGCCCTGGCAAATTCGGTGGTCCGCTCAGGCTTGACAAGTGGCGTGCCGAGGAATGAGTAGAGATGTTTCCACGCCGCGACCATCACCGGGTAGCCGGGCAGGCGCTTTTTCCGCACCGCCAGGCAGCCGTTTCATTTTCCGTCCACCCCCTCGGCCGGCAAGCAAATGTCGGACGCGACACCGAACGAGCGCCTGGCAGCAAAGACGAAGTCGGCCTCGAGAAACACGTTCGGCTCGACGGCGTCGACGGCGAGCTGCGCCACGCGTCGATTTACTTCGGGGGTGATGGAATCGAGGCGAAGGGTCCGCATATGCGTGACTGGTTTACCGAAGTGCGGTCCCCCAGAATAAGCAACGGAAGGGCAGCGAACCTTCGGCAGGGAGAGCCGCTTCCATGAGCCCGCAGTCGGGTACGCCGACTATGCTTCCTCGCCTGAAGCCCGCCCCGTCCCTGACCGCCGAAGTACTCACTTCGCTGGAGGACGTGAGGCCGTTCGAGCCCGACTGGGATTCCCTCGCCGTCGCCTCCGGCCACCCCTATTCGGCACCGGCCTGGATCAAGGCCTGGTGGGAGTTCCTGCGGCCGGAGCGATCGCGCCTCTGCATCGTTTTCGTCTCCGACGCCCGACGCCTGGTCGGAGTCGCCCCGTTCTGCGTCGTCGGCGGGATCTATTTTCCCGCGGGCCGCGGTGCGGCGATGGCGGAACCGCTCGCGGCTGGCGGGATGCGGCAGCAGGTCGGTGCGAGTGTGGCGACGGCCCTTGCCGCCGAGGCGCCGCCGCCGCGCCAGGTCGAACTCGGCTTCCGTCGCTCCGCCGGCGACTGGGCCGCGGCGATCGGCGACGGTTGGGACGGCCGCGCCGCCTGGCGGCGCCGCGAGGCCGAGCACGTCGTCCCCTCGATCGATCTGGGGGAGGGCTTCGAGGAGTGGATGAAGGCGAAGAGCTCGAGCTTCCGTCGCGAGGCGCGCCGCAAGCGCAAGAAGCTCGATGGGGTCGGAGCCGAGTTCCGCTACTCGGACGCCACGTCACTGGAGCGCGACGTGACCGAATTCATGAGGCTGCACCGCCAGCGGCTCTCCGGCCAGGGCGGGACCGCGCTCACCGATATCGGCATCGAGCAGATGCTGGTTTCCGCCGGCCGGGAGCTGCTCGAGAGCGGCCGTTTCCGCCTGCTTTGCCTGGAGGTCGAGGGCAGTTTCGTCGCCGCTCAGCTTCTGCTCGGCGCCGGCCCCCAGCTGAGCGCCTGGAACAGCGGCTTCGACGAGGAGTACGCAGGGCTCTCGCCGTCGATGCAGTGCCTGATCCGCGCGCTTGAAGACGCCTCCGAGCGCGGCGAGCGGACGATGAGCCTCGGGCCAGGCGACCAGGAGTACAAGGCGCGGTTGGCCGACTCCGAGGATGTCCTAGAGTCGCACCTGATCGTGCCCCGCGGGGCGCGCTACCCGCTCGTGAGGCTCGGGATCGGTGCGCAGGGGACGATTAGGGACCTGCGCGCGGCGGCTCGCCGTCGACTCGATTCATAGCGCTCACTCCTGCGTGATCGGATGCGCCCCGGGTCGGACGGGGGGCGGCCGCAGGAAGTGGTGCCACTCGAGGCCTGCCGTGCGCTTGTAGAGGTTGACAGTGATCACGAACGAGATCGTGTAGGCGCAGGTGGTTACCGTCGCCGCCGCCATGATCCCGCCCGACTGCAGGAAGATCAGCAGCCCGCCGATGGTGAGGATCGCCGACGGCGCGTAGGCGACGGTCGAGAGGAACGGTCGGTTCGCCGCCAGCATCCCGGCCAACAGGACCACCGTCGCTGCCTCGAGCATCTCCCCCGGCAGCAGCACGCGCAAGGGCGGGGCGGCACCGGCGAAGTCGTTGCCGTAGACAAGCTTGATCGCGAATTCGCCGATCACGACCAGCACCAGTGCCATGGTCCCGCCGATCAGAAGCGTCACCTGGAAAGCGCGGATCACGGTGCGGGCCGCGTGGTTGATGTCACGGGCGGCAATGGGGAGGGCGAAGACCGCGATCGTCGCCGTGAGGCTGGCGATGATCGACCCCACGTTGGTCGCCACCGAGTAGAGGCCGACGCTCGTGGCGGAGAGGAAGGCCGGGATGATCAGCAGGTCGAGGCGCGCGCTGACGAATCCGGCGATGTCACCGCCATGTGCTCGGACTCCGTACCAGATGGTCGTTTTCAGCAGGGACCGACTCGGGCGCTCAAGCCCGTGCCTGTTCAGGCAGATGATCGCCGAGGCCACGGTGCTGACCACCAGGGCGGCGCCGTTGGCGATCAGTGCCGTCACCACGGTCAGGTCGCCGGCCGCGAGAAACGCGACGTAGCCGAGGACGGTCACCCCCGGGATCAGGATGCGGACGACGTTGTAGGCGAGGAAGCGCTGGTCGCCGAGCAGGATCCCGATGAAAACCACCGAAGCGACGTTCACGATGATCAGCGGCGCGTAAATCTGGGCGACGTGGATCGCTTCGGCAGATTGAGCGCCGAACAGGGTGGGCAAGAGCAGCTCCGCGCCGAGGATCGTCACGAGCGAGAGCGGGACCGCCGCAAGCAGCCAGGAGGTCATCAGCCGGCCGCCCTCCTCAGGGTTCTGCGAGTGGTGGAAGGAGATCGCCGCGCGGCCTCCCATCGAGGCCAACCAGCCCGTCGTCTGCACGATGGCCAGGGTCGCAGTCAGCTCGCCGCGCCCCGACGGGCCCAGCTTGCGGGCGATGATCACGCCGGTGATCGTGTTGATGACCAGGATCGAGGCGTCGAAGGAAACCGGCGCGATCACCCGCTGTCGGATCGCGGGACGCTTCACCAGCCCGCGCACCTTGTTCAGCAGGCCCTTGGGGCTCCGAAGGTTGGGGCGAGGAGGGGCGGTGGCCATGGGGGCGAGAGGAGAGGCGGCCTAGACTACCGGCTGCCCCGGTGGATGAGAGCGGCCTTGCGGAAGTGTCGCAGGCCTTTTCTGAGGCCGATTCACAGTTGGTCGACCTGTGCCAAAGCCGCGCGTACTCCTGATCACCCCTGACTTCCCGCCCTCCACGGGTGGCATCGCCGTGCTGCTGCAGAACCTGGCCGTCCATGCGACGGGCTGGGAGACGCGAGTCCTCACCTTCGGCCAGTCTGGCGCTGCCGTGTTCGACGCCGACTCGCCGTTCGGAGTCAGGCGGGTCAGCAGCACCGAGTCCGACCGGCGGCTCGCGGTGGCGATCCTGAACGCGGCGGCGCTCCGGGAGATCGCCGCCTTCCGCCCGGATGTGATCCTCGCCGGGCACGTGGTGGCGAGCATCGCCGCGACGCCCGCGGCGCGACGCCTGCGTAGGCCGCTCGTCCTCTACGTGCACGCCGACGAGTTCCGGACCCGGCGCAGGCTCACCGCGCGGGCGACGCGCGCTGCCGACGCGACCATCGCCGTCAGCGGCCACACCCGTGAGATGGCCATCGATGCGGGTGCCGATCCAGACCGCGTTCACCTGATCCCGCCGGGCGTCGTCCTGCCCGCCGCGCCGGTCGCCGAGCGCGACTCCCGGCCGACGATCGTCACCGTCGCCTCGCTGCTCTCCGAGCGCAAGGGCCACGACGTGATTGCGAGCGCCCTGACGCTGGTCCGGGAGAAGGTTCCCGAGGCGCGCTGGGTGGTGATCGGCGACGGCCCACGGCGCCCGCAGGTGGAGGCCGCGATCGCAGCGGCCGGGGTCGGCGACGCGGTCGACCTGCTAGGTCGAGTCGACGACACCGAGCGCGACGGCTGGCTCGACCGCGCGAGCGTCTTCTGCATGCCGAGCCGGGTCCCGCCGGGTGGCCTGGGCGGCGAGGGCTTCGGGATTGTCTATCTCGAGGCGGGCGCACATGAGCTGCCGGTGGTCGCCGGCAACGTCGCCGGCGCCCTCGACGCGGTGCTCGACGGTGAGACCGGGCTCTTGGTCGATCCCACCGATCACCAGGCCGTGGCCGACGCGCTAATCCGCGTCCTTTCCGACCCAAATTTGGCTTCTCGTCTCGGAAAAGCTGGCCGGCGGAACGCCGAAGAGCACGTCTGGACGCGGATCGCAGCCCGCGTCGAAGCGCTGGTCGACGACGTAAGACGTCGGGGAGGCGCAGCGTGACCCGCGTCCTCTACGTCAACCAGACGGACCAGGTGAGCGGCGCCGAGCGCTCGCTGCTCGCGATGCTCGAGAGCGTCCGGCCGACGGTCGATCCGGTCCTCGCCTGCCCGCCCGGTGAGCTCACCGAAGCCGCCCACGGGCTGGGCGTAGCGACGACGCCGATCATGGGCACGCGGGCAAGCTTCCGGGTTCACCCCGTGCACACCAGCCGCGGTCTTTACGAGATCGGCCGCTCGGCGCTGCAGATCCGCGCCGCGGTCTCCCGGTTGCGGCCCGACCTGATTCACGCGAACACGACCCGCGCATCGCTGTTGTCGGTGCTGGCGCGGTACCGGAGCGGCCCGCCGATCATCGCCCACATCCGCGACTGGGCTCCCGCCGGCCGCCTGCCGCGCCTGGTCGACAGCGTCGTGGGGAGGAGGGCGGATGCCGTCGTCGCCAACTCCACCACCGTTGGCGGACAGTTCCACGGGCTCCCGCTGCGCCGGCCGGTACAGGTCATTCACAACGCGGTCGATCTCACCCGCTTCGACCCGGCCGCCTGCGACGGCGCCGCCGTGCGACGCGAGCTTGACATCCCGGACGAGCGCGTCGTGCTCTCGGTGATCGGGCAGTTGACCGCGATCAAGGGACAGGACGATGCGATCAAGATCGCCGCCGAACTGGTCGACGCTGGCGCCGACGTCGAGCTCCTGCTGGTCGGCACCGCCAAGTTCACCGCCCCCGGCGCCTCGCTCGATAACGAGGACTTCGGGCGGCGACTGCCGCGGCTCGCCGCCGACCTGGGAGTCGCCGAACGGGTCCGGTTCCTCGGCGAGCGCCGGGACGTGCCCGACATCCTGGCCGCCACCGACCTCATGCTGATGCCGTTCTGGCGCGAGGGATTCGGTCGGGTGGCGATCGAGGCGTTGGCCCTTGGCGTGCCCGTCGCCGCCGCAGCCGTGGGGGGACCGCTCGACATCGTCCGGCCCGACCTCGACGGGCTGTTGCTGCCGCCCCTCGACCCGGCCGCGTGGACGCGTGAGCTGCTACCACTCCTCGCCGACCACGAGCTGCTGTCGGAGATGGGCGAGCACGGCCGCGACCGGGCGCGGGAATTCAGCCTGCAGGGCCAGACCGAGGCCGTGTTGGGTCTCTATCGCGAGCTGGCCGGCGTGGAGCCGGACCGGACTCCCGGTTCTATAGTCGGCCGATGAGCGTCGCCCGAGCCGGATCCGCCAGACCCGTCGAGGCTCGCGGCGCCGCGGGGATCATCGCCGCGGTCGTGATCGCCGTCGTCGGCGGCGTGCTTGTCGTGCACTCGACCCAGGTCGCGCTTACGATGACCCTTCTCCTGCTCCTGCTTGCGGCGCGGTTCCAGTCGCGGACGGCGGGCCTCTCGCTGATGTGGTCGTATTGGCTCCTGGCGCCGTTTCTGCGGCGGGTCCTCGACAATTCGATCGGCCCGGTCAGCCCCGACCCGTTGTCCCTCTTGCCGTTCCTGGCGACCGCGCTCCTGGCCGCGATCGAATTGCGCCACACCCACCTCGACAAGCGTGCCCGCACGATCCTGACGCTGGGCATGGTCGGTTTTCTGATCGGCGCCCCGCTCGGTCTCGTCGCCGATCCGACCGCGGCGGGTTTCGCGGTCTTCGCATATGGCACCGGCCTCTCGGCCTTCATTATTGGCTGGGGCGACGGACAGCTCCGAGACGGCACTGGGACGCTGCAGAAGCTGGTCTTTTACGTGCTGCCGGTGCTGGCGCTGTACGGCCTCGCCCAGTACTTCTTCTCCCTCACCTCATGGGACGCGCACTGGGTGGCGACCACGACTCTGAACAGCCTCGGCTCGCCCCAGGAAGGCCACATCCGCATCTTCTCGACGCTGAACGCCCCTTACACGTTTGCCGCAGTGCTCGGCGTCGGGCTCCTCCTAGGGCTCGCCCAGCAGCGCCGGGTCGGTTTCCGCTCGTTGATCACCGCGATTCTGGTAGTCGCCCTGGCGCTCACCTTCATGCGCAGCGTCTGGCTCGGGACGGTAGTCGGTCTGATCGTCTTCGCCGCCGCAGCGCGCGGCCGCGCCGCCGGGCGCATTGTGGTGATCGTCGGCGTATGCCTGTTCGCCCTGATCGTGGTCGGCAACAGCAACCCGACCACGAAGGCCTTCACCGAACGGGTGACCTCGCTCGGCAGCGTCGAAAAAGACCGGTCCGCCCAGGAACGGCTGTCGACCACCGACGAACTCTTTCCCGTCGCGCTGCGCCAGCCGCTAGGCGAAGGCAGCGGCCAGGCTGGCCTCGCCTCCGAACTCACGGGGGGCAACAAGTCGTCCTCGACCCTCCTGAACGTCGACAACGGCTACCTCTCGCTGATGTTCCAGGACGGTCCGTTTGGCTTCCTCCTGGTGGTGATCGCCCTCGTGCTCAGCACCGGGGCGGCGATCAGGGCCGTCGGCATGGCGACCGAGGAGGAGCGCCAGTCGCGTGCCGCGGTACTCGCCACGATCATCATGCTGCTGGTCGCGCTTGCCGCCGGCGACATCCTGTTCGGGATTCCCGGGGTGATTCTGTGGTACCTGTGTGGCACCGCCGTGGCCTGGGCCTCGAAGAGCGCGCTGCGGACTTCGACCCAACCCTCAAGGGTGCGCTGAAATTGTCGATGCTGTTGCTACAGTCCGCCGCCTCCGGGGCCTGGACGACCTCATTTTCCGCTCTATGACGCCAAATTCGAAAAGCGAAGAGTCAGATTTTTCTGCGTTCGCCCGGACCCTCCGGCGGCGTTGGTGGGTCGTTCTGCTGTGCGCGATTGGGGCCACTGCGGCGGCCGTCGGGATCACCCTGCACGCTGAAAAGAAGTACGCGTCGACTACCTCGCTCCTGCTGCGGGTCAACCCCGAAGTTGAACCGCAGCGTGTCGTCGACACGAACCTGCAGCTGCTCTCGCTGCCGAACGTCGCGAGCAAGACCGCGCAGAGCCTGTCGAAAGTGAGCCAGGCAGAAGTTGAAGAAGCGACCGCCTCCGAACAGCAGGGCGAATCGGACATCGTCAAGGTGACCGCGACGACGACCAACCCCGACCTGGCGGCGGAAATCGCGAACACCTACGCGACCGAATTCATCGCTCTGCGCCGCACCTCGAGCCAAAAAGGGCTGCAGACTGGCTCGGTTCAGGTGGTCGAGCAGGCCACGCCCGATTCGAGCCCTGTATCGCCAAACGCGACTCGCAACGTCGTCTTCGGGATCGTCATCGGCCTCGTCCTCGGCGTCGGCATCGCCATGCTCCTCGAGCAGCTGGACCGGCGCGTCAAGAGGACGGATGACCTCACCGACACGATGGGCATCCCGCTGCTGGCGACAGTCGCCAAGCGCAAAGCCTTCGACCGTAAACACCTCGGCAACGGTTCGATGTCGCCGGAGGATCTGGAGGCGTTCAGGATGCTGCGGGCTAACCTCCGTTACTTCGAAAGCAGCCGTGACATCAAGTCGGTGCTCGTCACCTCGGCCGAACCGGGGGAGGGCAAGACGCTGGTTTCGCTCGGCCTCGCGGTAGCGGCTGCGGCCGCCGGAGAGAAAGTCCTCCTGCTTGAGGCCGACCTCCGGGATCCTGGGCTCTCCCGCGTGCTGAAACTGCAGCAAGCCCACGGCCTAAGTCGTGTCCTTACCGAGGGCGCGGGCGCGATCACCGCGCAGATGGCGACCGTTGCGGCCGAGGAGGTCATCAGATCCGCCGCCGGCGTCACCCTCGACGTCATGCCTGCCGGGGCCGTGCCGCCGAATCCGCCGGCGCTGCTTGAGTCGCAGAAAATGAAGGAACTGATCGCGCACGCGGAAAGAAGCTACGACTTCATCGTCATCGACACGCCCCCGTTGCTCGCCGTCTCCGATGCGATCCCATTGATCTCGACCGTTAGCGGCGTCCTAGTGGTCAGCGGTCTCGGGGTCAGCACCCGCAGCTCCGCCGGCGACCTGATCGAACAGCTCCACCGGCTGAACGCCTCGATCCTGGGCCTGGTCGTGAACTTCGCTCAGGACTCGCGACGCGCCTATGGCTACGGCCGCCCGGCGCATGTCGAGCTCGCCCAGCCCAAGGGCGACGCCTAGCTAGCTGGCTTGGATCCAGATGGACGGCCATAGGATGGCCCGCATGCCCGGTCCCGCGCCCCACGTCGTCATCACGCATGACTTCATGGAGCTCTACGGTGGCGCCGAGCGGGTCACCGCCGAGATGGCGATCGCTTTCCCGGAGGCACCCGTAGTCGCCATCCTCGGGCGACACGAGGTGGCGGCGCGGACGGGAGTTGCCGATCGCTTCACCACGATCCTCCCGCCGCGGCGGAGGCTCTTGCGTGACTATCGCTACATGACCCCGGTGCTGGGCGCGCTCTGCGACCGGGTGAGGGTCGAGGACGCCGACGTCGTCCTCAGCTCCAGTTACGCCTTTGCACACCGGCTGCGCTCGCGCAACGACGCCCCGCGCGTCTGCTATTGCCACAGTCCGCTGCGCTTCGCCTGGTCGATGACCGAGGACTATCGCGCCGAACGCGCCCACAACCGGCTCAGCGAGCGCGCCTTCGACCTGCTCGCGGCGCGGATGCGACGCTCCGACCGGCGCAGCACTCAGGGCATCCGCGAGTACTTGACCCAGTCACCGTTCACCGCCGACCAGATCGAGCGCTTCTATGGCATCGAGGCGACCGTGATCGGCGCCCCCGTCGATTGTGAGCGTTTCCATCCCTCCGCCGACTCGCCCGGCGACTACTACCTTCTGTGCGGTCGCGTGATCGAGCCCTATAAGCAGTTCGGGATCGTGATCGGAGCGTTCCGCCGGTTGGGTACGCGACTCGTGATCGCCGGCGACGGGCCCGACCGCGAGCGGCTCGCGGCGGATGCACCGCCCAACGTCGAGTTCCTCGGCCATGTCTCCGATGACGTGTTGGTGCCGCTCATGCAGCGCTGCCAGGCGCTCATCTTTCCGAGCCGAGACGACTTTGGGTTGATGCCTGTTGAGGCGATGGCATGCGGTCGGCCGGTCCTTGCCTACGCGGGCGGCGGCTCGCTCTATACCTCACTGCCGGGTGTCACCGGGGAGCTCTTCGCGGAACAGACCGAGGACGCCGTCCAGGCCGCCGTGCGCCGGTTCGACCCTGGCGCCTACGACAGCGCGCAGATCCGTGAGCACGCGATGCATTGGGACAGCTCAAGCTTCCGCCAGCGCTTGATCGAGCGCGTAGCCGCCGCGCGCTGATTCAGTAGGCGCCGCGACCGGACAGCACGGCCGGGAGCGTCTCGAGCAGTAGCTCGACATCGCGGGCAAGCGACCAGCCGGCGACGTATTGGTAGTCGAACCGGACCATCTCCTGGAACGGGCTCTGCGAGCGACCGTAGACCTGCCACGGGCCCGTGATCCCGGGGCGCAGCTCGCTCCGGCGCAGGTGCCAGCGCTCTTCCAGGGCTTCGGCCTCGCGGAAGATCAGCGGCCGTGGGCCGACTAGGCTCATGTCGCCCTTCAGGACGTTGAAGAGCTGCGGCAACTCGTCGATCGAGAAGCGGCGGATGAAGCGCCCGACGCGGGTCACGCGTGGGTCCTCGCGGATCTTGAACATCACGCCGTCCTCGGATTCGTTCATCCGGTCGAAGTCGGCCTTGCGCTGCTCCGCGTCGACGTACATCGAGCGGAACTTGATCAGCTCGAAGCTACGGTTGCGGCGCCCGGCTCGCGCCTGGTGGAAGAAGATCGGTCCCTTCGAGGTGAGCTTGATCGCGATCGCCGTGGCCAGCATCACCGGCGAGAAGAGGACGATCAGTCCGATCGAGCCGACCACGTCGAGCGCCCGCTTGGCCGCGACCATCGAGGAGCCGAGGACGGGGACGCCGATCGAGAGCAGCGGGAGGCCACCGATCTGGTCAAGCGAGCGGACCCCGTCGAGAAACTCGAAGAGGCGCGGCACGACGTCGACCGCGATACCCGCGTCGCGGCAGGAGCGGATCGCTCCCAGAAGTTGTTCGTGGCCGGCGCTGGAGAAGGCGATGATTACACGGTCGATGTTCTGCGCCTTGATGACCTCGTCGAGGTCGCTGAAGCCCCCCAGGCGAGGGAGGTCGGGGGTGCCGACCAGGTGAACCTGTTCGTCGACGATGCCGACCGGGTCGAGTCCGAACTGGTTGTTCTTGCCGATCTTCTCCACCAACTGGCCTGCGACGACCCCAGAGCCGAGGATCAAGGTCCGCTGGCGCAGATGTGCCTTGCGGTGCAGGTAAGCCCGCACGGCGGTGCGGGCGACGCTTATGAACAGGGTCAGCGCTCCAATCGTGACACAGGTCGCGCTGATCGCCGGGTGGACGCCGATCGCGGCGCTGACGCCGTAAACGGGCCAGGTGGAGAGGATCACCGCGACCGTGCCGCGCGGCACTTCGGAGACTGCTGAAGCCCACAGGGCTAGATGGTCGTAGCGGTAGAGACCGACGGTGAAGCCAATCAACGGGTAGATCAGCGCGGTGGAGATGACGTAGATCGGCGCATGCGCGAGGGGAGCGCCGAGGACGACCAGGGCCAGCCCCGAGGCGACGATCGCGGCGACCGTGTCGCCGAGGAACAGCATCTTCGCCAGGACCGCGCCGCGATCCCGACGCTGTGCCTGTTGGGCGCGCCGTTGGACGGCAAGTGCATCGGCCTGATGGCCATGATTTACGGTCGAGGACTCCACGTATCTACCTGACCGACGATATACAGCGGGGTTCGTCCGCGGCTGAGCGCTCGGCTGTCCTCATATCTTGTCTAGTCGGCAGGATCTGCCACTGGGCTTTAACGGGGTTGCGGAGATTGCAGGATCGAGCCCTGTCACGCCCATGCCGAATACGTTGGGGGCTGATCGAAAGTATGACTACCCATTATTCAGTAGAACAGACCTTCGTACCATTCGGTGAAAGCCGCCCATCGAACGCGGTCGTGGCCGTGGCGGCGGGGGTCGCGGCGGGCCCGGCGGCGATCACCGCCTACCTTGCCTTTCGTTCAGGTGGGTACTTCGCGGGGGCACCGGCGATCGTCGCGATCGTCCTCGCGATTGCGCTCGTGCTACGCCTTATGCTGGCCGAGGCGCCCTTCGAGGGCTTCGGACCGGCGATGGTCTGGGCGACGGTCGGGCTCGGCGCCTTCACCGTCTGGACGCTGCTCTCGGCTTTCTGGTCGCATGCGCCGGCCCAGGCGCTCATCAACTTCGACCGCTCGTTGATGCTCTGGCTGGCGCTGGTCCTTTTCGGCTCATTCCGCTGGAGCCGCGAGCGCCTGCTCTGGGCGGTGCGAATTCTCACCGCGACGATGATCGTGGTCGCGATCTTCGCCCTCATGACCCGTCTTCTGCCGAAGGTCCACTCGGCCCCGGAAAACTTCGCCCTCGACCGCCTCGCCTACCCACTGAGCTACTGGAACGGCCTCGGCGTGTTCGTGGCCGTGGCGATCCTTCTCTGTTGCGGGTTGGCGACCCGCAATGACGAGCCTCCGGTCGGCAAAGCGCTTGCTTCGGCGGCCGTGCCGATCCTCGTCGCGACGCTTTACTTCACCTTCTCGCGCGGATCGACCGGGGCGCTTCTGATCGGCGTCGTGGCGTTCGCCGCGCTTGGCGCGCGGCGCGAGCTCCTCACCTCGTTCGTGGCGATCGGCCCCCCGACCGCGGTTGCCGTACTCCTCTGTCTCGGCACGCACTCGCTTTCGACCGAACACTTCGCCGCCCCCGCCGGTATCTCCGAAGGCCACCGGCTGACCTGGGAGCTAATTGCCTGCGCCGTCGCCGCTGGCGCCCTGCGCCAGATGCTGCGGCCGCTCGATCGGCGCCTCGCCACGATCGAGCCGACGCCCGAGTTCCGCCGCCGCGCCTGGATCGTCGTCGGCGCAGTCGTCGCGGTCGTGGTCGTCGCGGGCGGGATCGCGGCCTCAGGTCGGATCAGCGACGACTTTCACAAGTTCACCGAATCGCAGGGGATCGAAGACACCGGCGAACTTCAGCACCGCTTCACCGACATCAACAACAACGGGCGGATTGAACAGTGGAAGCTGGCGCTTCATCGGTTCGAGGCCGATCCGCTGCGCGGCGGCGGCGCCGGTACCTTCGCCCGCGCCTGGGCAGAGGAATCCGAAGACGATTCGAGGATCGTCGACTCCCACTCGCTCTACCTCGGCGTGATGGCCGAACTCGGCCTGCCGGGGCTCCTCTTCCTGCTCGCCGCGCTGCTGGCCATCCTGGTCGCGACCGCACGGAGGATCTTCGGGCCAGAGCGGATCTTATACGCGGCGATCTTCGCCGCGATGCTGACCTGGGCGCTCCACGCTGGGTTCGACTGGGACTGGCAACTGCCGGCGACCGGCTTCTTCTTGTTCGGATTGGGCGGCATGGCGATCGCCGCGGCCCCTGGTGGGGGCTCGCAGTGGACGCCGCTCGTCAGCGGACGCACCGCGCGGATCGCGCTTAGTCTCTGTGCCTTGGCGCTGGTCGTCTCACCGGCGCTCGTCGCGATCTCCCAGGGCTACCTCAACTCGGGGGTCGACGACTTCCAGGAAGGCGACTGTGCCGGGGCCTCCCGCAATGCTCTCGACGCGATCCACACCCTCTCGGTGCGGCCTGAGCCCTACCAGTTACTCGGCTTCTGCGATTCGCGCGCGGGACAGAATGAACTCGCCGTGAAGATGCTGGAAACCGCGGTTGAGCGCGACCGCGGCGAATGGGAATCGTATTACGGGCTCGCCCTGGTCCAGGCGGCGGCCGGTCAGGATCCGCGGGCGGCAATGGCCAAGGCCTACGAACTGGCCCCACACGAACCGCTGGCCGAAGAAGGCGAGGCACTGTTCAAGACCGGCGACTCCCGACAGTGGAAGAGGCGGGCGCAGAGCGCCCGCCTCCCGGTCTCGTGAGAGTCCCTTGGCTCAGCTTGAACGCTAGGCGGCCGGTTCGTTGCGGGACTTGAGTCGGATCACCGCACCGACGACGATCAGGCCGAGGCCGATGACTAGCAACGGGATGGCAAGGAAGCCGGTGAAGGGCAGGCTGCTGCCGCCGCTGGCGACTGCGGTCTGTTCCGCCGTGGCCGGGGCGACTGCGACTTCCGGCGTCGGTTCCAGCGTATTGGTGTTGGCGGGCTCGTTGCAGCCGTTACCGCCACCATTGCCGTTGCTCCCGCCCTTGGTGCACTTGCCGCCGCTTTCCCGGGCGCCCTTGACCCCTTGTTCGGGATGATTGTTCCCGCCGTTGTGTTCTTCGCCGGTTCCGGGCGGCTGATATTGGGTCGAAGCGGCACTGCCGCTGCCCGAGCTGCCCGAGATGGCGAGCGTGGCGCCGGTCGTGCTGAGCATGAAACCGGCCACCAGGAGGACGGTGAGAGCGAGTCTCGACTTCATGAAAGTTCCCTTCTTGCTTGCGTAGAGGCTCGTTCGCGAACGCTCGGCCTGGCGGATCGCCTGAAGCTTGATCCGGTCGAGCTCCAGAGGCGATGCCTCGTGCCTTTCGGCGCGCAGCGCGGCCTCGATCGCTCCGAGCTCGGCAGGAGTGCGGTTGCGGTTCGAGTGGTTCATTTGAAGCCTTATACGAAGCACAACGGCATTTTCCAACCGGAATTTCCAAAAGAATGAAAAAAGACCAGTTCGAGCAGCTTTACGAGGAGCACGCCGAGCCGTTGCTCGGGTTCTTGGTCTACCGGACCGGGGACCGGGCTCTGGCTGAGGAAATTCTCGCCGACACCTTCGAGCGGGTGCTGCGCTCGCGCTCACGCTTCAACCCCGAGCGGGGCGGCGTCAAGACCTGGATCTACTCGATCGCCCTCAACCGCCTGCGCGACCTGATCCGCAAGCGCGAAGCCGAGGAGCGGGCGCTCGAGCGCCGCGCGGCGGGCGCGCCGGGGGCCGCGGTTGGCGATGCGGAGCGGGTCGAGGAGCGCAGCACGGTCGCCGCGGCGCTCTCTCAGCTCGACGAGATGGAGCGCGAGGCGGTGGCGCTCCGTTACGGCGCCGACCTCTCGGTCGCCGAAGTGGCGGCGACGTTGGGGGTCAGGGTCTCGACCGCCGAAGGCCGGATCTACCGCGGATTGCGCAACCTCCGCGACCTGCTGGAGCCCATCCGCGATCAGCCTTGAGATGGTCAGAGGCCAGCGCAAAAGGCCACCTCGGTACGGGTCGGGCGTCGCCTAATTCGAAACGCTGAACGCTCAGTGTGCCTCGCCCGAAGCATGGGCCGGCGGGCGCGACTCCTCGGCCAGCGAGGTGATCTCGAGGACGCCCTCGGCGGCCTCCTCCAGCACCTCCGTCGCCTCCTGGGCGGAGCGGGCGTAGAGCTCGACCAGCAGGTGGACGACGATCTGCTCCTCGTCGTGCTTGTGGAAGCGGACGTGGGTGAAGAACTCGCGCACGCCGGGGTCGCCGAAGGCTCCGTAGGTGAGGAACTCCGCCGCTTCGGGGCCGGAGCAGCTCTCGACCCGATCGGCATCGACCTGGACCGTGCAGGAGGCGACCCAGGGCGTTCCCGCCACCATCCGCGGCCAGCGGTCGCCGATCGGCACGACCCGGTCGTCCTCGAAGGTCAGGTGCGGCTGGTCGTGCATGCAATCGAGGCACTGGACCACCGATTCCTGGACCTCGTCGACGCCTTCGGCCAAGGCGCCCGTCTCCGGGTCCACCCGGCGGATCGCGTCGTAATGGATCTGGATCTCGAGGTTCTGCGACCAGCAGCGATAGCACCGCAGCCAGGCCGAGCGGTCGTCGTGAAAATCGCTCATGCGATCATTGTCGCGCGTCGCCGACTTCGACGGGCAGACGCAGTCGGATGCCGCGTTCCTCCGCGGTCCAGGGAGGGACCAGGGCATTGGTCCGCCGCAGCATCCCCTCCGCCGTTCTCAGGTCGCGCCAGTCGATTGCGGCGGCGTATCGCTGGGCGAAGTCGAGGATGCGGATCAGCGGCGCCGGGTTGCCGTCGCGGGAGAGGGCCCGCAGTCCCTGCAGATAGTTGTCGCGGTAGGAGAGCGGGATCACGATCCGTTGGAGCCCGGCGGCGCTCAGCTCGGCGTTCATCGCCACGCGGGCGACGCGGCCGTTGCCGTCGGTGAACGGGTGGGTCTCGGCGACCATGAACATGACGAAGATCGCGCGGGGGAGGCCGGGGCGCAGCGCCTCGAGGTGGCGGAATCCCTCGAGCAGGGTGCCGGTGACCAGGTCGGGATGGACGAAGACGTGGTCGCCGACCTGGTTGCGCCGGTCCTTGAACGCGCCCGGCCGCACCTCGGGCCGCCGCGACAGCATCACTGCATGGTCGGCGCGCAGCAGCTCCAGCAGGTCCTCGCCGTCGCGCGGCGTCCGCGCGCGGCGGGCGGGGTCGTTGACCAGCTCGAAGGTCCCGAGCACGTCGTGGGCGTCCTGGAAGCGGCCGTCGGGCACCTTGTCGCCGAACACGATCTCCTCCGCCTCGCCGAGCTCGAATTCGGTCCCCTCGATGAAGTTGGACAGATAGGACTCGATGAAGGGGAGGGTGGGGAAGGAGCCCGGTTGCTCTGGGCGCTCGGGGAGCGGGGCCTGGAGGAGGCCGGCTTGAAGGGCCTGGAAGATCTCGATCCGGCGCGCGTCGAAGCCCGCCCCGGCCTGGTGCGCGAGCGCGGCGTCGGTGCTCAGCACCGAGTCGCGGGTCCCCAGGATCGACCCAATCAGATCCTGCAGCACGGTGAGCTGTGCGTCGGCCTGGAGCGTGCCCGCCGCGGCTCGGGCCTGCTCGCGAAGCTCGTCGAGCGCGTCCTTGCCGCGGAGCGCGGCGAGGTGGGTCAGCTCGTCCTCGAGCTCGACCCGGCTGAGGGTCCGGGCGAACTCACCCGGGCGGGCGCGCGAGGGTCGCACGTTCTCGAGGAACTTCCTCCCCTGGCCGGCGAAATGGAGGCCGTCCGTGAACGGCATGTCGCCCGGCACCGGGCCGACCCCCCGGCGCGGTCGCAGGGTCAGGCCGGGCAACTTCACGGGGCGCTTGCGGGTGTACGTGGGTCCCGCGTCGAGGAAGAGCGACCCGTCCGCCGAGGGCGCGGCTTCGAAGGCGCTGCGATCCACGACCACCGCGCCGGGAAAGTAGAGCGCCGCGATCCGCTGCCAGCTCCGCCGGACCAGCCGCTCGATCGGTTCCTCGACGTTGCGCGTGTAGAGGCGGGGGCCGACCTTGCGCAAGGCGCGCGCACGCACCGCCCGCCCGACAGCCCGCGAGGTCGCGGCCGTGCTGAGGAACACTTCCGGCTGCTGGTCGAGCAATAAACCGCGCGTAAGGGGGCCGTTCATAGCCCTCAGGGTAAATTATCGACGCCTAAGCGGCAAGAAACGTCAATAATCGGCGCGTAGTGGGGGCGGGGTGGCCGTCCGAGATGGGTCCGGGAGATCCTGGGCGCCTCATGGTGGTCCTGGCAG
>Ga0207652_10001264_pt1 | contig 22521 bp, 20 predicted proteins | sample KBSC63BmetaG_FD_184334 | JGI IMG/M metagenome (GOLD analysis project Ga0207652, IMG submission 184334) | Corn rhizosphere microbial communities from Kellogg Biological Station, Michigan, USA - KBS C6-3B metaG (SPAdes) (version 2) | ecosystem: Host-associated > Plants > Roots > Rhizosphere ... | reverse complement strand
CCTCGCGCCAGTCGGCCGGCAACGGATCGGCTGCCAGCAGGGATGCAAGCGTGCCGGCGATCGACTGGATCGGCGCCAGCGAGTTGTTGGCCTCATGGCCCAGCACGCGCAGCAGTCGTTGCCATGCCTGACGCTCTTCCTCCCGCAGCACGCGGCCGACGTCATTGACGACCAGCAACTGGCCACTACGGCCTTTCCTTCGCAAGACAGTGCGGCGTACGTCGAACCGGCCGCTGCGTTGAGGGAACGCGTGGGTCAACACCCGCGAACCTGCCCCATCTAGCAGTGTCACAAGGCCAAGCTCGTCGCTGCCCAGACCGAACAATCGCTTGCGCTCACGGCCCAGCAACCGTCGCGCGGCGGGATTGAGCAGCCGCAGGCGCCGGTCCTCGTCGAATACGAAGACTGCGCTGTCCAGCGCCGCCAGGGTCTTGCGGAGCAGGTGTGTAGATTCTTCGTACCGCAACCGGTCGCGCTTCAATTGTTCGGCCAACGCATTGACATCGTAGACCACGTCACCCAACAGCCCGTCGCGCGCACCACGCAGGCTGTAATCGCCTTCCCGCAGTGCGTCCAGCAGGCCCGACAACGTGTAGACCGGGTAAGCAACGTGGCGCCGGTGCCAGTGCATCAGAAGCAGCGTCACCACCGCTGCCACGGGTACCAGGATCCAGAACAGCCTGACGTGCGGTGCCCGGAACAGCAGAATCGCCACAACGGCCCACGCGGGCAGCGAGATCAGCAGGCCGCCCACCAGTACGCGCCGTTCGAAACGCGGCATGCGGTCGACACGGGGGGCAGGTTCAGTCGCCATCGCCACCGGGTGCGTCGAGGTCATGTTTCTCCAAGCGTCGGTATAACGACTGGCGACTGATCCCGAGTGCATCCGCGGTCCGCTGCAGATTGCCCTGGTGGCGTTCGAGCGCGCGTTGTACCAGCCACGCCTCGGCCTGTTCCAGAGTCATGCCGTCAAGATCATCTGCGGCGCGTGCGTGTGTGCCGACGTTCAGCTGTTCGGGTCCGATTTCGTCGTGTTGGGCGAGCAACACGGCACGATCCACCACATGTTCGAGTTCCCGCACGTTGCCCGGCCAGTGCCATGCAGTCAGCGCGCGTTCCGCTGCAGGCGACCACCGCACCTTGTCCCGGCAGTAGCGCTGCGCACTGCGCGCAAGCAACCCCCGTGCAAGCGGAAGGATGTCGTCGACGCGCTCGCGCAACGGCGGCAGGCTCACTTCCAATGTGTTCAGCCGGTACAGCAAATCCTTGCGAAACCGGCCCGCAGCCACTTCGGCGTCAAGGTCGGCATTGGTTGCCGAGATCAGCCGCACGTCCACCGACCGGGTGCGTGAGGACCCCAGTCGTTCGAACTCGCCATCTTCCAGCACTCGTAGCAGTTTGGGCTGTTGCGTGGGCGGCACGTTGCCGACTTCGTCGAGAAACAGAGTACCTTCGTCGGCCAATTCGAAGCGGCCGACGCGGTCACTCTTGGCATCGGTGAACGCGCCGCGCACGTGGCCAAACATCTCCGATTCAAAAACGCTATCCGCAATGGCACCCATGTTGACCTTGACCAGCGATCGCGCTGCCCGCGGCGAGTGGTCGTGCAGGAACTGCGCAGCCAGGCCCTTGCCGGTGCCGCTCTCGCCGAGCAACAGGACGTTGGCGTCGCTCGGCGCGATGCGTTCGAGCATTGCCAGCGCTTTTCGCATGGTCGGGGATTCGGCAACGAATACGCCGTTGCTCCCTCCGCGCAGCAGCGCGTTCTCCGCCTGCAGCTGGCGCTGTCGGCGCGCGCCTTCAGCGAGCGCGATCTGGGCACGCAACACACTGACGAGACGCGTGTTCTCCCAAGGCTTTTCGATGAAGTCGGCGGCGCCGCGGCGCATTGCCTCGATCGCCAGAGGCACGTTGCCCCACGCCGTCATCGCCACCACCGGAAGCTCGGGCGCCAGTCTTTGCAGACCGTCCAGCAGTTCCAGCCCTTCTTCGCCCGACGTCGTGTCACGCTCGTAGTTGAAGTCGATCAACGCACACTGGAATTCGCGCTTGCCGGCCGCTTCCAGCGCCGCTGCGGGGTCGGCCACGCACACACTCGCGAGGCCGGCGGATTTCAACAACAACCGCAGCGTCTCCCGTACATCGGCCTGATCGTCGGCTACCAGTACCGTCGGATCGCGGGCCATCGTGTCTTCCATCCCGTCAGGTCTGTCATTCCCTTAGCGTAGTGCAGCCGCGCCATCGACGCCCGCAGGGCCAAGCCACATCCACAACTTGGGGCAGCTATTCGCCGCGCAGGGCGCGCATCGGCTGCGCGCGAGCCGCACGCAAGGCCGGCAGCGCGCAGGCCAACAGGCCCGCGATGGCGAGAACGACGCATGCCGCGACGATCGATGACGGGTCGATGAGGTGGGTGCTTCCCATTGCCTCCACCACCGAGCTCATTGCGACCGACAGCGCGAGCGCAAGAATCACGCCGAGTACCAACCCGATGCCGGTTTGCGCGAGGCCCTCGCGCAACACCAACCGCAGGAGGGTACCGGGCGTCGCACCCAGCGCAGTACGCACCCCGAACTCGTGCTCGCGCGCGGCCACCGCCACCGCCATCACGGCGAACAAGCCGACAGCAGCCAGCAGCAACGCCAGCGCCGCGAAGATGCCTACCAGCAGAAGGTTCAGTCGCAACGGCGCCGTGGTGCTGGCGACCACGTCCGCCATGCTGCGGAAGTTGGCGACCGGCTGGTTGGCTGCGATCCCGGCCACGACGCGCCGCACCGCATCGCGGTAGCCGTAGGGATTACCGCGTACCTGCAGCGCAAAGCGCATCGGCTCGAAACCGAACAATGCGTGCAAGTACATATCTGGCATTTGTGCCAACGGCACATACACCACGAGGGCAGGTCCATTCAAAGCACCCATTTGGTAGGTGGTATCGACCACACCGACGATGCGCGCCTCCCAAGGATGTGCGGGCCAGCCGTTCTGGATCATCTTGCCGACTGCATGGCCGCCGTAGTACTGGTTGGCCAACGCCTGGTCAACGATGGCAACCTTCTCGCCGCCACGGACATCATCGGCTGAGAACAAATGTCCTTCTCGCAGGCGGATGTCGAACAGATTGAAGAAGCCGAGCCCGACGCCGTGATACTGAGGGTTTAAGTTTTGTCCGCTGGGGGTTTGCATGGTTACATTGAATTGGCCGAGAGGGTCACTGCTGACGGGAAGATTGGTCGTCGCAGCGGCTCTGATGACGCCGGGGATGGTGCCCAGTTGCTGTGTCAGGTGTTTCGCCAGCTGATCCACCGATGCCGCATCAGGGTACGTGGTTTTCAGCGGCGACATTTCAAACGTCAGCATGTTGTCGGGCGTAAAACCCAGCGGGGTTTGCTGTGCGTCGTACAACGTATGCAGGAATAGTCCGACGGCACACAACAGGCCGGTGGCGAGCACCACCTGCAACACCACGAGAGCCCGACCGAGGCGATTGCCGCGCCGGCTGATGCCGCTCCTGCCGCCGGCACGCAGCTCCTCCACCGTTCCGACGACACGACTCCGCCACAGGCCAAGACCGGTGGCAAGCAAGGTTCCCAGCAGGCTTGCAGCAAAGGCCAGAACCCACGTCCATGCGCCGAAGTGCAGGGACGTGCCATTCAACCAACCGGTCGGGATGAATCCTTCCAGGAGTTGCAGGCCGATAAACGCCAACACCAGCCCCAGTACAGCGCCGCCCAGCCCGATCAGTAACCCCTCGGCGAACGCAGGCAGTAGCTCACGCAATAGCGGCGCGCCCAAGGCGTTGCGCACTGCGGCGTCGTGGCTACGCGACAGCGCACGGAACAGCATCAGGTTGGTCAGATTAACCAAAGCTATTGCCAATACAAACAACGCGCTGACCAGAAACAGAACTAGCACGGGTCGATCCCCGTCGTGCAGAGAAGCCTTGAAATTCTCCGCGCCAAACCGCCCATGCACCCAATAAGGGTCGGCTAATTTCACGTACATCGCGTGCAACCGGGCGTTCAATTCTTGGCTGACAACTGCGATGTCTGCCGATGCGGACAACCGTCCGATAGCAATGTAATTGTTGCTATCGTCTGGGTCGTTCGGAGGCAATGCCGTTGGCAGCACGATGTCGCCTTCGAATCCCAACGCGGTATAGCTCTTGGGCAACACGCCAACGATCGTGTGGACGCGCCCGTCGATCTCGAGCGTGTGACCTATGACATTGCTTGCACCACCAAAGCGCCGCTGCCAGAAATCCCAGGTGAGGATGACCACCGGCGGCCCGTGTGGACTGTCCTCGGCAGCACTGAAGTTTCGCCCGAGTAACAGCTGGGTCCCGAGCGTCGGCAGCAATCCACGATCAGCGTACGTTACGTGCACCAGCTTGGGCTCACCGCGGCCGCCCGCGACGTTGGCAGTTGGTCCCGACTGCTCGATGCCGAGCGAGACGAGCCCCTCCACGCCGGCCATGTGCTGGTATTGCCGTGGCGCTACCGCCTGCACTTGACCGCCTTGCAATGGTCCCAGCGCGACCAGCTGGCTCGGCTGTGGAACGGGCAGTGGTTGCAACAGGGTTTCGTCGATCAACGTGAACACCGCGACGCTGGCGCCGACGCCCAGCGCCAGTACGCCGGTTGCCAGCAACACGAACCCGGGGCGGCGCAGGCTTGCACGCCAACTGCGCCAGGTTTCCGCAAGCCAGACGTTCACAGGCCGATCGCCTCGGTGAGTCGCACGCGACCGGCGATCAGGTCATCCAGCCGTTGCTCGTCCTCGTGGCGCAGGCGTTCGAAGGTTTCCTCGTTGACCACGCGACCATCGAACAGATAGACCGTGCGCTGCGCGAGTTTGGCGTAGCGCACGTCGTGGGTGACCATGCAGATCGTGGCGCCGTCCTTGTGCAGTTCGTCGAGCAGGCCCATGACCGCTTCCCCGCTGCCTGAATCGAGGTTGCCGGTCGGCTCGTCGGCGAGCAGGATCGCGGGCTTGCCGACCAGTGCACGCGCTACGGCCACGCGTTGCTGCTGGCCACCGGAGAGCTGCGCGGGATAGTGACGCGCGCGGTGCGCCATGCCGACGCGCTCCAAAGCCTCCTCGACACGGCGGCGGCGTTCGGCACCGCCGATCTCGGCCCGATAGGTGAGCGGCAACTCCACGTTTTCCCGTACGGACAAACCACCGATCAGGTTGAACGCCTGGAACACGAAACCGATCTCGGCATTGCGGATGCGTGCACGTGCAGCCACCGTGAGCGATCCAACGTCGAGCCCATTGAGCATGTAGCTGCCTGAGCTGGCAGTATCGAGCAGGCCCACGATCGACAGCAGCGTGGTCTTCCCGCAGCCCGACGGCCCGGAGATGGAAACGTATTCACCCTGCGCGATAGCGAGATGGATGTCGGTGAGCGCAAGGGTTTCCACTTCGTCGGTGCGATAGACCTTGTCGACGTTTTCAAGACGGATGACGTTGGTGGAGTCGTTCACGGTGTTGATCCTGTGGCGGAGTTAATGGTGTTATCGGAGGAGGCCGGGTTGGCTACAGCGATGCTTACGCAAGTCGCGTGCCAAGGCCAAACACCCTGCAACCCCATGCGAAACATGGGGTTGGCGTTCGCGCGTCGGAGGAAACTTGCCCGAGATCGGACGTCCGCGTCCGTTACCGGACGGTCATGCGGCCGTTCGCCCTTTCACCAGATGGTTTGTAGCGACAAGCCATCCCGAAAACAGCCAGTCGCGACCGGCTGTTTCGGGTCGGCTACGGTAGGTCGCCGCAACCGATTCAGTGCCCGCTGTTCAATCTCGGCGCGGTGGTCCGCCATTACTGAAACGGATGGTCAGCCTCACGGGAACATGCCCGCCATGAGGTCCGCCGCATTTTTCGGCAAGCTTTCGCGTGGAAGCCTGCGGGTATTCGCCCTTGCTTTATGTCCCTCGTCCCATGTGTCTCAGTCGCGAAGTGCAGCCTCGAACACCAAACCGGGGGCGAAGCCCAATGCCACGAGCGGTCCGGAAGCATTCCGCGAGCGCATGCGTTGCAAGATGAACAGGACCGTCGGCGACGACATGTTGCCGTGGTCGGCGAGAACCGCGCGCGAGACATCTCCGGCTTCGGGACCGACTCCCAGCGCGTCAATCGCGGCCTGGACGATTTCCGGGCCACCCGGATGGATCGCCCATTGTGCGACGTCGTTGATTCGCAGGTCACGGGAGGCCAGCCACGGCTCCAGCCATTCGCGCAGCGACGCACGGATGCGCCGCGGCACTCCAGCGTCAAGCCCATTTCGAAGCCGTGGTTGCGGGTGGGCCACCAGAGTAAACGCCAGCAACGCGAGTTTGTAGAGTACTTGAATATGAATTCAGTTTCTATATGATACGGTCAACACTGATCGAACCTCCGCGACTTCCACAGCAGGGTTACGTATGTTGACCAAACAGTTCCGCTGCGAAGCAACACACCTTCGGCTTGGCAGGCACGTCCTCTTGGCTGCAGTGCTGGCGGGGATACTTGGCTGCAACACCGTCGCCTGGGCACAGGAGCCATCAGGCATTGGCACATCAGCGCCTGATTCCGGCCAGCCGGTTGGCGATGGCACGGGTCAGGTTGCCGACACCGCGATGAATCAGGGATCAAAGGGCGGTGGACACCAGGAAAAGCAGGCCACCCTGCTCGAAACGGTCGTGGTGACTGCGCGCAAGCGCAACGAAACTGCGCAGAACGTACCAATGTCGATTTCTGTCCTATCGGGCGAGCGCTTGGAACGCGACGGGGATCAGGATTTTCGCGACATTGGCAATTTGTTTGCCGGGGTGTCCTTCAATGACAGTAATGGCCAGGAGAGCGAATTCAGCATTCGCGGACTGACTTCCGCCGGATCAGGCAGCGACACCAGTATCGGCCTGTATGTGGACGGTGTTTACATCGGAAGCGAAGCCGCCGCGAGTGGACGCCTGTTCGATTTGAGCAATATCCAAGTCATGCGCGGCCCCCAGGCAACCCTGTTTGGACGCAACACGATAGCCGGCGCCATCAATATCGTGACACGCAAGCCGGAACCGGAATTCGGCGGGAGCGTGCACGCGACACTCGGCAACTATGGCCTTCGGCAGGAGGGGGCGACCCTCAACCTGCCGATTGCCGGTGACCGTCTGATGGCGCGGGTCAGCGTAGTGGACAGAAAACGTGATGGGTACCTTCGCAATACTGCCAAACCGGGCGACACTGGCAACGATGAAGACGGTCGCAGCGGTCGCCTGCACATCCTCGCCAACCCCACGGATACGCTGAAGCTGTTGCTCAGCATCGACGCCTCCCACGACAACGCCTGCGACAACATGTTCAAGGTGATCGGCGGCGCACTCTATGACGGCAACACCGATCCCGATGAGTCGGCCTGGGACGGCGCGTGCGTCGACCGGCGCAACGTGCGCGGCTACTCGCTGAATGCCGAACAAAAGATCGGCGATCTGACTTTCACCTCGATCACGGCGTACCGCCATCGCGACACGTACTTTCTTACCGATCGCGACTTCACCGCACTGCCGATCCTGACCACGGGCCTGCAGGGCGAAGATCGTCATTTCACGCAGGAGTTCCGTTTGGCGAGCCCCGAAAACCAGCGACTCAATTGGATGCTGGGCGCGTTCTTCTTCGATCGTCACAATCTTCAGGACACCATTTTGGAGCTTGGGCCCGGATTCCTGGGGCCCGGGAACACCAACCTGGTGAACGCCGTCGCAAACACCAGGACCCGGAGCTATGCGGTGTACGCGTCGGGGGAACTGGCCTTGACCGATGCTTTGAAAATGGACCTCGGTCTCCGCTACACGGACGAATCCAAGTCGATCGACTACGAACAAACCGCAACGCTACCTATTCCTGGTTTCGGAGTGGTATCGCCATTCCACAAGCGCATCAGCGGTGGCGAATGGTCGCCGACTCTGGCCTTGACCTATGCCCTGAATCCGGATGCCAAGGTATACGGTCGAATCGCGAGGGGACACAAGGCCGGAGGCTTCAATGCGGGTCCCAGTTCGAACCCCGACCAGATCGTCTTCCAGCCGGAGACACTGACCAGCTACGAGTTGGGCTACAAGGCTCGCTCCCACAACGGCCGCACCGAAATCACGGCAGACATCTACTACATCGACTACAACAACATCCAGCAGGCGGACCAGGATGGAGCCGGGTTTTACATCAGCAACGCCGCCTCCGCACGCAGTTATGGTGCGGAGACACAGTTCGCCTTCCGCATGGGCGACCATGCGACTGTCAACACCAATCTCGGCTACGTCGATGCCAGGTACGGAGAGTTCGGTGCCAAGTCGGGCAACATGCTTGCGCGCGCGCCGCATTGGACCGGATCGGTCAACCTGGACATGAGCTGGTACGTGGGTTCGTCCGGCACGTTGTTCCTCATCCCGGAGGTTGCCTATCGAAGCCTCAATTACGTGGATAGCGCCAATACCACGCTATTTCGGCAACGCGCCCATTGGGACATGAATCTCCGCGCGGGTTACGCCAGTTTCGATGACTGGTCAATCACATTCTGGACGCGCAATGCCACCGATCAGCGCTACACATTGGGCGGCTTCGCCGTGGCACCCCTGCTCTACGCGGTGACGACTTCTCCGCCGCGCACCTACGGTATCGACTTCCAGTGGACATTCTGATGCCAGCGGAGACCCACCACGTGCGGCGCCGCCTGATCATGGATCTGCTGATCTACACGATCGCAACGTTCACCATTACTTGGGTGGTCGTGGGGCTGTATATCTGGGATATGGACCGGGTGACGCCGATTCTAGGTCCGATGAAGCTGGGCAGCCCCACCTTCTATGTAGCGGTCTATGCACCGACAGCGGTGTCGCTTGCGCTGACAGCGATTCGTTATGGGCGCGCCGGACTTGCCAGCCTGCTCGGTTCCGTTTTGCGTTTCCGCGCGCCCTGGTTGTGGATCGCACTCAGCCTGTTGGGGTACCCACTGCTGTGGCTGATCGTCGCTCTGATCCAAAACGCAGCAACCGGCAATCTCGCTTCTTTCAGCTTTACTCCTTGGGTGGTAACACTGCCGCTGCTGCTCGTCAGCGCCAGGGTTTTTATCGACGCGGGTGCGCTGGGAGAAGAACTCGGCTGGCGCGGTTTCGCCCTGCCAAGGCTGCTGGAACTTACCAACGCGCGCAACGCGTCGCTGCTGTTGGGGCTGATTTGGGGTGTATGGCACCTGCCGGCGTTCTTTGTCGGCAGCATGTCGCAATCGGGCCTTGCGTTCGTGCCCTTCGTCGCCACCGTGATCGCCTTCTCGGTGCTGATGACGTGGCTGTTCGTGCATACGCGAGGCAGCGTGTTCTGGGCCGGCATCGTGCCGCACACCTTGTTCAATCTGGTGCCGCATGCCGGGATTCATCCGGTCGGCTGGATCACGATGGCCGTGGCGTTGGCCGTTCTGGTGTTGGGCGGCAAGCACTTGCGGGGGTGGAAGAAACCGCCAAAGGAAATACCGCAATCCGCGCTGTACGCCAGCATCGGGCAGTCAGCCTGATGGCCGCCCTGCACAGTATCGAGGCAATGCGCGCACGGGTCGGCACCGAGCTCGGAACATCCGGATGGATCGAGGTCAAACAATCCATGATGGATCAGTTCGCATGCGCCACGTTGGACCCGGACCGTCTGCATGTCGACCCCGAGTGGGCCACCAGCGAAACACCGTACGGAGGCACCATCGCGTTCGGCTTCTGGACACTTTCGATGCTGACTTGTTTCTCTCACCAGGTCGGGATGTGGCCGATGGACGCTGCATACGCGCTCAACTATGGCCTGAATCGGGTACGTTGGATTCATCCCGTGAAGATCGGAGCGAAGATCCGCATGCGCAGCACTTTGGCGGAAATGACAGAGCGCACCGACGGGAGTGTTTTGATCCGCACGACCAATGTCATCGAGATCGAAGGCGTGGCACGCCCCGCGCTTTCGGCCGAATGGTTGGGCCTTTTCATGGTCGATGCCGCTGCGGCGCCTGATGACGCATGACCGCCGCATCGCAACTCCCACGCATCGCCGAAGCGGCAACCTCGGCATTGCTGGCGACTGGCTCCGTGGGCGTGGGCATTGCGCTCGTGTTGGGCGGAGACACGCACGTCGCTGCAGCCGGGCTCGGCCGTGCTGACCGCTACGTAACGACGGCCACGCCGTTTCACATATGCTCCTGCTCCAAGACCTTCACGGCCGCCGTGTTTTCGCGACTCGTCCAGGATGGAATCGCCGGTTGGGAGCAGCCGGTTCATGATGTCCTTCCCGAACTTCAGTTTGGTGATGCGTGGATCACGCGGCATTGCACCTTCCGCGACTTGGCTTGCATGCGCATCGGACTGTCACGCGAAGGGATCGCCGAGTGGGGGATTGACCAGCGTCTTCCCAAAGAGAGCCGATTGGCGCGCGTTCGCCACATGCGCCACGACGCTCCCTTCCGTGATCGCTTCAGCTATTCCAACTTGGGTTACATCGGGCTCTCGCTCGCCGCCGAGCGGCTTGCCGGCGTGCCTTACGACGAGCTGATCCAAGAGTTCATCTGCAAACCGCTGGCCATGCAGGACACCTTCTCTGCAGGCTTTGAGATCCAATCGGGTGCAGAGGTGGCGGTCCCTGCATTTTCGGTAATCGGTGCGCCTACGTTCGTTCGCGATCTCACCGGCCCCAATTCCGAAGGCTCCGCGCGCATCCATCTCTCGTGCCGCGATGCCGCGTTGTGGATGCGTTTTCTGCTTGAGGCACTGGCGGGCTCCGACAGGGGCCCGTTGTGGGCCGCGTCCGTACGGGCCATGGCGTCGCCGCAGGCGATTGTGCCCGACCCGGATATCCGCATGGCCCCGGCAGGTGATCGAAATTGCGCGTACGGCATGGGCTTACACGTCGCACGTCTCCACGACCGGACATTGTTGCGACACAGCGGCGGCGGGCGTGGGTGGCGTCACGCCATGGCCATTGCGCCCGATTACAGGGCGGGCGTGATGGTGATGGCGTCGGCCGAAAATGCAGCCATTGACGGCATCGCGTTGCAGATGCTGGAAGAACTGATGGGGTACGAGCCCAGGGACTGGCCCGCCTTTTTCACACACGCCGCCGAACAAGCCGCTGCGCGCGAGCGTGCCACAGTCGAAGCTGCCTTCCCCACACAGGGCGACATGTCCGCAGTAGCGATTCCACAGGGCCGTTACGGCAATCCTCTTACGGGCGAGGTGACGATTGCGGCGGACGGAGCCGCACTGCGCTTCGTGCCCCGCGATGCGCCGGATTTCACGGCCACGATCAAGGCTTTGGGCGGCGACACATTCGAGTTGGATTTCGACGAGGCCGCACTGTCGCCCCAACCCCTCGACGTTCCCTTCCGCGCGCGCTTGATCACGCGGGCAGGTTCGCCGTGCCTGCAAACCAGTTACTTCGGCAGCTTGGCAGCGATGTCATGAAGGGTACCGTCGCCGTACGCCGCCGCCCCGGGATGCTCGACTTTGCCGTCTATGCATTGCCTGCGCTGCCGCTTGCCGTGGTGGTGTTCCCCTCGCACGCGATCCTGCCTGGATTCTATGCGCAGCACACGCGGATCCCCATTGCCGTGATCGGCATGATCCTGATCGTGGCGCGTGTCTTCGACGCCGTCGTTGATCCCCTGATCGGGTTTTTGTCGGATGCAACCATGGCGCGCCGGAAGTCGAGAAAACCCTGGCTCGCCGTCGGCGCCGTGCTGCTGTCGATCGCTGTGCTGCCGCTGTATGCGCCATCGCCGAACGTCGGCCCGTTTTACTTTCTGGGCTGGTTTCTCGCCTTCTATCTGGGCTACTCGTTCATCGAGGTTCCCCTGAAGGCGTGGGGCACTGAACTCGCACGCAATTACGTGGATCGTTCGCGGATCGCCACCTGCCTCGCGGTAGCTTTCGGGCTCGGTAATCTGGCTTTCGCGCTGGCGCCTTTCCTGGCCGCCTCGGACGCGCGTTCGTTTGATGCGACGGCACTGAAGGCAGTCGGCTGGGGCGTGGCGATCGCGATGCCGCTGACGCTGATCGCCGCGGCTTGGCTGGTCCCCAATGGTGTCGTGCCGGAAACCGACAAGACCCGTATCGGAGCGGTGCTGCGCGCCCTGCGCTACAACCGTCCGTTGCTGCATTTCCTCATCATGTTCGTCTTGACCGGACTTGGCCAAGGCGTGTTTTACGGAATGGTGTTTCTGTACGTGACCAGTGTATTGGGGCTCCAGAGCGCATTTGTGTGGGTGTTGCTGGCGGATGCGCTGGTCACGCTTGCCAGCGTGCCTGTCTGGTACGCGTTGATCCGCCGACTCCAGAAGCATCGTGCGTGGGCACTTGGGCTCGCGATCTCTGCACTCGCCTTGGCGTTGATGTCCTGGCTGGCACATGGTGATCGTGGCCTGTTGCCGTTGCTCGTGCTGGTGTGCGTACGCGCATTCGGTTCCGGCGTAACGCAAGTAGCCCCCAACGCCTTGCTCGGCGACGTGGTCGATTACGAACTGTTCAAGCGCAACGTAAACCAGGCCGCGAACTTCCATGCCATGGTGTCATTGGCGACCAAGTTCACTGCGGCCATGGGTGCAGGCGCTGGCTTGATGATCGCGGGCCTGGCGGGATTCGATCCCAGGATCATGAACCCGCCGGACGTGGTGGCTGCATTCAAGATGATCGCGCTGTGGGTACCGGCGCTGATCCTGGTGGTTGGCGGGATGGCGGCGATGGGCTTTCCGTTGGACCGCCGGCGTCACGCGTTGGTGCTGCGCAGACTCGAAAGGCAGGTACGACATGCCGCCTAGACCTCAACGGCCACTGCGCGCCTTTACCGCGGGTCTCGGAACCGAGACGAATACATTCAGTCCGCTCCATATTGGAATCGAGGCGTTCGAGGAAACTTTCCTTTATCGCCCGGGTGAACATCCACCTGACCTCACCGAGGTATCAGCACCGCTGCACGTGCTGCGGGACCGATCCGCAACCCGTGGCTGGAGCTTATGCGAGGGCACCTATGCTTTCGCGCTTCCCGCGGGCCGCGTCGGGCGCGCGGCCTACGAATCGCTGCGCGACGAAATCCTGACGCAATTGGCTTCCGCGGGACCGATCGACCTGGTTGCCCTCTCGCTGCATGGCGCAATGTGCGCGTTCGGTTACGACGATTGCGAAGGCGATTTGTTGGCGCGAGTACGTGAGGTTGTCGGCGTGCGGACACCGGTCGGCGTGGAGTTCGACCCGCACGCGCACCTCTCGCGTGCAATGGTCGAGCACGCCGATGTGTTGGTTGCCTTCAAGGAATATCCGCACACGGATTTTCTCGCGCGCGGCGAAGAGTTGATTGACCTTCTGGAGCGCTGCGCGCGACAGGATTGGCGGCCTGCGAAGGCCGTGTTCGATTGCCGCACCATCGGCCGATTCCACACGACGCGCGAGCCGATGAAAGGCTTTGTCCAGTCGATGCGGGAAGGCGAAAAGCGCCCCGGCGTCGCCTCGATTTCGCTCATCCATGGTTTTCCATGGGGTGACGTCGCCGACATGGGCGCAAAATGCCTCGCGCTCGCCGATGACGACGCGACCGCAGTGGCAACGGCAGCCGAGTTCGGGAAGCAGCTTGTAGCCATCCGTGCATCGAGCTTCACGCCGCCGCAGCCGCTCGACGCGGCACTCGATGCCGCGCTCGCGTACGACGATCACCCGGTGGTACTGGCCGATGTCGCCGACAATCCGGGCGGCGGTGCGCCGGGCGATTCGACCTTGCTCTTGCAGCGACTGCTGTCTCACCGCGTGGACGCGTGCGTGGGTCCCTTCTGGGATCCCGCCGTGGCGATGGCTGCAAAAACGGCAGGTGTTGGCGAGCGGCTGCGAATTCGCCTGGGTGGCAAGGCGGGACCTGATTCTGGGCCGCCGCTGGATGTCGAGGCCGAAATCACAGATGTTGCTGAACACGCTTGGCAAACTTGGGCAGACACGCGTATGGCGCTGGGATGCGCCTGCGGGCTCAAGATAGGAACGGTGCGCGTCATGGTTGCGTCGATTCGCGACCAAGCCTACGGACCCGATCTGTTCCGCGCGGTCGGCATCGAACCGGAGCAGCACCGACTGATCGTCGTGAAATCCGCCCAACATTTCGTCGCGGGTTTCGCACCCATCGCGCGCGCCATCGTGTTGGCTTCCGGCGGCGGTCCGCTCGAGACGGATTTTCGAAGAATCCCGTACCGGCATGTTCCACGGCCCATTTGGCCGCTCGACGAGGACGCGTGAAACAAGTGGAACCCGTCCTTTCAACAGCACCCGATCGCCTGCACGACTATGTGCGCAAGTGGGCATTCGAGCGTCCAACCGCGGACGCGGTCATCGATGGCGACCGGATTTTGAGCTATGCCGAACTCGCCGCCAACATCGATGCCTGTGCCGCGGCCTTGATTGCCAGCGGCATACAACCTGGCGACAGAGTGGCGACTTTGGCGCCGCCCGGCCTGGACTTCATTGTCACCTTCCTCGCCACCACCGCCGTAGGCGGCATTTGGTCCGGCCTGAACCCCCGCTACGCCGCCGCCGAGTTGGATGCGCTGATGGCGCGGCTGGAGGCGAAACTGGTGTTCTACACACCCGCGGTCGAAACGCGCGACTTTCGCGTCTGGGCCACCTCGTTGCCGCACAAGCTGCACAAGGTTGAGCTCGACGCCAGTGCCGCGAGCCCGCCGGGTCTTACGACATTCGCGGATTTCATGGCTACCGGCCGATCCTGCGATTCGACACAGCTGGTCGCCCGCTACCGGAGCACCGCGCCGGATGATGCGTGCCTGATCGTGTTCACGTCAGGCAGCACCGGTGCACCCAAAGGCGTCATGATCAGCCAATGCGCACTGACCGGCGCGAGCCGGGTCCAGGCACGCATCTGGGCGGCGGATCCGATGCGCGTCTTGGTCAACCTCCCGATCAATCACATCGGCTGCGTCGGCGACCTGTGCTGTCACGCATTGATCAGCGGTGGTGCCATGGTGTTCACGCCACGCTTCGATCCGGCCGTGTCCGTCGATGTCATTGAACGGCATGCGATCACCGTCTGGGGTCAGGTGCCGACCATGTTCCAGCTCACCTTGGACGCGCCAGGCTTTGATCCCGCGCGACTGCATTCCCTGCAATGGCTGTTCTGGGGTGGCGCTCATGCCACACCAGAACTGATCAGACGGCTGCAGCCGCTTGCGCCACGCATCGCCACATCCTACGGACAAACCGAAACGGTGGGCTCGGTGGCCTTCACCCCCGCCGGTGCAGACATCCTCACGCTGCAGGAAACCGTCGGCCGCGCGGTACCTCCTTACGAGATCCGTATTGTCGATTCCCGCAAAACACTGCCTGCCGGATGCGAAGGCGAGATCGAAGTGCGCACGCCATTTGGCATGTGCGGTTACTGGCGTGACCCGGAAGCCGATGCGCGCATGATGACCACCGACGGTTGGCGGCGCACCGGCGATGTCGGAATGCTCGACGCACAAGGCAACCTCAGGCTGCTGGGGCGTGTGCACGATGTCTTCAAGTCGGGGGGTTACAACATCTACCCGGCAGAGATCGAAGCTGCGTTGATGCGCCATCGCGCGATCCGGGAGGCGAGCGTAGTGGGTGTTCCGGATCGGCTCTACGGTAATGCTGCCGTGGCGTTCCTTGTGACTGACACAGCGATTGAAGACAACGCCTTGCGTCAATTCCTGCGGGAGCATCTTGCCAATTACAAAATCCCCAAACGCTTCCACTTCATCGATGAACTGCCGCGCCTGCCAGTCGGCAAGGTGGACAAATCGGCGCTGCGCAAACAGGCATGTGGGCAGTGAACGCGCCAGCCCGTTCAGCTCGCACGCTCGGCTTGCTCGGCGGCATGGGTCCGGCCGCCACCGTGGACGTACTCAGCAAGATCATCGAAGCCACCCCCGCCACATGCGATCAGGATCACCTGCCGATTCTGGTGCGATGCGTACCACAAATCCCGGATCGCACCCACGCATTGCTCGGTGACGGCCCGTCTCCGCGCGAAGCACTTGTGCAGGGTGCATTTGAGTTGCGCGCCGCCGGTGCCGAAGTACTGGCCATCGCCTGTAACACCGCTCATCACTGGTACACGCCGGTCCGGGACGCGTTCAATGGAACCGTATTGCACATCGCCGACGCCGTGGTGGAAGAACTGCTGGCAGTCAGCGCGGCAGGACCCGTCGGCCTTATGGCCACCCGCGGTACGCTCGTTTCCGGGTTTTATCAGGAGGCCGCCGACAAAGCCGGCTACCCACTCTTGCTGCCTACACCGCAGGAACAGGCTGAACTGCTGGATCGCGCCATCATCCACGCCAAGGCGGCGCACTGGGCCGTCGCGCACAAGGCTGCCAGCCGCGCCGCCGAAAACCTCATCGAGCGGGGCGCCAGCCATGTGGTGCTCGCCTGCACCGAACTACCGGTGGCGCTCGGTTCCATGGCGCGCGATCCACGACTGCTCGACGCCAATGTCGCGCTCGCGCGCGCTTGCGTGCGCGCCTCACTGCGTCAGAACGGCACGCCCGATCGTCTTGCTGCCTGAAGGTATCATGGCCGATCCGCACATTGAAGCAATCGAAGCGCCGAGTCTCGCTGCAATCCGTGCCGCACGGGAGCGCTTGGGTGAGCGCGTCCGCCAGACACCGACATGGCACTGGAGCGGGCGTGAGATCGATGCGCTCGTCGGCAGCGACACGCAGGTGTTTCTCAAACTGGAGTTGTTCCAATACGCTGGAACGTTCAAGCCGCGCGGCGCGCTTCTCAACATCCTTGCGCTATCCGATGAGGCACGAGCACGCGGAGTCACCGCATTCAGCGCCGGCAATCATGCGATAGCCACCGCTTTCGCGGCCCGCTCAACCGGCATCAGCGCCAAGGTGGTGATGCCGAAAACAGCTGCCCCTTTCCGAGTTGCACTGTGTCGTGCCTATGGCGCCGAAATAGTGCTGGTCGACGATGGACGTCAGGCGTTCGAAGAGGCCAAGCGTATCGAATCGGACGAGGGGCGTGCACTGATTCACCCTTTCGAAGGGCCGCTGACCATATTGGGTACCGCCACACTCGGTTACGAATTCGGCACCCAAGTCGATGGGCTGGACGCGGTGATCGTGCCAATTGGCGGTGGCGGCCTTTGCGCTGGCGTGGCGTCATCGATCAAACAGATGATGCCTCGCTGCAAGATTTATGGGGTCGAACCCGAGGGCGCCGATGCCATGCACCGCAGCTTCGCAGCCGGTGCGCCGCAATCGCTCGAACGAGCGAACACCATCGCCGACAGCCTGGCTGCGCCTTATACCGCGCCGTACGGCTTTGCGTTATGCAAACGCTATGTCGATGAACTGGTGCGCATCGACGATGCCGCCATGCAATGCGCCATGGGTCTATTGTTCGCGACCATGAAACTTGCGGTCGAGCCCGCGGCAGCTGCCGCCACCGCGGCATTGTGCGGGCCCTTGCGTGACCAACTCGCCGGGCTGCGCGTTGGCGTCATCGTATGCGGGTCCAACATCGATCCAGCCACCTTCGCGCGTCAAGTCATGCCTTACGCGCCAGAAGACTTGGCGTAAGCTGCCCCACTGCGCGACCAATCTGAGTCGGGGCCTGCGCCCGATACTGAGCCGCTGCCTGGTTCTCGCTCTTACTCGTGAAATAATCTTTCCGTTTCCTTCTTCCCACCGGTCCAAACATCCTCGATGAGCGACACGATGTCACGGCGCCCGAAACGACAAAACGCGGAGCAGCGAAAGTCCGGCACAGGTGCCACTTCTGCAAAGCGGAAACCGCCGCAGCGCAAGCGTAGCAATGCGGTGCAGGTGAAACCGCCGCCGCCATCCACCTCGCGTGGCAAGGCTACGCGTTCTCGCCTGAAGAGCGCCTTGGCCAAGTTGCTCGAATCGCACAGTTATCACGCGATCCGACTTGAAGACATCACTTCCAAAGCCGACGTGCGTGTCAGCTTGTTCTATCACTACTTCCAGAGCAAGACTGACATCACGCATGAGGTACTTACCGATCTGTTGAAGCGGTTTCGCGATGAAGTCGCCACGCGGTCGCGTGACAATGATCCGTTGACGGCCATTCATCACGCCAACCAACGCATGGTTGCCCTTTATCGCGCCAATCCGGGCGCAATGCGCTGCCTGCTGGAGGTTGATCAGGCCGACGCACCGTTCGTGCAGATGTGGCGCGAACTCACCCTGGAGTGGAATCAGCGAATCGCCGCGAACATTCGACGGCAGGCGCCTCATGCATTCCGCACCGATACGGAATACCTGTCACTCGCTTACGCACTTGCAGGCATGGTGGACAGCTTCCTATACGAATATTTCGTAGTCGGAAATCCCGCGCTGCTGCAGGCGCATCCAGAAGAAGAAGACGTGGCACGATTCCTGACCGTGCTGTGGTACCGCATGCTCTACTTGAACAATCCGTCGGATACGTTTCTGAAAGGGCTTGCGGGATTCAAAGCGATCAGCCGCATCGGAAGATAGTGCGGCGCGCTCTGCTCTTTGGCACCCAGCTTGAGCCGTCGCCCAAATGCTCGAATAGCGGGCGGTGAGCACGTGGCGAGGCAACTCCAACGCAGGTGATGACCACGTACGGAAGCGGCAAAACAGAGCTGTCACACGCCGGAGGCAACGACGGGCCTCGTCATCAAGCGAACGGTCTACATGGGCGTCGGCATGTGGAGCGCCAGTGTTTGATAGACCTCGTTCAAAGCAGCGACCCGCCTGTTAAGCTCGACGATCTCGTCTCGGAGGTCTTCCATCTCTTGCTTGGTCGCGGCGCGACTGTCGAGGTCGCCAAGCCTGTCCGCTAGGGAAACTCTGATTTTGCTCTGCGGTCGAAGCTTCGACCAACGGCGGGGAACGTAGCCGATGGTACCGAAGCAGCTGACGCTGGCGACCAAGGTGGATGCTGGATTTGCGTTGCATCGCAAGGCCACCAAACGTGATCTGTTCCTGGCCGAGATGGATCAGGTGGTGCCGTGGTCGGCGCTGTGCGCGTTGATCGAGCCGCACTACCCGAAGGTGCGCGAGGACGGCGCGGGCCGGCGTCCCATTGGCCTGGAGCGGCTGCTGCGGATTCACTTCCTGCAGCAGTGGTACGCGTTGAGCGATCCGGGCGTGGAGGAAGCGTTGTACGACTCGGAATCGATGCGGCGGTTCGTGGGGATTGATCTGGGCCGTGAAGGCGCGCCGGACGAATCGACGGTGTTGCAGTTCCGCCACTTGTTGGAGCGCCACGGATTGGCCAATCAGCTTCTTGTCGAAGTGAACCGGTATCTGGCAGGGCACGGCATGAAGCTGTCGCGGAGCACGATCGTGGATGCCACGATCATCGCGGCAGCGCCGTCCACCAAGAACCAGGACAAAGCCCGCGACCCCGAGATGCATCAAACGAAGAAGGGCAACCAATGGCACTTCGGGATGAAGGCGCACATTGGCGTGGACGTGAACACCGGACTGGTGCACACCTGAGGCCGATTGAACGCCGCAGTACGCTCCTTTGCTGGTCGGACAAGCGAATGCGGCCTGGAGACAAATGGCGAAAGGAAATCGCAGAAAATATCGATGGCGCGGCCGTTGCTTTGTTGTTGGTAAGCGCCGACTTCTTGGCGTCGGACTTCATTGTCAAGCAGGAGTTGCCGCCGCTATTGATCAAAGCTGAGGCGTCCGGCACTAGGATCATCCCGGTCATCGTTAAGCCTTGCGGCTTTTTGCGTGAGGAAAAGTTGTCAAGTTTTCAATGTCTGAACGACCCCGCATCACCGCTACTTGGCTTGCCTCCCATTGAGCAAGAACGTCTATACGATTCGATAGCTGGGGAGATCTACAATGAGTTGGAGTTGCGTAAGGCGTAGCATCAGGTTTGAAGTGCTCAGTTGATCAGTCCTCCCGAAAGCGGCCGGTTATGACTGGCCGCAACGGGTCGGTTGCGCCCCCCATCGCCTGGACGGCGCCGGCATCCGATCCGTCATCGACGAGCTGCCGATGCGGCGTCCTTCCAGCGTCGCTTTCGTCTTGCCGATGCTCTGCAGCGCAGAGTGGCTGTTGTCCGATCCTCACCGGCAAGACCTGACGGCTTGGAGTCGAGCCGAGCGAGCCGGAAACAGGTTCGCTGATTTAGCGACGCTTTCAGTGTTTCGTCGAAAAGTGGGGTCGATGACCGGCGCCGGCGGCGGCGAGATACCTCTTGCATGACTGCCGCCGGTTCGTCTAAACTGAACCATATGGTTCAGTGTTCACCGTCAGGCTTCAATGCTTCCTTCGCCGCCCTCGCCGACGCCACCCGTCGTGGCGTCCTCGACCAGCTTGCCCGCGGCGACGCTTCCATCACCGACCTCGCCGACAAGTTCGAAATGACTCTCACGGGCATGAAGAAACACGTCAGCGTGCTCGAGTTGGCCGGCCTCGTGACCACCGAAAAGGTCGGCCGCGTGCGCACGTGCCGCATCGGCCCTTGCCGTCTCGAGAAGGAAATGGCGTGGATCGCGCGTTACCGCCAAGTGTGGGACCAGCGTTTTGCAGCGCTGGACGGTGTCATCGATGAACTCAAACGACAGGAGAAGGGCCGTGGTCGCAAGAGAAGAAAGTGAATTCCACCGCACGACGGTGCAGAAGAAGTCGGATCGCGAGGTCGTCGTCACGCGGACGTTCGACGCGCCCGCGCGGCTCGTGTTCGAGGCGTGGTCGAAGCCCGAGCTTTTCAAGAAGTGGTGGGTACCCCGCTCCATGGGCATGACCCTTCGCTCGTGCGACATGGACGTGCGCACCGGCGGCAAATACCGCCTGGTGTTCGGCGACGACCCCAAGAACACGATGGCGTTTTTCGGCAAGTATCTCGATGTGGTGCCCGACAAGCGCATCGTCTGGACGAACGAGGAAAGCGGCGACGCGGGATCCGTCACCACTGTGACGTTCGAAGAGCGCGATGGAAAGACGCTGCTCGTCCTGAGCGAGCTGTATCCCACGAAGGAAGCGCTCGACGAGGCCGGCATCGGCGCACAGGAAATGCTGGGCGAGACGTTCGGGCAGCTTGATGAACTGCTCGCTGGGCTATCTCCGCGTTGAGTCCTTCACGGGGAAACCAGAGGGCTGCAAGATCAATGTAGTGGCTTTGGCACTAGCCGCTCCAGCGACAACGCTTCGATGAAGCCCGGCCTTGTGTCGGGCTTCGTCGTGGCGGGCTCGGAGCAGGCCGGCCACCGATGGCCGCTTCGGATCGCGCTGCGCCGGTCATCTGCCGGCCAACAACGGAAGTTCGCCCGTGCTGGATCGCCAAGGCAGCAGGTTACTTGCTATTGGCGGCAAGCTGATTGAGTTGTGTTGTGGTGCCTTGAATTATTACCGGGCGTTCTGCTGGATTCAGCCAACGTAGCAGAACGACCAAGTGCCGTTCCGCAATCGCCGTGCAACCAACCGTGTGGCCATTTGGTCCTGGCCAGATGTGAAGGAAGATGGCGCTGCCACGTCCCGGTACGATGGGCTGCGTGTTGTAGTCAATGACGGCCGCGTATCTATACTCCGGGATGTTCAGTTTTTCGAACGACTGCCAGTACCGGCGTGGATCTTGAAACGTTGTTACCCACCGGTTGTAATCGGCAGACTTCGGGTCGTCCACCCAGTAGTCGTAGCGGGTGGTACGGGTATAAGGCATGCGAAAATCCGATGGCGCTTGCTCGCTGCCAAATACCCTCCCCAACGGGAAGATGCCTGCAGGAGATTTACCGTCTCCTTCCCGCTTTTCAAGGGTGATGCCGTTCACGCCGAGCACCGCCGGTACGGGATTTCCAATCCTGCGCCATCTGTCTCCGGTCTTTTCATAGCGCCCAAGAAAAGCATGAGAGTTGTCCGCGGCTGTGGCCTGCACCACAACGGCTTGGCCGCTCGAGAACGTTGCTTCGGCTCGTGCCAGAAGTTGCCCTAGAGCCGAGTCAGGTTGAGGCCGTACCGGCAGGTCGCCCACTTGCCCGCTTGGCGCACCCCATGCCGGCAGCGCGAATGCCACGATCAGAATTGCCAACCCCGTCCGGCGCACACGCCGCGCCACAAAATTGTTGTTATCCATATTTACCTCAAACGGTTACACCGGTGACATACCAAACACCACAACGGACCGGCTGCAACGGGTCGACGGCGGCCCGCGGCCAAAACCTGCCAGCCGTTCCCCTCATCGAGTTGTCCAGTAGCGGCCGTTGCGGGTTCCCCTTGACACGAAATTTCCGCCCCGGACAAAAGACATTCACGGGCAGGCTGACGTGGGCTTGCTAACAGCCTGCGCCGTCGACTTAACTACAGTCGCTCAGGCGGGCTGGGCACGCCGCACTGCTTGCTGCACGTGAGTGTATACGTTGGACATCGCCCGCTTGGCCTTAACGCGACGATTGATGGCCTCACCCGACTTGCGGCCTGTTGTTAAGGTCCGTAGGTTGGAATGGCTGGAGCTAGGCAAGGTCGTACGCGAGCGACCACTGCCAAGCCCGCGC
>Ga0207652_10001261_pt1 | contig 22529 bp, 23 predicted proteins | sample KBSC63BmetaG_FD_184334 | JGI IMG/M metagenome (GOLD analysis project Ga0207652, IMG submission 184334) | Corn rhizosphere microbial communities from Kellogg Biological Station, Michigan, USA - KBS C6-3B metaG (SPAdes) (version 2) | ecosystem: Host-associated > Plants > Roots > Rhizosphere ... | reverse complement strand
TCAATGACATCAGCTACAATACGCACCGGATGGTCTTTTGCAATCAGTTCATCCAGCGATGGAGGCAGTAACATTGCCTGATTTGGGGTATAGCTTTTAAACACTACTGTTGATTTTTTTGCCATACTAATAAGACAACAAATCTGCTGTTTTTGTTGCCTTATTTTCTACTTAATTTATACAGTAAAATTGTGGATAAAGTAGCCTCTTTTTCTGAAAATAAGAAAGAGGCTGCCTACTTTTGAGACAGCCTCATTTTTTGATTCAGCGTTTCCTTTTTTAATAATTCAAATGCCAGTGAGTCCCTTTGCCAAAACTCAAACTGCTTATTGGCAGCATCAACACTATATAATTTTAAATCGCCGGGTTTATTTGTTTGCAGGTATTGTTCAAAAGCATGGGCAGTATATTGGAGCAACAGCACTTTTTCTTTCGCTCAACACCAACGAAAGATCTCTTTCATTTATCGGAAGATTTCCTGCTACTGTTGGCGTCCTCGCCAACAGCAAAAGCATAACGAAGTTCATTTAATAATACTGTTGGCGAGAACCAACCGCAGCAGAGATACTTCTTCAAAAAGTTTCTCAAAATAGGATGCATTAATAGTACAGATACGATCTCAGATAGAATCGTATTTACTCTCTAAAATATCGAATTGAGAAAAAGATTTAAGCCTGGCAGTGCAAAAAGGTTTCCATTACTCTCAAACTAAGTTTATCACTGCTTAAGATTGAAAACAAAATCAATTTAAACATCACTTCCCTGATAACTTCTTTATCCGGGCATCTACTTTGGTCTCTACAGCCGAATCCCTAAAGATTTTTGCTGGAATTAGTTTCAGCATTTCATTTACAGTCATATGCAAAATTATTCAAACTTACGTTTCGAACACTTCTGATTTCGTAACTTGTGCAAGAAAGTTCCTTACGTTTCATTTTATTATTAACTTTTTAGAATAACAAATTGGAGGCAATAAATTAGTAACGAGCAGCCACAGCCGAGAGATGTACCGCCAGCACAAAAGTGACAACCTTGCACCTATTAAGGGGATTAAAAGCCAAGTGAATTCATTAATCGTCTAAACCAGCTATAATCCGACCTTTGACTTTCTTCGATTTTTAATTGATTATAATAATTCTGGTTTTCTACACTTTCTTGAGTTCTTACCTCTTCAATTTCTTTATTTGTGTAAGTTCTTGACCATTCAACATGATTCTTTACTATCCAATAATGTGATTTACAGGCAGCACCCCACACACCAATTGACGGATATAGTGAAATAGTTTGCCCATCGTAAGTAAAGTTCCACTCTGATGGATCTATTGGAGTGACAATTTCCGTTTTACATCCACAGGGACATAAGTGAACTGCAGTATTCACAGTTGTAGAGATGTAAATTACGCCTTCTTCTATCTCAAAAGGAACCCTTTCCACGAATTTAGGTACAATGGTCATTTTCTAAAAAATTATGATTGTTTGTAGAATAGTGCGTAAAATTTTCATTGTTTTTGTCCTGATAAAATCCATAATACTTTTTCCACTTAATTACTGCTAAGCAAGCGTTCAAAGAATTCAATTCAGCTATCTGTATGTTTTCATTATAGAGGTCATCATCATTTGCATCAACAAAACTTACTCTATTATTTTCTCTCAGAAAATTTCGACATCCTGGTATGCTAGAAACGACTTTCAACGTCCCAATCAAAGATTCGCTATTAATCGATTCGATGCTTATTCCAACATCAATGAATGGTCTATCTAATGATTCAAGTCTTTCAACAATATCTCTTTTAATAGAACCTTTATCAAAACACATAAACACAAAGTCCAAATCATTTAATAAATCTAAAGATTGCAGAGTAAAATAGTCGGGATGATCGATAATACCTTTTCTCATCTTTGAGTAAATAGAATGATAGTAAGTGGTCTTTTTTTGTTTTAAACTAAGCTCATCCTTTGAAGGAGCACCAGGCGCCCGAAACGCATTATGTTGAAGAAATTCATCACCGTCAAAAAGATGAATTTCTTCAACTTCAGTTTTAGCAACCAAGTCTAGTATGTAAGAACCAGTCCCCCCAAGTCCGATAATCCCAATCCTTTGCCCTTTTAGTTTGTTGCTGATGGGTATTATTTCCGCTCGACTTGAATTTGTATCGAAATAATAAAATACCGATTCATTCTCTTCAGTCACAACAACATTAAAATTTCGCGAAGCAATACTTGCATCAATTTCCCTTGCGTGGGTTTCGATCATTTGCACATAATTACTAACTAGCTGATAATAGTCACTAGGTACTTTTCCATTTGGCTTAATTGAGAAAGCCCAATTTACATCCACAGAATCAGCGATTTTAGTTCTAGACTCCCTTCTTAATGGTTCTATTGGAGTTCCATCTGAATAGCAAGGAAGCTCTCCGGTGAAATAAGCTACATGCGTTGATGGTTTTCCGGATACTTCAACAGTCTTCCCCTCAAAAACCTTTTGGGTTTTATTCAAAACAGTAATTAATGTTCCAAATAGAATTTCTTTATTCTCATTTACATATGGTATGTCGTGGACAAACAAATGACCATCCTTGATTCTAATATCGAAACCTTCATCTCTCAACTGTTTCAAATCCGGGCTATGACTTATTATTTGGTTTTGCATTGATAATCATTCCATTTTTTACTTTAGCATCTTTTGTTTTTGTTATCTCACCTTTCGGTTCTTTTTCATCACTCTTGGAATAAGTTATCATATAATAAATCTGATCAGTTTCTCTTACTCCAATCAAATTCAGAACTTGTGTAAAGGAAATCCTATTTTCATTCCATACATAGTCCCTCCCATTTACAGTTATTGTGTACTCTTTGTTTTGCCCTGGGGCTTCTTCGTTACTCATAATAATTTTTTTTATAAAATATGTTTTATCTGATTGCACGAGACAAATTTGCAAGTACTTCCGAATTTTTATTCGCAATTTCTCGAATGTTCGGTGTTTCCTTTATCAATTATCCGCACTCTTGTACATAAAATTGGATGATGCCCTGCCTTTTGGCAGATTCATGCGCATCCTTTTTAGTTTTATTGCCTATTATCAACGAACTTGCGCATCCTTTTCAACTGCACAATGATTAATTGGCTAATTTTCATTTCGAGCCTTTAGTTTAGGCTCAATTAATAGTAAAAAATATTCGTGAAATGAGAAGTTATTTTTCTTTTCTTACTCCTTTGAATTTCCCTCCACTAGTTTTTACATCCAAAAATTTCCCTGTTTTTGTATCTCTTTTTACAAACAAATCAGTTTTTGGGTTTAAAACCTGACTGCGTTTATCGACTGCACCATTACGGTGCCCATCACCAACTTTACCATTTTTTGCCATGTTTATGTTTTTATTGTTAAAAAATTAATTTAAAGTGTAGGTCTTCCAAGGTATTCTTGAAGGATTAATATGTGATAAAAAGTTTACAATATCATGTCTGCCTTGATATGTAGGAATACCGCTTATATCCTGAGCCATTAAAACGATAGGTAATCCCCGGAAGACATTGCTAAAGTTTTGTCTTGCTCTACTACACTCGAAAGTGTTGTTAAGTATATTAGGCTTTACAATAACTATTGCAAATGTTACATTTTGTTCTTTAACTAATGCGCCGTCGAATTGCATAATTTCTTTATTTAAGGTGGACAACACAAAGAAATTACCAAATAGTGAAATCTAGTTTCGCGAGAAAAATTATTTATAATTTTTTTTGCCCGACTCTAACATAGACGATATTTTGATTGCTAAAGATTGAGGAGAAAGAACTTTTACATCAGGCGTTTTTCCAAGAATAAATTCAAATAACTCGTAGCAAGGAATGACTTCAATTGAAATATCCAGATAATCATTGTTTTGTTTGAGAACTTTTTGCGATTTATGAATTGGCAGGCTTAAAATATAAGGGGCTTCTGTTTTTGAAAATCGCAATACAATCTTTTCTATTGGAAGGTCTGGCGTTGTTATTCCAAAAGCATGGTCAAAATATTTTTCGTAATCAAAACTGACGTATTTTTCAAATTGATTATCAGTTTTAGAGACATTTTGTATTCTATCTAAAGCAAAGGTCAAAATTCTATCTCCGCCTTCCGGTACTCCTAAAACATACCATCTATTCTTATATTCTTTTAACATGTAAGGAGCTAGAACTCGAGTTCTATTTTCAGTGGAATTAAACTTTGTATATGAAAACTGAATTAATTTTTTATTATCTATTGCCTCAATTATATCGCTTAGAAACTCAGAACCTTTAGCATTGGGAAGAGTATCAGTTTGTACAACAAAATCTATTAAATTCTTATCCGAAAATTTATTCTTCACGTCAACACCTTCTACTATTTTATTGATGGCTGTTGAAAAAGAACCAAATATGCTATATTCGCTATAAATCTTTAAACAGGCAGCGTAAAACTTTATCGCTATAATTTCTTCTGCAGTTAGCCCGAATGATTTTATAGAAAAATTTCTATCTGAATAACTAAATTTCCTTGTACGCTTATCTTTAACAATAGGCGCATTAAATCCAACAGGGGGTGGCTCTTGCATCGTATTCAAGTCATTTAATATCATCCTTGAAGTAATAGATTTATCAAGTTCACGTTGTATAATTTCATGTAACCGTTTACAAGTTATCGATGGCCACCTACGTAACTCACGATCAATAATATGATATCTTAATTTAGGGTTTTTAAACTCTGACATAGTTATCTATTTACACCAGTTTTGCCAGGCTTCAACAATCATAACCATGGCCATCGTATCTAATTCACAATATCTTTTTAAAGCATTTACAATGTTTTCTCGTTCCTGGTTAGTCATTTGTGAAAACTGCATTTTTGCATATGCAATCATTGCCGCACCACCATCTGCAATTCCGGTTGCATCGTCAATAATAAATTCATCTAATAATTCATTATCTATTCCTTCATGAATTAGCGGTAAAGTTTTGTAAGGATTTATTACAGAACCCTGCTTTGTATATGTAATCCATATATGCTCATTAAAATTTTTGCTTTTGATATCTCTACCATAAATAGGCTCAGAATACTTGTTTTTTATGAAATCGCTACTTGATATGATAGCTGGCAATACATATTTGATTGAATTCGAACCTTTAGTTAGAGGATTATAATAATATCGTAAAACTAATTCTCTCAAATCGATCATATCTCTTCCGCCTTTCCATTTATTTGCATTAGTGAATGATGAATGGGTAATGCTTTCGATAAAATCGCAAAGCAAATCTTTGTCTGATTCATTGGAGTCTTTAAGCTGCTTATGGATTACATTCAGGATGGTATTTTCATGTGCCGCATAACGGAATATTGAACCGTGGTCATTTTCTAATTCCTTCTTTAATGCTCTAATAAAATCGAAATTTGGAAAAATTCCCCTTTCTATGTTTATCCATTCGCCAACATGGTCCACATCTCCATTATCTAACATTACATGATGAGAATATTGAAAAGCTATTTGCTCATAAGGTCTCCTGCCTTTATTAAAAGGTATAGCTACAGCAGTTGTTTCAAAATCAATGAAATGGAGTGGATATTCCCAACTCTTCATTTCGTTTAACAGACCTTCGATATCTATAAAATGTGTAGTATCATTATCCCTAACTTTTTGAATTTGCAGTATTTGTCTGTCAATGATTGATAAATAAGGAAGTGTTTCTTTTTTTGGTTTTTTGGGTTCAAGATCAGCACGCACTAAATCTTTTAAATAAAATTTTCTTGTTGCAATAAATTCAGCCTTTTTTCTAGAGTTCCACAATTCAAATATTAATGGAAATGCTAACTGCTCATTTGTAAATCCTGCTGAATTCCAACATTCATGGAACCCAGATTTCATTCCTTCCGGAATATTCTCTAAACCTTTGAACTCACATTTGCCACAATAGGCATCTATAAATGGGCCTATCCTTTCGTCTCTATAATATTTAGTAGCGAAAAGCTTTATTTCTTCCTGGAACGTCCCGTTAGGTGTTGGACTGTTCCAAATTTGTTCAACCGCCTCATCAACATTTATTTTACACAGTATTCTATCACCTAAAATCTCATGTGTGATATTTTTTGTAACTTGAACTTGAATTCTGTCATTAACCTTCGTGATAAGAAATAATTGATTTAAGCCATCTACAGAAGTTAAACTTGATTTATCAGCTAGCAACAAATATGACAAGATATTAAATTGAGGATATGACTGTGAAATAACATGTTTTTGAAAAGCAACATCATGAAGATAAGGCGACCAATCACTCTTAATTGAACCATCTTTTGTACTAAAAAAACTATCTGAAGTTGTATCAAAAGATTTTGCTTTAACCTCTATAAGATGTAAATTATTACCGCTTTTAATTATAATATCTGCCCGAATAAAAAGGTTATCAGACAAGAATGCTGCTTCATAAATTACAACATTATCTTTTTCAAGTAACTGAGTGGTTTGATTTAATGCTTCTTCAAAATCCAAAGTTTCTACGTTTATTCCCCCTGAATAATAATGTTTAGCTAATTCCCCAACTTGGTATCCACCTTCTGCGAGAGCTAATAAAAATTCGTCGTTAAGTTTAGAATTATAATAATCTTTTTTGGAAGTGTAAAACAGCTTATGTGCACACTCCTTCGCAAGTTTGTAACGAGATTTGGTCAAATATCGAGGTTTCATTATTTAATAGCAGTTTCTATTTATTATTTAATTTTCTCCATTGTTTTGATTTTCCTCCGCTGCCATCGTTACCATTGCATTTTGCCTATATACTTCTCTTTTTTCCTTAAACGCTTCTTTCAAAATCGCCTCCAATAACTGTGGTGCACATTTTGGCTTTGTTAGTACATGCTGGACTTGAATTTCTTTGCCCTTTTACTTTTCGCAAATACTCCTTTATAAGGTTAGCTTTGTCTTACGCCATCAATTATCAATAATTATTTAAAAAAGTTTTCTAGGAAGTAGCAGTTAGAATTTCCGGGAAAGAAAATTTCTATAATCAAATATACGATTATCTCCGAAACTTATATGAGAAAAAACTTTAGTAAGCAAAAATCTTATTACAAGTTTTTTGGCACTTGCATTAATATGCCCTAATTATTTTCTCTGCCACCTCCCGACAAAATTCCATCATTAAATCTATTCCCATATCCTGGCTGGAAATTTCTAAAAGCCTTATAGCAATCGTTTCGCAATCGGCTCCTGCTACTTTTAAGTCGAAGATGGAAGGAACATAGCTCCTGTATTCATTCCTGCATATTTGGAGGTCATTCAATCCGATAGGATCCCAGTCAGTCCACAGAATCTGATCTATGGCCCTGAAAATTGCCGATTCTGCCAACGGATTTTTTATGCTTGATCACAGATTTGTCTCCTAAATAAGTAATCCAATCTCCGTATTCAGTTATAGCTTTTTTAATTCCATCATCATCTTCCGCTTGTGACTATTGAATTTGACTTCTCACAAATCAGCTTTAGTCATTTTTTAACCGTGTTAAATAAATTAACTTTTGCTTTGTGTTTATTCCCAAAAGAAAATTTCACTAAACCGTTATGCTGCAATCTTCCTACAACGATGCCTGGGTGGGTTTTGTATTTTTTTGCCATGGTTTCTACATCTTCATCGATAATTTTAATCGGTAGTTCATCTTCAAAACTATCGGGTAATAAATATTTTCCGCAAAGCTGTTTGCTTCTTCTTCCTTTTGTTTATCCGGCTTATACCCTTCAAATTCTTCAAAGAAGACTTCCTTTTTAGGATGCAGCAATACGTGGGCGGCTTCATGGTAAAACGTAAACCAAAAATGGTCATTTGTTTTATGCTGGTCTGTAAGTTGTATCAAAGGATTGGTTCTAAACCACCTGGCAGCACCGCTCACCGGTGCTTTCGGAAGGCATAAAGTATATACAACTGCTACTCCTGCTTTCGCGCATTTTTGCTGTAATTGTTTTGCAAAATCATCAGGTTGTTTTGCGACAAGAATTTTAATTTCTTCCAGCGTCGATTTAAAGGCATCTTTGTTATATTCGGGCAATTGCATTTTCTGCATTTCTTTTTCACCCATCCGAAGCCATGCCGCCATTCTTCCTCCCGGCTTATAGGTTCTATAAATTACTATTGGTATTCAAAAAAGTATCGCATTTTTACTCTCTGCTTGCGGTTAAATTGAATCTCTTTCTTTTTTTTTACAAGCAAATTTCTGTTGTTATAGGTATAAATAGTAACGGAGATGGGAAGACTTTTCACTCTTATAAGATTCCCGTTCAAATCAAATTGATTCGAAAATCTGTAATGCCATTTAGCACTGTCAGAATAGTCAATGCCATAATATTCCAACTTTACATTTTCTTTTTCAAACACAGTAGTATCAAATCTATAAGGTTTTCCATCCATATACCAACGTTTGACGGTTGTGTTTTCATTTGGATAAAAACGAAAATCACAGGTGTCATTTTTTTGATTTAAGGTTTCCCGGCGCTTTAATAGATTATTTTCATAAACATAAAAAGTCTTTTCGACGTTTCCATCAGCAAAAGAATCTATCAATGATATAAGCGTCCCGTTTCCTGAATAGATAAATGTTTCAACATTGTGAAATTTCTCCTCGCCGTTCCAATACCAATATTGCTTTGTTTTTTGACCTCTTGAATTGTAACAGGTAACAAGTTCTTTCTGCTTTTCTTTGCCCTGCACTGAATACATGGTTCTTAATGAGATGTTATTCATTGAATATATGGAATCGTTTTGGGAAATATCAAGTTCCTGTCCATAAGAGCAGTTAAATAAGAAAAAAAATAAAATAATATAATTTATTCTTCTCATAAGTAGGTGTACAGCGTTACTACGGCGATGGCTCTTATTTTATAGTTTTTAGACTAAGCCAAAGATAAATACAAAAAGCAGAATCTTGCTTTGCTTGAGATTGTTATGACGATGGAGAAATGAAGCAATTACTGAGTTAAATAATTTTTTTCGGGCTACTATCCGAAAAGCCTCAATTATAAATACATTGCTTTCACAATCCCTGCCGGCATAAACGCCTTATTCGTGGATTTTTGCAGGTGCCCGTTTTTATTTAAAAAATATTCAAGAGAAACACCAGTTACAAAAAGGCTTCCGGAGCGCGTAGGTGTGGGCAGTGAAATGATTTGTTCAGGAACCGGTTCGTCATTATAATCAAAGTTTAAAGATGTACTGAAACCACCGGCTTCTCCCCCATTCTTCAAGTGATAACCTCCTGTTGCAATATGGCATTTCACCGAAACCGTACCCGCTGGTGCCGCAATGTTTGTGACAGGCACAAAGGCCGGGATTTTTATTTGCAACATCCCAACCGCGGTTTTCGTTACCTCCAAAGAAACTTTCCATCTTTCTTTGATCGTGCTGCCTTCAGTAAAAGAAAAGCCATCCAAAAAAGGCCCCGGATCACCTGGTTGTTCCGAACCATTCCCCGACCGAAGCCAACTAAACAGATCAGACACCAGCTTTGTTTGCATTTTATTATCTGCCGGAAACGGGATCACAGCAAGGAGTTGTTGCCGCAGGATTTTTTCTGCCCGCGATGCTTTACCAAATTCGGTGGCCCGCTTTTTTGTGGCTTTGGTTTGCCTGATGCCGCCGGAAACAGCACGGGCATAATACTTATCGCCCCGTTTATAAAATACAATGTTCCCAATCCTTCCGGTGATCTGTAAATCAATTTGTGACGGCATAATTACCTGTTTTTTGATGATAAATAAACTCCCTCTCCTGCCTCTCAAAGAAATAGATACTCTCTGTTTTCAGTATGGCATCTTCATACCATAGCCCAATCAAGTCCGGCATAAGTCCGGCATATCCCGGACTTAACCCGCTGGTGTACACCAGGAAACCCTTATGAAAACGTATAGAGATAGCAGTTTAGTGTTGAAGCAACATGATTATTCTGTAAGTCTTTCAAAAAGCTTTTTAGCGTTGGCAATAAATTTATTTCAAAAAGATTATTCCCGTCACCCCAGGCATCCATCGGTAAACTAGTATTCAAAGAGCGCTGCGGGGATTTGAAACCCGTTTCAATTTTTCCCGACACCAGACAGGCAGAATGATGTCCCGGTATTATGGTGAGTGGCTTTATTTAATCCACTCAATGGTGGCTATCCCCGATGTTTAAAGCCCTGTTTTTGTATTTTGATTCGCAAATACTTTTTTAAGAATGTCAGTAATTCTTGCTGCCGGATCTTTACGAATTTGTTGCTCTTCAAGGCCTACATGATAAAATAATCCATCCAAAGCTTTTTGCGTTACATACGCTGTAAGGTCAGTGTTTACAGGCTTATTACTAAAACGATTGTATGTTGTAAAAACGTCTTTCCAATATTTTGTAGCATTCGTATTGTCAAGCGATTTAGAAACGATTGGTGTAAAAGCAGAAGTTAATTGAGCAGTTGTTTTCTCTTTTAAATAATTCGTCGCGGCCATATCACCGCCCCGTAAAATTCCAAACGCATCCTGTATGGTCATCTGTTTTATTGCATTAATAAAAATATTTCCAACATACTTTGAAGCATCTTCTGCGGCTCTGTTCATGGACAAAACGGCTTTGTCAACCACGCTGCCCAGCCCGACATTTCTCAAAGTTTTTTCTACATTTTGTGCTTCAGGCGGCATCAAAATTTTTACCATGGCATCTTTATAAAAACCGTTTACAGAAGCTAAATGAAAAGTGGCAGAATCGGTTCCCACCTCAAGCGCTTGCTTCAAACCCTGCACCACTTCTGAGGTGGTAAGATTTCCATTAGTCGCAGAACCAACAGAATCCATAATACTTTTTGCAGTTTCACATCCGCTGAAAGAGAAAAAAATAATCAAACTCAAAAAATAAATCCTCTTCATAAAATTTTATTTGCTTTAAGTCAAGTACAATGCCAGAAAACGGATCTTTATTTTTTAACGCCTCAACGATTTTCTAAAAATATTAAAGTTCTATACCAATTTTTTTCATCAGGATAGAAGCGTTCAAACTATTGCAAACACCGGGTTTTAGCAGATAATCGAAATATAATTCATCATTGCTGACCTGCACATCGAAATGATAATTAAGAATATTTACAGAAAAATCTTCTTTCAGATTTGCCAGCTCAAGATCGTGAGTGGCGATAATTGCAGCGGCTTTCTTTTTGATCAGTTGTTTTATTAATGCTTTGGAACCAGTGTGGCGGTCAAGAGAATTGGTACCTCTTAAAATTTCATCTAATAGGATAAAAACTTTTTCTCCTGCATTTACTTTTTCAATAATTGTTTTTAATTTTTTCAGTTCCGCATAAAAAGTTGAAGTGCTTTCTTCAAGATTATCGGTGATGCGCATACTGCTGATGATCTGCACATGCGAAACAGAAAATGACTTTGCACAAACCGGTGCTCCCGCCATTGCCAAAACAACATTTACACCAATACTTCGCAGGTAAGTACTTTTACCTGCCATGTTGGAACCCGTTACCAGCATGAGTTCTGCGTTCGAAGGAATGTCAATAAAATTATCAATTCTTTTTTCTACCGGTATCAAAGGATGACCGATTTCTTTCCCTTCAATCGAAAAATATTCGGGAATAATTGTTGGAAATATCCATTTAGGTTGATTAAAAAATAGAACAGCAAAACTATTCAGCGCTTCAAAATCTGCCAAAGTATCAAACCAGGAATTAAAATTTTCATGTTCCTTTTCTTTCCATTTTTCAAGATCAAGAACCTGTTGCAAATTCCATAACAACAGTAAATTTAAAGGCAGTGACAAAACAAGGTTGTAGCGTAGATCCAGTTTATCTAAAATCTTTTTTATTTTTAAAATACTCTCAGAAGCTTTTTTATTTTCTTCAAGAAAAACAGATTGCCACCTTTTTAATAAAGGGCTTTCAAACTTTTCTTTTTCTATTGATGAAATGTTTGATGATAAAGTATTTAATTCATCAGCAACTTTTGATAACTGCTCATGCACCGGCGCTACAAATTTATTTATCTGGTAAGCGATCACTGCAAAAATTAAAAGACCTAAATAGAATATAGTGTATCCAACTACGTCGAAAATAAATAGAGTTACAATGCTCAAAATAATTATTGGCAACAAATATCTTAACCATTTCCAGGGCTTAAAATTTGAAAATAGCAGTGGTTCTTTTATCCATGTTTCAAGTCTTCCTTTTCCTGAAAAAGTAATTTTATTTTTTTGGCTATTTGCCTGTAAATCCTGTATCCATGGCACTTTGAGTGATAATTCTTTGATTGCTGTTTGCCTTTCTGAAATAACAGCAATCGGAGCAGGGGATTTTAAATATTCGGCTAATTGTTTGCTTCCTGGTTCGGAAGTAGTCCTATTAATATATTGAAATAAAGACGCTCTTCCGAAAATATCCAGATCATTCGCATAGGGATGTTCTTTTGGAATATGTTCCGAACCGGATTCAAAATCGTAATAATTTCCTGCAAGGCATTTCAATTCATCTTCATTGATCCGAATCAGATAATTGGTGTGTTCTATGTCAGATTGATTTTTTAAATCAGCATAAATCAGCCGCGTAAAAATAAAGAGCAATAAAACAGATGCAATGATTACATACATAATTCCCATTGACCACAGGAAATAAAATCCAACAACAATGGCGATGATAGCACCGAGCCGCAACCAGGCAAATGCGGACTTCCTCTGTTGTAATTTTTTTAATTCAATCTTTAAGTCTTCTAATCTTTGTTGATAAAATTGCAGGGGTTCCATTAATTCGTTTTACTTAAAAAGTTTGTAAAAGTAATTATTGAATTAATGAGTTATTGAATTATTTAAAAGCAGGCAGCTTTTGTAATTAAGGAATTCCCACCGTTTGTTTCATTCCAGTAAAAATGGTTTTCCAAACCAGATTGAAAAATGATTTATAAATATTCCGTTCATACTCCGGATACTTTACCCGCAAGATTGAAGACTTTGGATTTTTATTTTCAACAACAAGGTTAGCAGCAAGACTTGCAAATCTTCTTTTCTTTACTGCATTTGTATTTTTGTCGCGCTTCAACACATCCACCTTTAGGTTTTCATATTTCATAATAAACTTCCCTCCTGCTTTTGTATTATCTCCGGTAAAATTAAAATCAATGGAATTAATTTTTCCGGAATTAATTTTTATTAACGCCATCGGAACAGATACTCTGTTCAGTTTTAATAAGCCAAACCCCGGCGTGTGGCCATTTACAACAAAATCCCCTTTATTGCTATTTAAGATAAATTTGAAATTTCCTTGTAAAGGAATGGAGCCAAAAACTTTTGTATCATAAGAAATATTCAGTTCATTATTTTTTTGAATGGCTGATGAAATGTTGGTGATGTTTGAAATATTAAATTTGGAATTTGAAAAAATTACAACGCCAATACTATCACTTATAATTTCATTTTCCCTGTATTCGATAAACGCATTATTCACTGTTGCCTTGGAAATATTCACGGGATGTTCAAACTTTTGCAACAATTGAGAAAGATAATTCCCAACGTTACTCGTTTTCTCAAGAGGTTTATGTAAATCGCGTGAGATTTTTGCATTGACTGAACTAATTACCATTTCTGAGGCTTCTAACCGTTTATCCAACAGGCTATTCATATCAATATTCTTTAGAAGAATTCCGGATAATTTTACATCATACCTATCTGTTTGATGAGAAAATTTATTCGAGAATTCTTTTTCCGACGCAAATGGCACCACATTAATTGAATTGATTTTTAATTCTTGTTGTAATGAATTGATCCTGATATTTTGAAAGTGATAATCGTAGCGTTCATCTTTTGATCTAAGTGAGAAACGATCAAGGGTCACTTCTGCTTCTTTTGTAAAATTCATTGGATGCATTTCAAGCTTCCTTACCTGATCGGTTCTTACATCATTAATTTTTATAGCAATATTCCCTAAAGAATAATTGCTTTTTGCAAAAGGCACAAAAGTAACTTTTGGGAAATGAAGATGCTTCATATAAACTCCGTAAACATTCATGAAACCGGTGCTATCAACATCTTTTGAAGGCTTGATTGCTACAGTTTTTAAATTCTCGACTGGCAATTCATAAATAATAATGTCATTACAAAGAATCGTATCAACGACAATATTTTTATTTTTTACAACCTCATTTGTATTGACGCCGTTAAGCGTTAATTTTTTAGCATCTAAAAGCCGGATTCCCTCTGCATGATCATCTTGAAATCTGTTCACAGATATTTGATCAAATAAAAGTTGTTTTTGTTTGCCCATAAAATGGATTTTTTTTACAGTCAACTCTCTGCGATTGTGATCGTACGAAATAAATGAATCAACTGTAAAAGCGGCTTGTTTGCAAAACAAAATCCGGTTGGTATCCAGATTATGAGCGCTGTCTATCAACACATCTTCAAGCAATAGTTTACCATTAATGAAATCAAAATTTTTATCTTTTGAAAAAAAATCAATGCCTTTTACATTCACATTATTTACAAAAACGAAACCTACTTTTATCAGATCCAATTTGCCTAATATTTCTCTGTAAACAATGTCGGCTTCATTTTGAATTTTAGTCGCTTTCCGCAAAGGTTTTATAGAATACAACGTTATTTGGGGATCATCAATGATAACCGAATCACCTTCCATCTTATTTCCCTGCAATGCTTTTGCCGTTTTTACTCCCCTTACTACCAGGGATTTTATGGTTACATCCAACAAAACATCGGGCATATTTTCCACAGACATTTTCTTTGCCCGGTTTGTGTCCGGTATGATGCGAATGTTTTTCATAGAAGCATTTCCGGTTGCTTCATCAAAAAAAAGTGAATCATATTTAATTGAATACAAACTATCGGTTTGCTCCGCAACCGTTGTCGCTACTGAATTCTTTACGATTTTATATTTGTAATATTGCCACATGAAATAAGCAATACCTCCAAGAAGTAAAACCGCAATGATAACAAACAAAAGTCTTTTAGACCATCTTTCCATATAACAGATCGTTAATCCACTTGCATAAGCAAACCAGGTTCCAATTTAAATAAAAATTAAAGTTTTAGTTTTGAGTTAATATAAATATTATGAATATAGAGATGAATAAGAATGAAGACATGAATAAAATGAGTTGGAGTAATATTCAAACTTTGCTGGAAAAAATTGAAGAAGGTGGTGGCAAAAAAGCAATTCAAAAACAAAAGGAAAGAAATAAGTTAACTGCACGCGAAAGGATAGAATATCTTTTAGATAAAGAAAAAATCTTTATAGAAATCGGGGCTTTCGCAGCTTATGGAATGTATGAAGAATATGGTGGATGCCCTGCTGGTGGTACCGTTGCTGGCGTTGGTTATGTGGGCGGAAAACAATGTGTTGTTATCGCAAACGATCAAACTGTAAAGGCGGGCGCATGGTTTCCGATAACAGGCAAAAAGAATTTGCGGATGCAGGAAATTGCCATGGAAAATAATTTGCCGGTAATTTATTTGGTTGATAGCGCGGGAGTTTTTCTGCCGATGCAGGATGAAATTTTTCCTGACAAAGAACACTTCGGAAGAATTTTTCGCAACAATGCAAAAATGAGTGCGATGGGGATTACACAAATTGCGGCAGTGATGGGGCCTTGTGTTGCAGGCGGCGCTTATCTTCCAATCATGAGCGATGAGACAATTATGGTGGAAGGGCACGGTTCTATTTTTTTGGCTGGCCCATATTTAGTAAAAGCAGCCATCGGCGAGAACACGGATAATGAAACTCTTGGTGGTGCAGCAACGCACACGGAAATAAGCGGCATCGCAGATTATAAATTTAAGACTGAGGAAGAATGCCTTGATTGTGTGAGGAATATTATTTCCAAAATTGGTGAAACTCCAAAAGCGGGATTTGACAGAATTACATCTGTTGCCCCGAAAAAAGATGCGGAAGAAATTTATAAAATTTTTCCTGAAGGAAATTTAAAACCTTACGATATGCATGAAATAATTGAGGCAATTGTGGATGCATCTTCTTTTGATGAATTTAAAAAGGATTATGGTAAAACCCTTATCTGTGGCTATGCGCGGGTAGATGGATGGGCAGTGGGAATCGTTGCAAATCAGAGATTGAATATTAAAAATAAAAAGGGCGAGTTGCAGATTGGAGGCGTTATTTATAATGATAGCGCCGATAAAGGTGCACGATTTATTATGAATTGCAATCAGAAAAAAATTCCGCTGATATTTTTACAGGACATTACAGGATTCATGGTTGGAACCAGAAGCGAGCATTCCGGAATTATAAAAGACGGCGCTAAAATGGTAAATGCTGTTGCAAATTCTGTTGTTCCGAAAATTACATTTATTCTTGGAAACTCTTATGGCGCGGGCAATTACGCAATGTGTGGCAAAGCGTATGACCCGCGATTTATTTACGCGTGGCCTTCAGCAAAAATTGCGGTGATGGGCGGCGAGCAGGCAGCAAAAACATTATTGCAGATAGAAGTAGCTTCTTTAAAAGCGAAAGGAAAAGAAATAACCCCGGAAAACGAACAAAATCTTTTAAAGGAAATGATGGATAAATATGCAAGGCAAACAACGGCAGTTTATGCTGCCTCACGCTTATGGGTAGACGCAATTATTGATCCAAAAAAAACGCGGAAAATCATTTCGGAAAATTTATCAGCGGCCAATCATAATCCAAAAATAGAAGAATTTAAAACTGGTGTTTTCCAGGTTTGATTGGACTGATCCAGATAAATCAAGTTCACATTTGTGTTCAGAAAATTAAAATTCGGTTTAATTTAAATTAATAATTTTTCAATCCTTTCTTTCTGTGAAACAAAACTCAATCGAAATTTATACAGACGGCTCATCACGCGGAAACCCAGGCCCTGGCGGATATGGTGCGATTTTGATTTGGGGAGAAATAAAAAAAGAATTGTCGCAGGGCTATCGCCTCACTACTAATAACCGTATGGAATTAATGGCCGTGATAGCTGCTTTGGAAGCACTAAAAAAAAATGATCTGGATATAACCATTCATTCAGACAGTAGTTACGTGGTGAAAGCGGTTATGGAAGGTTGGCTGAAAAAATGGTTGCGTACCGACTTCAAAGGTGGCATTAAAAATAAAGATCTTTGGTTGAAATATGATGAGCTTTGCCAGAAACATAAAATTCATTTTAATTGGGTTAAAGGACATGCGGAAAATATATTGAACAACCGTTGCGATATTCTTGCAACCAAAGCCGCTGACGGTAAAAATTTGCTTGTCGATGAGGGATATGAAAAAGGCTTTGTGAAATAAAAAGCTAATTAATTATGAATCTAAAAAATGAGCTAAAAAAAAGATGGCTTAGCATCTTATTTTACGCACTTATTGTTGTTTTTCTTTTTAGTCCTGAGGCAAAATCGTGGCTGTTGGAACAAGTTGTTTCAACAGGTTTGCTGAAAGCAGAAATAAAAAAAGATTCAGATAAAAATACATCGGAGGCGGTTACTTTTTCATTTACGGATGCAAAGGGAAAAGCGGCAACTACCGCTGATTTGAAGGGCAAAGTTGTCTTCATCAATTTCTGGGCATCATGGTGCCCGCCTTGTCGTGCTGAAATGCCTTCTTTAAAAAATTTATATCAGAAATTTAAAGACGACGATAGGTTTGTTTTCCTGTTTATGAATGAAGACGAAGACAAAAATAAAGCGATAGAATATCTTGATAAAAATAGTTTTACCATTCCTTTATTTTATTCGTCAGAAAATGTACCGCGTGAAATTTTTAGTGGCAGTTTGCCAACAACAATCGTTCTTGATAAAGAAGGAAAAATAGTTTTAAAACATCAGGGAATGGCGGGTTACGATACCGAAGGTTTTATTCGCCAATTAAAAGAGCTTTTATAAATTATTTTTTGATTTGATTGTTAGACTTTATGTTCTAAACGTCATTATTTACGCAAAAAGAAATAAGATTATTTGAATAATAATTTGCGTCACTTCAAAAAATTTAATTTCTTATTTTTGCTGAAACACTTCAAAATGAAAATTACGAAACAACTTGCCGGCAGTTTTATTTTATTGATTGTAATTGCCTCTTTATACAGAATCATGCCGGGACGCCCTTACGGATTTGCGCCTATGATTGCGATGGCTATTTTTGGCGGCGCTGTTATAAAAGATAAAAAGTTTGCCTTTCTGCTTCCTCTTTTAGCGATGTTTGTTTCGGATGGACTGTATCAATTATTGTACATGAATGGTGTCGGAAATATTCCCGGTTTTTATGAAGGACAGGCGTTGAATTACATTTTATTTGGCAGCCTTACTGTGTTTGGATTTTTTATTAAAAACTTTAATGTCAAAAGAATTGCTTTGGCTTCTATCTCAGCACCGACGACTTATTTTTTACTATCTAATTTTTTCGTTTGGGCCAGCTCCTCTCCTCTGGCTGGTTTGTCAAGACCAAAAACTTTTAGCGGTTTAATGATGTGTTATGTTGACGGCCTTCCATTTTATCCATGGAGTGTTGTCTCTACTTTTGTTTTCTCTACGATTTTATTTGGAAGCTATTATCTGATGACAAAAAAATCAACACGCCTGGTTACTCTAACAAAATAGACATCAAAAGCGTTGCGGATAGAATTATATAAAGTATAAATTCTAGTTATTTTTTGTTTACTTAATTGTAACTGATACTTCACACTCATACTTGTCATGGCACATCACAACGATACAGGCTTGGTTGGAGAAAAAATGACCGAAGAATATCTTATACAAAAAGGCTTTTGTATTCTTCATCAAAATTGGCGGCTCAGCCATGGGAAGTTGATGTGATCGCATCGATGAAAAATAAATTACATTTTATAGAAGTAAAAACGAGAAGAACGGAGAAGTTTGGTTATCCTGAAAAAGGATGTTTCTAAAAAAAATAAAAAATTTGATCAACGCTTCAGACGAGTATCCTTTTTTAAATCCTCAATGGAAATTAATTCAGTTTGATGTGCCTTCGATAACGATTCTCAAAAATAAACCGGTGGAATATTTCTTTATAGAAGATGTTTATATTTTCTGAATTTTAAAATATAAATTCCACTTATTTCTTAGTTTACTATTTGTCAGAAATGGCTCATCAGATCGGCTAGAACCATTGCTGTTACTGCCTCCAGCACCACCGGAACTCTCAGCGCGATGCATAGATCGTGTCTTCCCTTTACAGAAAAAGGTTCTACATTTCCTGTTTCAGTATTTAATGTTTCCTGCACTTTTGGTGTGGAAGAAGTTGGCTTTACTACGATACGAAAAACGAGCTCATTTCCATTTGTGATGCCGCCCACTATTCCTCCGGCATTGTTTGTCTCAGTTGTTCCATCTGCGTTTATGAGTGAATCGTTATGCTCGCTTCCAAACATTTTTGCAGCAGCGAATCCGGCGCCAAATTCAATTCCTTTCACCGCAGGAATTGAAAAAACTGCATGACTGATTAATGATTCAACAGAATCAAAAAATGGTTCGCCAAGTCCGATGGGCAAATTAGAAACTTTGCATTCTACAATTCCACCGATGGAATCTTTTGCATCAACCGCTTTTTGTAGACCTTTTTCCAAATCTTTTTCTCCGCCAATTTCAAGAATGGTAGAATGAATCTCAATTTTTTTATCAGAAGAAAAAGAGGCGATTACTTTTTTTGCAACGACTCCAGCGGCAACCAAAGCCACCGTCAGCCTTCCGCTGAAATGGCCGCCACCACGGAAATCCTCAAAGCCTTTGAATTTTTTATGAGCTACGAAATCTGCGTGTCCGGGACGAGGAACGGCTCTTTGTTTTTCATAATCTCCGCTCCGCGTATTGCTGTTTTTAAATAAAATAGTGACCGGCGCGCCGGAAGTTTTATCATTAAAAACACCGCTGATTATTTCGGGAATATCATCTTCTTTGCGCGGCGTAGTTCCCTTTGCACCAGGTTTTCTTCTATCAATATCGTATTTAAAATCATCGGGCGTAATTCCGATTCCCGGAGGACAACCATCAATTACGATACCGACATATTCGCCATGCGATTGGCCTAAAATCTGTACCCGAAAATTACTTCCAAAAGAATTCATTATTTTATTTTATTGTATTATCAAGTTTGTTTTTATTCAATAATCTTAAGTTCATCAATTCGCGCAAAATGTTTTTTGTTCAAAATTGCAAAAAACAGATTGTTTGCAAGAGCAGTTGCGGCAAAGAATAAGTCTGCAAGTTCAATTTGCTTCCGTTTTTGTTTTAACCGGTTATTTATTGACACAGCCATTTTAACAACGTCTTTATCAAATGGTAAAACTTTTACTTTTTGCAGAAGCCCATCCCAGAATGGCAATTGTGCTGTTGTTGCGCCGGAATAAACTTCATAATCTGTTATCGCCGATATTTGAAATTCATAACCTTCTAAAGCAAGTTGTACAAACCTGGAATTTGCTTTCTCAGATTTTCGGAAAAGATCAATAAGGATTGAAGTATCGGCTAAGACTATTTTATTCGCCATTGATTAATAGCTTTTCTCGTTTTAGCAATCTCGTCTAATTGTTTTTTGCTGAAGGTAGGGGCAGATAATAATAAGGAAACCAGATCATCTGATGCGTTGTATTCTTTTTCTTCGACTTCCCTTTTAAGTTTTATCCATTGAGTAGAAGGAAGCTTTTTAGCCAGTTGTACCAATTGGTCAAAATCTATGTTCACTTCTGCTTGCATAAAATCAAATTTAAGAAATCCCCGTTTTAAAAACGCATTTTTTGTTTATTCACTACTCTAAAATTAAACCAATTAAAATGAAATAAACGATATCAACCTATCATTAGACCTAACTTTCAACAAAACTATAAACTTAACCTAATATCCATACTCCCTCAAATGAATTTCATTGTCACGCCACTTTGGACGCACTTTCACAAACAATTCAAGGAAAACTTTTCTGCCTATAAATTCTTCAATATCTTTTCTTGCAAGCGTTCCCAATTGCTTGATCATTTTTCCACCTTCGCCGAGCACAATTCCTTTCTGCGTTTCTCTTTGTAAAATGATGTCAGCCGTTATTTTTGTGAGGGTTGTTTTCTCTTTAAACTCCTGCACAAGCACGGTGGAATGATAAGGAATTTCATCCTGGTATAAATAAAATATCTTCTCACGAATTAATTCACTTACAAAAAATTTCATGGGAAGATCGCTCAAATTATCGTCATTGTAAAATGGCTCGCCATCAGGAAGCATCGAAATAATTACATCCAGCAATTCTGTAATGCCTTTATTTTTCAATGCAGAGATTTCGACAACTTTTTTACAATATTTTTTATCAAAAAAAAATGAAACTGCTTTTTCTATACTTTCTTTATCAGCCAAATCTGTTTTGTTTAAAACCACTATTGCCGGGGCTTTCAGCGAAAGTGAAGAAAATATTTCATCTGCTTCTTTGAGATCATCTTTTATATCAACAAGCAATAAAGCCACATCGGCATCTTCCAAACTGCTCTTTACAGCCTGCATCATTTTTTCGTGCAACTTGTATTTCGGCTCAATGATCCCCGGTGTGTCAGAAAAAATTATTTGATAATTTTTATCATTTAAAATGCCCTTAATCCTGTGACGTGTGGTTTGAACTTTTGGAGAAACAATCGCCATCTTCTCTCCCATCAACGCGTTTAATAAAGTGCTTTTGCCCGCGTTTGGTTTTCCAAAAATATTTACAAATCCCGATTTCATAATTGCTGCGAAATTAGTCCATTGAAAATAAAAAGAGTTCAAACAGTTTCATCTTTGGGTATAAATATTGTTATTCCAAATAACATGAAACTTCCACCAACGTTTTCGAAACAAAAAAAGCACATTCATGCAGTGATAGAAACACCAAAAGGATCGGCAGCGAAGTATAATTATGATGAAGAAACACAGATGTTTAAATTAAAAAAGATACTTCCAAAAGGAATGGTTTTCCCATTTCATTTTGGATTTATTCCTTACACAAAAGCTGAAGATGGCGATCCTTTAGACGTGCTGGTTTTATTTGACGAATTATCATGGCCGGGTTGTATTATTGAGTGCACCTTGATAGGCGTGATGGAAGCAACAGAAACGAAAGAAAATAAAACGGTTCGAAATGACCGTTTGATCGCCACGGCAAACGCATCGGATAAATATAACAAGCTCAATGATCTTACGAAGATGGATGAGTATCTCCAAAATGAAATAGAATTTTTTTTTAACACCTACACAAATCTTGAAAAAAAAGAGTTTAAAATAATTTCAAAAAAAGGGCCGGAGACAGCCATTCAATTGATAAAAGAGCAGATCATAAAAGAGCCTGATTGATCTGTTTTATGCCCGATAAGTAAACCAGGTCTCATGTATGAGATTACAATAAAAAGGGTCCTGCAAAAAGTGGTAACTTGAAGTTGTAAAACATTTCAATCACTTTAAAAAACAGAGACCCATGACACAAGTTAAGAAATTAGATTTTACCGGCACAACAATTTTTTGCGGCGTTGATGTTCATAAAAAAAATTGGCGGGTAAATATCCATGACAGCGAATTTGAATTAGAAGA
>Ga0207652_10001246_pt1 | contig 22705 bp, 14 predicted proteins | sample KBSC63BmetaG_FD_184334 | JGI IMG/M metagenome (GOLD analysis project Ga0207652, IMG submission 184334) | Corn rhizosphere microbial communities from Kellogg Biological Station, Michigan, USA - KBS C6-3B metaG (SPAdes) (version 2) | ecosystem: Host-associated > Plants > Roots > Rhizosphere ... | reverse complement strand
CTTCCGATCTATCACAGAAGATTCGCACGGAACCATGTGGTTTGGTACGCGACAAAATGGTATCTATGCCGCGAGCAATGCAGGCATTCGGCATTTCACCGTCGCCGATGGACTCCCGAGTAACGATATCTGCGGCCTGGTTACTGACCGGGATGGTACTCTATGGGCCTCAAGCCTTGACCAAATCTTTTCCGTTCCTACTGCCAGTTTGTCTTCAGACCGAGCCAAATGGGACTTCGTCGTCCCTCGTTCGTATGTCTTACCAAGTGGAACAGAGGGAATCCGATTCACACGCGGCAGAATGCAGAGTTCCCTGCTTGATAGTCACGGATTGGTGTGGTTTGCATCTGATCGCGGGGCAGCTTACATAACGACGCCGCTCAGCCCAACCAGCGAAGTGTCAGACGAGCCGCGGCCGAGCATTCGTTCAGTGATCAATGACAATTCGATTCTCCCCGTTAGTGCATCCATTCGGACACGTCCTAATCCTCGTCAGTTGGTCATTTCCTTTGGAGCAGATTATCTCAGCCCTGTACAGCAAGTACTGCTCATGTACCGATTGAAAGGAGTGGATAGCGAATGGACAATCTCCACAAATCCTCAGCAAGCTGAATACAGCAACCTCCCAGCCGGGCAATATTTTTTTGAATTGAGGGCCTGTGACCGGGCGCAGCCCGAAAGATGGAATACGACAACTTACTTGATCACAATCCCTGTGATCTGGTATCGGAGTCTTTGGTTTTCTATCTCACTTGCCTCATTCGTTCTTTTTGGGGTCGCGTTTGCCTATGTTCTGCATCTTCGAAGGCTGCGTTACGGATTTCGGCTCGTCCTTGAAGAACGCAACAGAGTTGCGCGAGAGATGCATGACACGCTCATCCAAGGGTGCAACGGCGTAGCCATGTTACTCGAAGCAGAGGCGGTAAGCCGCGGAGAGACCGGTCAGAGTGATCTCCTGAATACGGCTCGTACGCAAATCCGCAATACTGTTGACGAAGCAAGAGATGCTTTGTGGAATCTGAGGCAATCGGAGGTTGATGCCAATACTCTGCGCGGTACGCTGAATGACATCGCCGCCTACGCTGCCGCGACCTTTGGCGTGCCTGTCGATTTGCAATACTCTGACAAGCACCGCGGACTTGCAGCCAGTTCGGCACACGAACTCGCCATGATCGTGCGCGAAGCTGTCGTGAATGCCGGGACGCATGGAGACCCGCAGACGATCGTAATTACTGTCCGGGCAGCATCGGATCAGCTCTCGATAGAGGTGGCGGACGACGGAGTCGGTTTCGACATCAGCTCCGCGTCTGCCCCGGTAAAGAACCACTATGGGTTACGAGGGATGCGGGAACGCGCCGAAGCAATCGGCGCCCGCTTCAATATCGACAGCAAGTTCGGTGTCGGAACGGTCGTCAGTATCGCATTGCCCTGGACGTCGAAATCTCGATAGCGGTAGACCTTCTGCTGATGTTGCGCACGCGGCCTCTTCCTGCGCATAACGCCGCTTCATTTATCGAAGAGCAGAGGAAGAGCAGCGACCAGGTTGTTGCGCCATACGCTCCACACATGCGCCCCTTCCGTCTCTGTATAGGAGTGCTTGATGTTGTGTTGCTCAAGCGCTTGAGCGAAGGCATGGTTTCCGCCATAAACGAAATCCTGCCTGCCGCAATAGATAGCCAGGAGACGTAATCGATCGTTAGCGGTTTCAGGTTTCGCATACAGACCTTGGAGTTCTCGATCGATATCAAGGAACGGGCCACCGATCGCAGCGCTGAATCCGATGACATAGTGAAAGAGGTCGAGATGCGTCAACCCGATCGAAAGCGATTGAGCGCCGCCCATGGAAAGACCTGCGATCGCCCTGTGTTCAGCGTCCGGAATCGTACGAAATTGTTTTTCTATGAGAGGAAGGACGTCCCCCAGCAAATCCGGCGGGAAGCGAGGCGAGAACATGGAGGTTTCGCCCGGGAGACGAACGAGAGGACCCACACTCGCGCCCTGTAGGGCATGTCCTTGTGGCATCACCACAATCATCGGCTTTACTTTGTGTTCAGCAATGAGGTTGTCCAGGATGATATTGGCCCGACCGTTGCGCACCCATCCAGATTGATCTTCGCCATTGCCATGGAGAAGATAAAGCACCGGATATTTTGCCGGCGTTGCATCATAGCCCGGTGGGGTATAAACCCACACCCAACGGGTTACCCCCATTGCACGAGATTCGTACATGAGCATTCGAACCTGGCCATGAGGGACTGGCTGGGCGTCATATGGAGCCGGAGTATCGCCGGGAACTTCGACGAAGCTGTTCGCAATTTGGCCCGGTGGAACCGGCTTTATCGAGGGATTGGACGGATCCACGACGTCAATGCCTTGAATCCGGAAGTTGTAGATCCAGATTTCCGGAGGCAAAGGACCGACCGTGATCGTCCACAGCCCGTTGTCATCCTTGGACATCGGCTGTGGGCCTTTGCCCCGGTTGATTTCGCCGACCAAAGAAACAGCGGTTGCTTCCGGCGCGCTAAAGCGGAACGTCACTGTCCGGTCCGGATGCACGTCGGGGGAGACGAGTGCGTCTGTTGGATACATCGGCCCAGCACTGCGACCTTTGAAGGCGTCACTTGATTTTGCCGGGGTCGCGGCCGGGGCGGAGTCGGATTGGCTGGCACTGGCTTGTGGTCTGATTTCTTTGGCAGGAGCGGACTGCCCGGCGAAGGCTTGGAAGGAACGGGCCAACAATAAGCCTGCAACGAATAGGATTTTTCCGTGCATGAGATTAACGCTGACCGCCTTTGGCTTCGACCGCGTGGTGAATAGCGGATTCCACAATCGGCGCCATCATCGCATACCCCTGCGGTGTGGGATGTACGCCGTCTACGCTCAATCCACTCTTCATGCCGTGATCGGCATCCGACATGGATGAAAAATAGTCTGCGTACGTGCATTGATTCCGCGCGCAAAAATCTTTCATCCAGGCGTTGAGTTCCACAATTGTTTCAGCGGGCTTTACGGTTGGCCGCCACGGGTAGGCGCCCGCGGGTGTAACCGACGCGAGCACCACTTTGATTTTATTGATGTGAGCAAGTTGAACCATTGCTGCCAAATTGTCTTCAATCATTGCCAGGGAGGAAGGCCCCGTGTTTCCGGCGATATCATTCGTTCCACCATTGATAACAACAACCGACGGCTTCAGATGAACCACATCCTGCTGAAAACGAACAAGCATTTGCGGAGTAGTCTGCCCCCCGATTCCCCTTCCGATGTAATCCTTGCCAGGAAAGAACTGTTCTTTGTTTTGCGCCCAGATGTCGGTGATGGAATCACCGATGAAGACAACTCTTAAGCCACGCGGAGGGGGTAGCTGTTCGTTCGCCACCTTGTAGCGCCCCAGGTTCGCCCAATCGACACGCAACTGCTTGTCGATTGGCGCAGGCAGAGGAGGAAGTTCTTCCGCCGCCGGTGTCTGTCCGTCTGCATGATATGTCAGCAGAAAAGGAGTTGTGGGAATGGAGTCGGCCATTATCTGGTACCCGGCGTCACTTGGGTGAATGTGGTCGCTGTCTAACCCTTCCCGGATACGTTTCGGATGGGCCTCGTCACGGATTGCTTTGTCGAAGTCGACGACGGCGTCAAAGTATCCACTCGTACGAATCCAGGCGTTCAGTTCGTTCCGCAACTGTTCGCCCCGCACCGACGCTATCGATATACCCTCTTCAGGCGTGAGTGTGGCTCCCATCACCTGGATCTCATGCGCATGAGCACGGAGAATGAGTTGCTTATAACCGGCAATCACCTTTTCTGCCGTGAGATCGTCGCTTGAGATGTCGATGCCGGGGGTGATGCGGGTATGCAAATTAATGTCGTTGATTCCCTCCAGCAGGATGATCCAACGGACACCTGACTGGCCCAACACGTCACGGTCGAAACGTGCGAGCGCACTGACTCCGGCACCGTCTTGCAAAACCTGGTTTCCGGAGATTCCTTCATTCAGGACAGCTATCGGAGGGTTGGGGCTCGCGGCTTGCAGCCTCTTGGCAAATAGGGCCGGCCAGGTATTGTCTTTGTCGACCGTTGACCCAAATCCATCCGTGATGGAGTCACCGAAAGCCACCACGGCAAAAGACTGTGCAGGAGCGTCGACGTCGATCCCTGCAAGCCACAAATAGCCGAATGTCTTGTCGACGGGATCAGAAATTTTCGTCTCTGCGGTCAGGTCCCCTTTGCCAATGAGAGCAGTGTGCGATCCGAGCATATGGTTCGTCGGAAGACCCGTCTCATGCTGCGCGTAGATCGACACCGAGAGATACGTCTGCGGCTGGATCTCCATATCGATGGGATCACTGATGAGCGTCACGCCGGGGGGAATCGTCACCGCGGAATTCCCCTCGAAAGTCACCTTATGGTCAGTACCGGCTTTAATCTCCCCTGGCTGGTCTCCGCTTAAAGCTACGTGGACATCATCCAACAAGGTTGGTTTGTTCCCAGATGCATTCGCCAACTTAAGTCTGACGGACTTACCCGCGATGGTGGTGCGCAGGTTCATCCGGATCGTTTCATCGGCAAAGTTCGCCGGAAGGGCGAATCTCGTTCGATCACGAGCTTCACCCGGGTTGGGTGGCGTTGCAAGGAGTTGCTGAGCCATTGCCCATGTAGTGACCCAGTGCGGTTTCAGTAGTGGAGTTGGTGCTTCCGCTGCAGAAACCGTTCTCTGCGCTTGAAGCGACGCCGAACAAAAGAGAGTCGCGGACAGAAGGCGACGTATACGTGCACTGCGGGTCGACATGGATGGGGCATTCCTCCGCTACCGCGGATTGATGACTAGGTGGACATGCGGACGTGGCCGGCAAACTCGCCCCGCTTACTTCGGGCGTATTCGCGATCATGCTCACGCATCGAGGCAAAGTCTTCAACCGTTTCATTAAGACTTCTAGAGCGCCGGAAAACAGAAGTCAAGACGTTTCGGTAGATAAATTACAAAAAGCTGACTAGTCTACTTTTGAAGGAGCTTAATTCACTGTGCTTCCGCAGGACTGGCGGATCACGAGGTGTCCATTGAGGGTGATGGAGCGTCCTGGCAGATGCGGATTCGCGATACGTTCTTTCATTGCTGCCACAGCCGCGAGTCCGATGTCGGTACACGGCTGATGGAACGTGGTCAACGGCACAGGCAGCAGCGAAGCGTACTTAACGTCATCGACTCCGGTGATGCGGATATCTTCAGGAATGCGAACGCCGAGCGTGATGAGGGTCCTCATCAATTTTGCGGCGGTATGGTCGTTGGCACATTGAATCGCGTCAATCTTGTTATTCTTCAGTACTGCTTCGATGCTTGCTACATCACTCCCATCCTCGCGGATCAGGAGGCTCCTCGTTCTCTCCCGGCCGTCGGCATGCAGCGCTTCGTGATACCCCTGGATTCGATCGGTCACGGTCTCGGCGGAATTCGGCTCGGCCAGAAAAGCGATATGCTGCGCCCCTTGACGCACCAGATGATTCGCAACAATGTAGCCTGCCCTGCGGTTATCCAATCCTACGACGTCGTAGGCGCTGCGCTCGGGGAAGTCGAGCACACAACGATCAAGCAGGACAACGGGAATTCGTGCTGCTTTGAGCGCGCTCAGGATGCGGCCATTCACCAAATCACGCTTGCTGCTGAACTCCACCGGTGCGAAGAATACACCGCTTATCTGCTGGGCGATGTATTGCTGACACAAAAGTTCAGCTTCCTCTTCCCTCCCCACGTTTTTCAGAGGGGAATGGCCCCATGAGAGCGAATGCCCCGCGTTGTCCGACGAACGAGACATGCCCTGGCAGATAGGTTCAAAAATCTCTGTTTGACCCAGATCGGGGATGATCAGGCCATACGTGGGAAGGTCCTTGCCGCTGCTGGGAGACACAAACGAACCGGAGCCGGCGCGACGCGTCAGCAAACCGTCTTGCTGCAACTGCTGCATGGCCTTCACAACGGTCATGCGGCTGACGCCGAACTTGCGGACGAGTTCGGCTTCGCTCGGGAGTTTGGAGCCGCTCCGATACTGTCCGGAGACGATGCCCGCCCGCAGATTCTCCACGATCTGAACGTACATGGGACGTTTCGGCGTTTGGTCCGCGCTTTCGGTCTTCCGCTTCATCGTGAGCATTCTCTCCCTTTCGATTCTTCTAGCAAAACACCGAATCCGCCAACTACTTTCGAACGAGCATAATCAACTTTGTAGACAATAAGCAATCAAGTGGCATATACATGATGTGCGTTCAGTCTGAGGAGAAAATTGCGTGCAAGTTCTGAGCATAGGTGAAGTGCTCTGGGACATCTTTCCCGACGGAGAGAGGCTCGGGGGTGCTCCGCTAAACTTTTCCGCTCATCTCAAGCGTTTTGGAGATGAAGTCATTCTATTAAGCTCCGTGGGCGATGACCATAGAGGGAGGTCAGCACGTGAAGGTATGCGGCAGCTTGGCCTGAGCAGTTTGGGGATGAAGGTCTCTCCGGCACTTCCTACCGGCACTGCTGTGATCATCGGGGAAACGGACGGGAGCCACCGTTTTGCCATTCCGCGCCCTGCGGCCTTCGACGATCTCGAGCTTCCACCGGAGATTCTTGAGCGTGCTAAGTCAGGTTCGTTCGACTGGCTCTATTTCGGGACGCTTGTTCAAATGACCCGTTCTGTCGAGCAGATCACGCAGGCGCTCGTCGACTCGTCCGATCATCTTCGCTGCTTCTATGACATGAATTTGCGTGAGGGGCATTGGAGCCTTGATCTCGTTCAACGTCTTGCGGAGTCTGCCTCGATTCTGAAGACGAACCATGCTGAAGCGGAACTTTTGCACGACCTTATCCATGGCGCCAATCACCACTTCTCTTTGCAGGGTTTCTGCATGGAGTGGTCTCAAAAGCACAACATCGACGTGATCTGCATAACCTGCGGCGGCGAAGGTTGTTTCGTCTACGAAAGAGGTGCGGTTGCGTCGGTGCCTGGGTGGCCGGTTGAAGTGTGCGACACAGTTGGCGCAGGTGATGCCTTCTCCGCCGCTTTTTTGCATGCTTATGCGAATCATTGGCCGGTAGAGAGGGCCGCTCGGTACGCGAACGCTCTGGGAGCAATTGTTGCGAGCCGCGCTGGAGCGACTCCGGACTGGTCGATGGACGAATTGGAGCGAATGCTGGGAGAGCAAGGTTAATGAAAAAAGGTGGTCCGTCTCCTTTCACCCGCAGAGACTTCCTTATAGGGAGTGGATGCACGCTTGCGAGCATCGCTCTGAGCCTGCATCTTGAGGCTGAAACACAAAACGAAGGTGTTGATCTTGCTTCCGACCCGCGCAGGCCCCAGTTCCATCTTTTGCCGGCACGAAATTGGATGAACGATCCGAATGGTCCAATTTACTTCCGCGGCTACTACCATATGTTTTTTCAATTCAATCCACTCGGCGCGACCTGGGGGAACATGAGTTGGAACCATGCGATAAGCCGCGATATGTTGCACTGGGAACTCCTTCCCCTGGCTCTTACGCCAACGGCCGACAGCGCCGATTCCTTCGGCTGCTTTTCAGGATCTGCCGTGCAGATGGATGGCCGCGTCTACCTGGTCTATACAGGCACTCGAAAGAGCGCGCCGGCGCTGGCAACGCTGAAGGACGGCAAGATCACCGTTCAGGAATCCCAGTGTCTAGCTTATTCCGACGATCCATATCTCATCCACTGGACCAAAGTGAAACAACCGGTCATCGCCTTACCGCCTGCAGGTTTGAAGGTTACCGGGTTCCGCGACCCCGCCGTCTGGAGGGACGCCGGCTGGTACTTCATGACAATTGGCTCGGGAGAAGAAAAGGTCGGCGGCTGCGTCCTGCTCTATCGCTCCAGGGACCTGCGACACTGGACCTACCTTCACAAACTTGTCAGTGGACCCGGGACAGGAAATCCGACCGTAAACCCAGTGGAGGACGGAGAAATGTGGGAGTGCCCTGACTTCTTCGCACTCGGCCACGGCCACGTGCTCATCTACTCGACCCAGGGAAAGGTGTATTGGCAATCCGGGGTATTGGATCCGGTGAGCATGATTTTCAAACCTGCGAAAAGTGGTCTTCTGGACCTTGATGCTTTTTATGCGCCGAAGACCCAGTTAGACGCACACGGCCGAAGAATTCTGTGGGGATGGATTCCCGAGCGCAGAAGCGAAGAGCAGATGCGCCAGGCTGGCTGGTCGGGCGCAATGAGCTTACCGAAGCTTTTATCGCTGGATACTGACGGCACTCTCCGTATGCAGATGCTCCCCGAGTTGTCCACCTTGCGGGGCGCGGAGATCACCGCAGCCTCTTCCGTCGGCAAGAAAACTACTGTGCTTCCCGGCGCCTCCGGCGAAATCGTTTGCGAAGCAGAGCAACGCAGGGCATTCTCGTTCACCCTCTCCAGCACCGCTTCGGAAATCCTTCATATCGACTATGACCCGCTGCAGCATGCGTTCCATGTCAACGGGAGCAAGGTGCAACTCCTCGATCGAGATAGTCCCACCCTCAGGGTCTTTGTTGACGCGTCCATCACCGAAACCCTTCTAGGTGAGCGGATAAGCTGCACCGGCCGCTTCTATCCTTCCGCAAAGACAGCGCCGGACCTCCAGGCGACAACTACGGGAGCGACATTGCGTGCCTGGACAATTCGCCCTATCAGCCCCAACCGGCTCACAACCTTATCCACAATGACTGAAAAGTATGCCGGGAGGCAGCCGTGAATCGCTATCTGTTGAAAGCAACATTTGTCGGCGCCCTTGGCGGCCTTCTTTTCGGTTTCGACACCGCGGTGATCGCGGGGACCACCCAGCAGCTCACCGAGGTTTTTCACCTCACGCCGTCGACACTTGGCCTGACTGTATTCATAGGACTCGCAGGCACCGTCGTCGGTGCGATCGGATCTGGCGTATTGGGCCAACGAATTGGTGGCCGGGAGGCACTACGCATCATGGCGGTCCTTTACACGGTGTCCGCGATCGGCTGTGCCTTTGCGACCAATTGGGACGTTCTGATGTTCTCCAGATTCATCGGCGGCCTCGGCATAGGCGGCTCCTCCGTCCTTGGCCCTGTGTACATCGCGGAGCTTGCGCCGGCCAAATGGAGAGGCCGGATGGTGGGTCTGTTTCAAATAAACGTAGTTATCGGAATACTCCTCGCCTACTTGTCAAACTTCGTCATTACGGTGACCGTCCACGGCCTATCGCAATGGCGATGGGAATTTGGGGTCGCGATACTCCCATCGGCGCTTTTCCTCATCCTGCTCTATCGGATTCCTCGCAGCTCTCGATGGTTGATAACGACAAACCAGACCGATGAAGCCCTCCAGGTATTGGAGCTCATGGGCTCGCCAAATGTGGAAGCAGAGTTACAGGAGATCGTTGAGTCCATCCATCTCGACCTGGGGGCTAAGCGAGAGCCTCTTTTTAACGGCAAGTACAATCTCCCCATTTTCCTTGCTATCTCAGTTGGCTTGTTCAACCAGCTCTCCGGGATAAACGCCATTCTCTACTACTCGAACTACATTTTTGCCTCAGCCGGTTTCGATTCCCACTCGGCAGCTTTGCAGACGGTGGGCGTAGGCCTCGTTAATCTTCTCGCAACGCTTCTTGGCATGGGCCTGATCGACAAATTGGGAAGGAAGACGCTTTTGATTCTAGGGTCAGTTGGAATGGTCCTGGCGCTGACAGGTGTAGGCCTGATCTTTCGCACCCAAACCCATCAAGCTCTTCTTGTCTGGCTCCTGGCTGTATTCATTGTGTCCTTTGCGATCTCTCAGGGCTCCGTCATTTGGGTCTTCATCGCAGAGGTCTTCCCCTCCCGCGTCCGGTCCAAGGGTCAAAGCCTTGGTTCCTCCTCTCATTGGATTATGAACGCGATCATCGCAGGGGCGTTTCCATTTGTAGCGGCGCGATCGCAAGCCACACCTTTCTTTTTCTTCGCCTCCATGATGCTTCTGCAACTCGTGGTTGTCTGGATCCTATATCCAGAAACAAAGGGCCGCACTCTCGAGCAAATTCAGCTCCAATTGGGGATAGGATAATGATCTGTGGTCGGAGCGGGAGTGTGCAGTGAAAATCGGTATTAGCGCGTTTGCCTGGACAGCCTCATTTCAAAGTCAACATATTGGTCTGATGTCTGGCTTAAGGGACCAGGGTTTCAGTGCTTTAGAGATACCTATGTTCGATCCGTCAGCGCTCGATACTAGCTCCATCCGGCGGGCGCTGACCGAAAACGACCTTGAATGCTCCGTGTGTGCCATTCTCCCCGAAGGAATTAACCCCATCAGCACCGACGTACAGACACGCAAGCGATCGCTCCTGCATCTACAGACATGTATTGAGGCTACCGCCGCGATGGGTGCCCATCTTCTGGCGGGCCCTATCTACGCGCCAATAGGTTACCAGCCTGGGCATCGAAGGAATGACGATGAATGGCGATGGCTCCTCGAGGCGCTTCATTTTATGGAAGCTCATCTGCATGCGAATGATGTGACGTTAGCCATCGAGCCGGTCAACCGGTGCGAAACGCATTTTATTAGAACCGCCAGCGAAGCTCTTTCGGCATGTCATGCAGTGCCCAGTCCTCGCATAGGCGTGACAATCGATACGTTCCACGCCAACATTGAAGAGAAGAGCACCCTTTCGGCTTTGACAAGTCTCGGCTCGAACCTGAAACATATCCATCTCAGCGAAAATGATCGTGGAATCATCGGCGACGGTCAGATTGATTTTGCGTCAATATACCAGGCTTTAGAAGCCATTTCCTATAATGGTTTTTTGATGATTGAGGGATTTGGATATTCAGCGACCGAACCGACAGCTCCGGGCTATTTGTGGGCCGAACAACGGGTATCACCCGGACAATTCGCTGCAGCCTCGTTGACGTATGTCCGGAAGCTCATGGACAACGCCACGCATCTTTGAGGCTGGAGTTTGTTTCAAAATACTTCGGCAGAGATCGGAGCTTCCTTAATAGGCAATGGGTGGCATAAGGTCGACAATTCCATCAACAATCGACGTTTCCGCGCAGCCCGGTTTGAGTCGCGACGAGAGAACCTCAAACGTATTATGACCGAACGATGCGTCGTCAGGTATGTAGCCGGAATTGGCCATCCCGTTTGTCAGCGTCGCCATCATCGTCCGCTTATAGGGAGACTCCTGCTTAAGACGTTGTGCGATTTCGTTGTAAACTTCCGCATTCACGGCTCCAATAGCTACGTCATTGATCATGAGGAGGCCCACCCTGATGACAACCGGCTGACCGTCCTTGTAGGTGCCCGCGACGCCTCCTCTTCCCTGGTCCGTGCGCTCGCGACCTGGGCAATTGATCTCTTTATGTCTTCCGAGCATGCGGACCTCCGAGACCGGGCCGTCTTTTGCTCTCATGACATGCAACACTTCCTCTCCTAGAAGTTGCCCCATTGAGAGAATCATCTGTTTTTGTTCGTCCATAAGCCGGATGACTTCTGGATTCTGCCTGTCGATGCCCTGACCGCCGGGCGGCATCGCATTGCTTATGTCCTGCCCTTTCTTTGCATAGTCATCGATTCTTATCTTGCGGAGATCATAGGTCTGTTCAAAGTAAATTGGATTCTGGTCGCCCGCCGCCCCCTCGGACCACAAGGCCACGGCTTTCTCGCCGGAGGCATGTTCGATGTAGCGGGAAGTCGCGCCGGGAATATCACCGCTTACGAGATCCAAAGTGCCAGTGATGACCGCATGCATGGCATAGTTGTAGTACACGGCTATTGGCTCTCCCGAGAGCGAGTCAAACTTCAGGACGGCCACGGTTTTATCAGACAAACCATCGTAATTTGCTCCTTCCCACCAGGCGTGGGTATTCGGGTCGATGATATCCCGTTGAACGTTGAGGTAGGAGACTCCAGTCCCATAGCTCATACGCGCGGGCTGCAGCTTACTCTTTGCTTCTTTAACTGATGCGATAACCCTGTCCTCAAACGATTTCGGAAGATCGAACGGAACGCTGTGGGTATGAGTGGCTGTGATCAACACATTATCGATGGGGATTCCCACCTCTGCCTGGATACGATCAGTCAGGGTTTTCCACATGGACGTCCGAACACCACCGACATCGAGCGATATCAACGCTTCGGTCGTGACACCATTGCTAACTACGATCGCGCGTGAGTAAATCTTGTCCAAAACTCCCAGATAGGCTTTCGGCAGCTCAGTGGGGATTGGAGTCACATCGACTTTAGCAGCACCCACCTGCAAAGCGCCTGCTTGTATTCCCTGGGCAGAGCTGCTTGAGACTGCCGTTATGAGTAACCCTACTCCGATAAGCAATGTGCGAGTCATTTGTAGTCTCATGTTTTCGTGTTAGTGGCTAGTCGTCGATGACTGAGGTGCGCGTTGAGGCGGTTCAGAAAACTAGTTGCCATCGTGGCAAGGGAGGCCAACGAACCAACGTCGCGGATTCTGGCTCACGCCGGCCGGTCTCCCGCACCTGATAACGGATTTCCATAGTTTAGTGGCGCGACACACATGATACCAATGCGTCGCGCCATTTGATTGTGAAACAGCTTTAGTAAGTAAGACGCAAAGCAAGCTGGACCGTTCGCGGGAGATTACTCTGATGGTTCACCACACCAAACGAGGGTCCAAGCCCCACGCCTGGTTCAGCGAATTGAGGATGATTGAACAGATCGAAAATCTCAGCGCTAAACTTCAACTTAAGTTTTTCGGCTACATCGAAGGATTTGTTGGCTGAAAAATCGAAGTTCACCAAACCGGCAGCCCGCAAGGCATTATCCACCCGCGGTTCATTTCCGTAAGAAAAGGGCCCCGGTTCCGAGAAGCAGCTTGTATTGAACCATTGTTTAGCCCGCACCGACCGATTGCCGGACACGTTCTTCGAGCATCCAGGAGTGTAGTTGGGTCGAATAATGCCGGCACCGGGCCCGAACCCTGGAGTACCACCGCCGAAGTTCAGCGCCAAAGTATTTGGAGTTGCCGTAAGTGCAATCGGGACACCGCTCCTGAGCGTTGTGATTCCATTCACCCGCCAGCCGCCGATGATGGCGTTCGTCACGCCGTTGATGTGCGAGAGGTATACCTGGCCGTGTCCGAAAGGCAGATCAAGTCCATAGTTTGCGACAAAGTTGTTCCGAAGGTCCTGCTGACTTACGGATTTTTCTGCCTTGAGATTGTACAAATCCTGGACCAGTCCCGTTCCTCCTTGACCGTCGAGGAAGGCACTTGTGTTGTCCGTATTGCTGATCAGTTTCGCCCAGGTGTACGCAAACTGAATAATGCCAGCGTGATTAAACCGCTCGGTAAAGCTTGCCTGAAGCGCGTTGTAATTGGATGCGGCGATACGAGCATCTTGCTGTAGAACGCCGAGCGGATACTGAGGATAGGGCATCAACAGTCTGCCCTTCAGTGTAGTGGGCCCACCGTTGACGGAGCCCGCGGGTAAAATCCCGTAAAAGGGGTTGGGCACCTGCGTCAACAGGTCGTTCCCCAGGGACAGATATTGGTCGGGAATCTGATTCAATTGCAAGCCGGAACCCGTGTAGGGGGACGCAATAATCAGGTGTGTGCCTTTTGCGCCGGCGTAGGCGAGACTTGCCGTAGTATCGCGCCACATGGAGCGCTCAACCGCCAGGTTCCATTGTTGCGAATACCCCAGCGGTTGGCTCGGCACCCGTGCCCACACGCCGTTTCCTAGAAAATTATTAACTCCTTGTTGTGAATGACCGAGAGCAGGCGTAATCCCAGTAGGAAATGGCTTCGAAACGGTGGCGCCGATTGGTTGACCTACAGAATTCAAATTGTTCGTAGCCGACCTCGTGAGAGAACTCAGTTGCGGCCCATCCTGGTCCAAAACTGCTGGGAAGAAGGAAATGCCATAGCCCGCGCGAATGACGTCCCTGGAGTCAAAGCGATAAGCGAATCCAACCCGCGGGGAGAACGTCTTCCAATGGAGCGACTCTTCCCTTCGATGCGGATAGAGTGGAGAATTCAGCAACGCGGCTGAACCCTTGAGGGGCACGGTCGCACCAAGCGGATTAGTATACGAACTGATGCCGCCAATGGTGAGAGGCGCATTGGGCAGAAAGACCGAATCGATATCGTGTTCTTCCGAAAATGCACCTGGCTGCTCCCAGCGAAGGCCAGCGGTAATCGTCAACTTTTGCGTCGCCTGAAAAGTGTCTTCTACAAATAAACCGTAGTTATGCAGAAAAGCATGGGTAGCGGTAGTAACGGTCACGCTTGTTTGCGAAGGGATGCCGAGCAGGAATGAAGCGAGAGCATTGCCAGTTCCGGGTATGTTCGGGTTGGCCGTGAAGCCGGGGATTGAGGTGATGGTAACGCCTGCACTGCCCGGGTACGCCGTCCAGAGAACCTGGCGCCAGTTGCCGCCAGACTTAATGCTGTGCCTGCCCAGAATTTTGGTAAAGCTTCCATTGATGGCCCAGATGTTGTTATTCCAATGCAATTCTGAAAGATTGGGTCCGACGCTATATCCCTGAATTGCGGTCGCAGGCAGAGAAAAATCGCTGACACCGGAGAGGCCCGAGATAGACCCCCATTGACCTGGAATTGCCGACATGTCGAAGCCGTCGCTCAACGGGTTTTGGAAGTTGTAGTTTTCCAGATAAGACAACCGCACTTCCGCGATGGATGTTGAAGAAAATACATGATTGTCTCCTATAACTCCTTCCTGAGTGGTGTTGCCGGTAGGCCCTGCACCCGTCTTATTGCCGAAGGGATCGGCCGGCGTATTGTGCGGGTTCCAGTATGTGTAACGCGCGAATACAGTATCGCGGCCCAGCGCTGCATCGACGCGTGCGTCGTATTGATTCTGGACTCCCACCGCGGGCACGGACACAAATGTGTTGTTGACGAAGGGAGTTTGGTTCACTTTGGATGCGTTCGGCGTTTCGAGCTGAAGAATCTTCAGTGCTGCGGGATCGATTCTTCCGGCAATACTATTCCCCGGAAATGGGTTACCGGTAGTCGGGTCATAGATGATCTGCGGGTCTTTGGAGAAATCTCCGGCCAATTCCGCAGTTGTCGGCATAACGTAACTGGCCGGACTGGCGGAACTCAATCCTTCATGTTCCCAACTGAAGAAGAAGAAAAGCTTGTTCTTCAACACAGGACCGCCTAAATTAGCGCCGTACTGATTCTGGTGGACCGGGACCTTCCCCAGATGCGCGTTGTTGGAGAACCAGTCATTTGCGTCAAGCGCTGTATTGCGCAAATACTCGTACGCGGTTCCATGAAAGCTGTTCGTCCCACCCTTGGTCGAAATCTGGACCACACCACCACCATATCCACCAAATTCCGCACTGACGTTGTTGGTCGAAACCCGGAACTCCTGAACTGTATCTTGCGTCGGCACCAGCGTGTTGACGTTGTTCTCAGAGATGTTCGATCCGACGCCGTCGACGAAGAAGAGGCTCTGTCCGCTGAATGCGCCTCCGATCTGATAGTTTCCATAAGAGATCGCCTGCGTATTAGGGCTTACCTGCCCAGTTCCGCCATTGGCCACGGTACTGCCGGAAGTCCCTCCGCCTGGAATTACCCCTGGAATGAAGTCCAGAAGATTATTCACGTTGCGACCGTTCAGTGGCGCCTCCTGCACCTGAACGCCTTCGATTACGCCACCCAAAGAAGCGTTATCAGTTTGGAGGCCGACTGTAGCGCTTGTTACGGTGACGGTTTGGGACACATCTCCTACGGCCAGGGTCAAATCCGCGCGGGTTGCTCCACCGATCTGGACGTCCACCTGTTCCGAGGTCGAGGCTTTAAATCCCGGCTGCGTTACCGTGACACTGTAGGATCCCGGAACCAGATTGATGAAAGTGTATGTGCCCGCGGAGCTGGTAACCGCCCTCTGCTCCGCGTTCGTCCCCTTGTTTTTCAGTTGAACCTGCGCACCTGAAACGAGCGCGCCTGCTGAATCCGTGACGGATCCGATGACGCTCCCGTAGCTCGTTTGCGCTTTTGCGGAACTCGGATTTACTAAGCCTCCGATGGCTACTAGCACAATCAAAATGCATTTCAAGACGGCCTCATACCACGCTGATTTACCTGCTCGCGACGTTGTCTTTTGATTCGCTGATGGAAAAACAATCTCGTACATACCGCCTCCTGAAATTTTCACTTGGGCCTACCGCTACAGTTCCGGTGCATCTCGATGGTCTCGGCAAGGCAGCAGTGAGTCGCACGAACATAGTTGTTTACTCGCCCCCGCTCCCTGGCAGTGGAGTGGTCAATTCCCACTCACCATCCAGGTGTTTCGAGTTTCCGCGAACGTCACTAACCACATGCAGGCTCGGAAGAACTTGTATCTATTTCGTATGATCAATGTCAATGGATTTTGATGCACATAACGATAAAATCTGTCTATACAGATCATCTATGCCACAGATCGAGGCGGTTCGGTTGATGGCCGGGGGCCGCGTCACCGCGCGAAGACTGGCCGTGTTTCGTGAGTTTCCTAGGATTTAATTGGATGTTATACGAACTCAGAATCGCAACTTGTTACCCTACCGCCCCCATAAACCTATGTCGATTCCTACGACTGGGCCTCTGGAGAAGCCTGGATTTGTGTCTGGCTACATAGACAGGTTTCATGCCAATTGCGAATCGATAGCGATACATGAGCCGCGGAAAAGTATGTCCGCTTTTAGTCGCCGAGGGCTATTTGAATCGCATTTTGGCCCTTGTTCGAGGTTGCCGATATTCGATCCATGATCTCTCCGCCGTAGAGCTGGATAGAAACGCCCTCGCCGCCTTCAGAAGTCGATGAGCGACATTGATGGGATCGCCCCGGACATCCACGGCGGCAGCGTAGAAGGCGTGATGCGTGAACTTTGCAATGCCTTTGTTCGGCGAAACGGCCCTGCCCTGACGGTTCCAGAGATGATGCGCGTGTATCGGCGCACCGTGCGGCAGCTCCCCAACGCGCTTCGCAACGCAGGGACTTACAGTCCGTTCGAGGCACGGGTCTTCGAAGATCTGTGCTTCGTGGCTAGAGCGAACGCCGAATTGAGCTGGACGCTACTCGTAGACCCTCCATGGTTGAAGAACGTGCTCGAATCTTCCCATATCTATACGTTTCCCGCTGAACACCACGCCCTCCAATCGCAAACGTTCTCTCTGCTCCCGCAGAGCCACGCCGCGAAGCTTGATCTCGCCTCCGGCGCCCACAACCCGGTGCCACGGTAGCTGGTCGACGGGGTCGACGCGCAGCAGTCGGGCCACTGCACGATGGTACTGGGGGTAGCCGGCAGCTGCGGCGACGTGGCCGTAGGTGCTCACCTTGCCCGGCGGTATTGAGAGAATCATGCGTCGGAAGGCGATGTCGCGTTCTTGATTCTCTCGCAATGCCGACCGACGCAGGCTGCGCTTTGCCTGCTCCTTAGCGAGCTGTTCGAACGGTTGGCGGTTCGCTTTAGATTTTGATCCGTGTATGAACTTCTTCAGCATTTCTTTCATTGTTGAAAGCCGACTCTCCAAAATAGGTTCAGCCGCGGACTTCCTGCTGTTTAGTCTCCAGAAAGGTCGCGAGCATGACCACTCCAACGATAAGCCGTGGATTCGAACTGGATTTGCTGACCTCTTGTACAGATTCCGACATGCGCTTACCTCACGGGAGCGAACGATCAACGTGGTTCATCCGGCCTAACAGTCACGCCGTCCGTGTCGTGGCGGCCAATCTCAGTGGTGATCTTCTCTACCGCGTGCCGAATTCGCTGTTCCCACGCTGTGGCAAGCGAGTACTGAACATGCTTCAGATCGATACTGGGATCTGACCTGCTGATCCAACCCAATCCTTCCCAATCGCTGAAGCGTGTCGATCAACATCTTCTTGCTTGCACTGTGGCACTAATCGTTCCACAGTGCTCAGATAGGAATCACCGAGCGGCCGACAGCCGAATTGGCAGCAGCACATCTGTTCATCCTCCGACTTGTGGACAAAACCGCGCACAGCAACGTTTCGTTTAATCAACTCTATAATCACTAAGCCTGCTGAGGGGCCCTGCCGCTCCTATTGCGAGTACTTTCACTGCATTGCTGGATTGCATCGTTTACTCTCTCCTGACGTGCGCGTTCTAAGCGGCGTTAGCCGCGTTGAGAGTTCTTTGCAAAAATTCACCGATGGTGGCCAAGGCGTCCCTGGAGCTCTGCAGGGCGACATTGGAAGCAAAGACGTGAGTCATCCCTTCCCAAATGTGCAGTTCAGCGATTCCTCCGGCGGCCTCAATTCGACTCGCGAACCGTCGGGAATCGTCCAACAGGATTTCGTCTTCACCAACGTGAAACAGAACGGGGGGTAGACCGGTCATATTTCCGTACAGTGCAGAGGCTCTGGGATCGCGGCGATCGTGATCACCCAGGTAGAGGTGAGCGGCCCCATCAAGTGCTTCGCGCGTAAGCAAAGGGTCTGCTGCGGCGCCGTCCGCCATGCTGTCACCTGTGAGCGCCAGGTCGGTCCACGGCGAAATCACCACCGCAGCCAACGGCTTTGGCAAGCCCTCTCTTCGTGAGGCCTCCGCGGTCAGCAGAAGGAGCGAAAGAGCCAGTCCACCGCCGGCGGAGTCTCCTGCTATGACCAGCCTTGAAAACCCAGCCGCCGCGAGACCAAAATAGACAGCCTTCGCGTCGTCCACGGCAGCAGGAAATACCCGTTCAGGAGCGAGGCTGTAATCGACTGCAAAAACTGATGTCTTCGCTTGCTCAGCGATCTGCCCGACAAAGTTGAGATAAGCCTTCGCGGAGCCAAGAATGTAGGCGCCACCATGAAAGTAAACAATCGCTGAGTCACGCTCGGATTGCCGCGGTTTACACCACCATCCCGTTACCCCACCGATCTGCGCCGCTTCATACGTGACACCCGTTGCTTCGGGTGTCTTCTCCATCAACTCATCAAAGATGGGACGAGCTTCCGGAACGAATTGCAGCTTGGGCTGAACGGCCAGCGTCGTGCGCATCAGCGCCATTGCGGCGCGATCAAGCAGGTGCTCCTTGTGGTGAGTGGTCATTCCTTGCTCCTGGTCTGCGCGTCGGATAGTCGGAATCAGGCTTTCCACGACTCTGCGGTTTCAGTAGCAAACTCCTCGTAGCTGCGCGGCTTACGACCAAGTAGTTTTGTAAGGCGCGCGACTTCCGTTTCAGTCGAGGCGAAACCACGTTCGAAATAGCCCTGGAGCATCATGCGGAGATCGAAGGCGCTCCAACCGGGCATCCGCGCGCGCATGGTCTGCTCCCACTGATCGAAATCGTGTCCCGTGTACTTGACCTCTTTGCCGAGGAGTTTGCTCCATAGATCTGCATTCCCAGGACCGCTGATCAACGTAGGCGACACGATATCGTAGGTCTGCCCGTCATGGCCGTCTTCCGTTAGTGAGATTGCCGCCGCTTCCGCAATGTCCCTCATATCCGCCGCCGCGATCCCAGCGGTACCGAGAGGCATGGGATATACGCCCGCCTTCGTCAGCGCATCCTTGAGCCCGAGATCGTTCTGGATGTAGTACCCGGGACGAAGGATAGTGAACGGTACGCCGAATTCGCGCAAAGCGCCTTCAACCGCGAGCTTGGATGCAAAGTGCGGCACGTCACGGAACTGATCGACCTTGAAGACAGAGAGATAGGTCACATGTTTCAATCCAAGACGCTTCGCAATGCCGTACGCGATCAACGCCTGCGTCAATTCATCCGCAACAACCGCATTCAGCAGGAACATCTTGTCTACGCCGCGCATCGCCTGCTCGACGGACACGGGGTCCAGCAAGTCCCCTGCGACAATTTCTACGCCGGTCTGTACCTTCTCCTCAGGCTGCTTGCGAGAGAGCACACGCACGCCGGCTCCCCGCTTCAATAACTCAGAGACGACCTTACCGCCGACGTTCCCGGTTCCACCTGTTACCAGAATCTTCATGCCAATCTCCGATCCAATTGATTCGTTACTGGGTTGCGGCTTCCGGCGGTCATGCCGAAAATTCGCCACTTTGTTAAAGATGCATAGAGGAGTGGAGAATGAATCATCCTGAAATGCAAAACGGATTTGCGCAAACGCAATATAGCAAACGGATGCATGTTGGCTGTTGACAGCAATCCGAGAAACGCGCACCGTAGGATAAGAGGATGGACACAGTCGACCTTAACGACATCCGAATCTTCACAGTGGTAGGGCAGGAACGCACCCTAAGCTCCGCAGCCGCGAAACTGAAGCTGCCGACCTCAACGGTTAGCCGCGCTTTGACCCGTCTGGAGAAGAGCCTCGGCACACTGCTGGTACGGCGAAGTTCACGAGGCCATGTTCTGACAGATTCTGGCAGGGAATATTTGCAGGTTTGCCGGAAAGCGCTCCGCACCCTGGATGAAGGCGGCGAAATGCTGGCAGTTCAGCGAGAACAGCCCAGCGGACTCATCAAGGTGGCCTGTCCGGTTACGATGACCAACCTGATCCTCACGCCTTTACTCGACGAGTTGTTGGGACGATACCCGCAATTGCGGCTGCAGATCGAGTCATACACTCCGACAGCCGATCAAGAATTCCATGAAGACATCGATGTAGTGTTTAAGGTCAGAACACCGCGAGACTCGGTACGGCGCATGCGCGTTTATCCCAGTACCAGACGCGGACTGTTCGCGAGCGCTCAATACATCGAGACGTTTGGAATGCCCTCTCGGCCTGAAGACTTGCTGACCCATACATGCATTGGTTCGGGACCATGGCAACTCAGCCGGGGTAACACTACGGTGACTCCAAGCATTCAATCGCAGATCATTCTGAACGATCCCTCCGTGCTGCTGGATCTCACATTGAGGCATCGCGGGATCGCTCTCTTGCCGCTCTATATGGGCAAGTGGCCAGAGACAGCCAACAAACTCATCCACGTTCTGCCGCGCTGGACTACCCAGCCGGTCACCCTTTGCGCACTCTTCTCAGGTCATTCACGCCTGACCCCAAAGGTTCATGTCCTGCTCGATTTTCTGGCGGAGTATATCGGCACCACTCGTGATCCACGCCTTCGTGGCGTTGACCCTAAGGGTTTGTTTGCGCATCCACGCGAGTGATATTGCACCCTACTTAGACGATCTCCTACGGTAGAGAAAACTCTGCGCGAACTCCATGGATGACGATTGGGGCTTTGCCAGTCCACGCATGAAAGGCAAGCAACCGTACTGGCCGCACAATTTGATGAAGCGATACATCAAGCCGGCAGTTCGGAAGCTCGGCATCCACAAGAACATCGGCTGGCACGCCTTCCGACACTCCTTCGGCACGCTGCTGAAGGCGAACGGGGAAGATGTAAAACCGTACAGGAGCGTTGGAGACACGCGAATAGCAGGATCACGTTGGACTTGGACGTGTACACGCAAGCGACCACGAACAACAAGCGGGCTGCTCAGAGCAAGGTTATAAATCAGAGCAAGGTTATAAAGATGATTGTTCCGAATCTGGGTGAAAAGCAGAGCCCACACCCTGAAATTTCGATGCAGGTCGCTTATTGCACCCATATTTGATTGTCACTTTGGGTTGCCATAGCTTCTAAGTGCTTTAGAATGTATGGCGGGGACGACGGGGCTCGAACCCGCGACCTCTGCCGTGACAGGGCAGCGCTCTAACCAACTGAGCTACGTCCCCAGGATTGTTTTCGAACAATCTGGTATTACGTCACATAGAATAAGGCGTTTTGCATCGTCCGCCTCTTCCATCTCGTCGCCGATTCGGCTCGACTCCGGGCCGCAACCCGCTAGGAACCAACCCGGCAACATTATTGAGTTTAGCAGAAGAAGGCGCTTTGGTGTCCACAGACCGAACATCGAAAGCATCTTTTCCTCGCAGGAACTCCCATCATGCAGGAAGAGGCTCAGCCTCAACTTCGTGATGCCTGTTCCGGGTGAACAGGTAGTAGATCACCGGCGTCACTACCAGGCTGAGAAACATCGAAATCGTCAGGCCGCCGATGACGGCAATCGCGAGCGGCTGCAGCATCTGCGAACCCGCCCCGAAAGCGAACGCCAGCGGCAGCATTCCGGAGACGGCGGCGACCGCCGTCATCAGGATCGGCCGCAGACGGCGGCGTGCCGCAAGCATCATCGCATCGCGAGCACTCGCACCTTCGCGGCGGAACCGCTCGTCCGCATCGAGCAGCAGGATGCCGTTTTTTGCGACGATCCCGATCACCATGATCAGCCCCATGAACGACGCCACGTTGAACGTAATGTGCGTGATCAGCAGCGCGAAAACCACACCCGCGATCGACAGCACGGACGAAGTAAGAATCGCAACCGGCGCCCACACGTTTCGGAACTCCGCAAGCAGCACGCCGAACACCAGTGCCAGCGCCAGCAGCAACACATGCAGCAGGTCGGCGAACGATTTCTGCTGTTCCTGGTAGGTTCCGCCATACTCCACGCGAACGCTGGGAGGAAGGTGCATGGCCGCCACCACCTTTTGCACCTGCGCAACACCCGTGCCAAGGTCGGAGCCTTCGAGCCGGCCCGTTACCACCACCAACTGCTGCAGGTTCTCACGCCTGATTTCGTTTTGCGGCGGCAGTTCGGTAATCTCGGTCATCGAGCCCAGCGTTGCTGTATGCCCCGTGCCGCTGTTGAAGACCGTGTTCTGGATCGTGTCGAGTGAGGCGCGCGTTTCATCACCAAGCCGGACACGAATCGTATACGGGTGACCATTGGCGATCAATGGATCGTTGGGCGTA
>Ga0207652_10001243_pt1 | contig 22729 bp, 22 predicted proteins | sample KBSC63BmetaG_FD_184334 | JGI IMG/M metagenome (GOLD analysis project Ga0207652, IMG submission 184334) | Corn rhizosphere microbial communities from Kellogg Biological Station, Michigan, USA - KBS C6-3B metaG (SPAdes) (version 2) | ecosystem: Host-associated > Plants > Roots > Rhizosphere ... | reverse complement strand
ACGAGCTGAGTGTCGATGCGGAGAAGGACATCACCGTAGACCTGCCGATCCACGCGGACGTCTCGCTCGACGGATCCGCGACGTCGCCGGCCGACGGAATCCTCGAAGGCGGCGTCGGTCTCGAGGACGGCTTTCGATTTCTTCGAGACGGGGCCTTTCAGTGCGTCGAAGCCGGCGCAGTGGTTCGTGGCGAGGCGACGCTCGGCGATCAGAGTCTCGGGCTGTGGGCGCAGAGCAACGTGGAGACCAACTGGTGGCGCGTGTGCGCGCCTGGTGCGCCCGGTACGGGCGATCAGACGTTTCGCGTGCTCAGAGCGGTCGCGCGACATACACGACATCGCTTCGTGCTCGCGTGGTCGCCGCACGTCGCAGTAGCCGAGATGGGAGATGTCATTCGCGTGACGATGACGGATGGTTCGGTGCATACGCATCGCCGAACGGGGACGGGCTGGGAGCTCGAGCGGATCGAGGGGAACAACACCTCGACGGCAGTACTCGGCGGTCGACGCCCTCCGGTCTCCGCTTCCCATCGTCATCCCGAGCCTTCCTTTCGTCATGCCGAGCGCAGCGAGGGATCTGCACCTCCCGTAGTTACCCCCGTCACTCTGGAACTCGGCGAACACCACTATCGTCGATCAGAACAAAGCTGGAGCGAAGCAGGGAGGCCAACCGCGACGATCGGCCTGCGTCGCGCGATCAACGGGCTCGAGATCACCGTGGCGGTCCACCGCAGTGATCGAACCTTTGCCCCCGCGGACGCCGTCAACCGGTACGACAACGAGCACGCCGACATCAACGGCGACGGCGTTCAACTTCATGTCAAAACCCCCAACGCCCTTGCGGGCTGGACCCTGATTCCCGAGCGTGACTCGGAGCGCGTCCGCGTTCGAGCGATCGGCGGCACGCAATACCCGAATGCTCCGCACGCATCGTGGCATCAAACGCCCAACGGATACGAGATGACAATTGAGCTGGCGCAGGTTCCTCTTGCCATCGACGTGATCATCAACGAGATGCCGCGCGGCCGTGAGCGACGCCGCGGGCAGCTCGTCATGAGCGGCGCCGAGGGCGAGTTCGTCTACCTGCGCGGCGATCGCCAGGACGAAGAACGACTCGTACCACTGCGAACCGACGATGCGTGAATCGCTGCTGAATGCGGTCGTCGTAGTGCTGTACGAACCGCAGAATCCGATCAACATCGCCGCGACGGTGCGCGCGATGAAGAACATGGGCTTGAGTCGTCTTCGACTCGTGCGACCCGTCGAGTACGACGTCATCAAGCTCGAGGGCATCGCGCACGGCACGATGGACGTGATCGAGCGCATCGAGCGATTTGATTCGTTCGACGCCGCTGTCGCCGATTGCATCTACGTTGCTGGCTTCACCGCGCGACGCCGGAGCGCGAAGCTGCGTCTCATCGATCCGAAGGCTGTAGCGGCCGAAGCGCTTGTCGCCGCGCCGGAGGGATCGGTCGCTTTCGTCTTTGGAAGAGAAGACAGCGGTCTTCCGAACGAGATTCTCGATCGCGTGCATGTGACGGTGACCGTCCCGACCACGGAGCACGCATCGCTCAATCTCGCGCAGGCGGCGCTGATCAGCTTCTACGAGCTGCATCTCGCCGCCGCGGACGCGACTCGAACGATGGCTCCGCCGCGAAAGGACGCGCCGCCCCCGAGCAATGAACAGCTCGAGAAATTTTTCGAGGACACGGAGCGGTCGCTGACGGCGATCCAGTTCTTCAAGACGCGCTTTCCCGAGCACATCATGCGCACGGTACGCTCGCTCACGTTTCGCGCGGCGCCCGATGCGCGCGAGCTCTCGCTCATGCGCGCGATGGTAATCGAGGTGACCAACTTTCTGAACAGGACGAGGCGATTGTCCTGATCTGAGGATGATAGGTCTGAGCCTGTGACCTGGGACCTATTATCCTGGGACCTGTCTACAGTTTCCTCCAGGTTCAACTAGGTTTTCGTTATGCCATTCGGGCGATTCTTCGATCGAGGCAACAAGGGCCGCGCGACCGACGCGCCGCCACCATCCGCGAGCGACGAGGACGAGTCGTCCGCCGTCGACGAGTCGGAGAGCGAGGTCGAAGTCGAGGTCGAAGCCGATCACGCGGATTGGCGAGAGCGGGCGCAGCTGGTGCTCCCGACCGGCGCGTCGACTGGCAGCAAGCGCGTTGAAGCGCTGTACGGCGGCGCCGACGCGATTGGCCCCACACACTTTGCGCAGGCAGTCGGTTGTCGCGTCACCGACATGGACGGCAACGAGTATCTCGACTGCACGATGGCGCTCGGCTCAGTCGCGTTGGGCTATGCTGAACCCAATGTGACGCGCGCGGTCGTCGATGCGATCGCCGCCGGTCACGTGGCAGCATTGTCGAGCTTCCGCGAGGTCGATGTCGCCGAGCGGCTGTGCGGCATCATTCCCTGCGCCGATCGCGTGCAGTTCCTCAAGACTGGCGCCGAAGCGATGGCCGCCGCTGTGCGGCTCGCGCGCACATACACCGCGCGCGATGTCGTGGTTGGCTCCGGCTACTTCGGCTGGCTCGATTGGTCGGCCGACGAGGCACTCGGCGTTCCGTCTGCGACGAAGGCGCTGTTCCGCCGGGTTGCATACGACGATGTGTCTGCACTCGAGTCGGCGGTCACCGACGCGGGTTCGAATCTCGCGGCGATTGTCATCGAGCCCGTGGTCGAACGCTTGCCGTCGAAGGAGTGGATCACTCGCGCGCGCGATCTCGCTACATCGGCCGGCGCTGTGCTCATCTTCGACGAGATCAAGACGGGCTTCCGTCTCCGCACGGGCGGTTATCAGCAGTACGCCGATGTCGTCCCGGATCTCGCGGCATTCGGGAAGGCGATGGCGAATGGGTATCCGTTGTCGGCGGTCGTCGGCGATCGAGACATCATGGACGCGGCGAAGCGCACGTGGATCTCGTCGACGCTGGCCAGCGAGGGCGCGTCGCTCGCCGCCGCGCAAACCGTGCTCGCGTGGCATGATCAGGCCGACGTCTGCGATTCGCTCTGGACGATCGGCGCCGAAATGCGTCGAGCAATTTCGTCCGCGATCGAGGCGAGCGGTGTCGAAGGTATCACGGTCGACGGCATCGATCCGATGTGGATGCTTCGGTGGGACGCGCCGGCGAGAGAACGACGTTTCCTCGAGCTTGCGGCGGCGCACGGCGTGCTGTTCAAGCGAGGGGCCTACAACTATCCCGCGCTCGCTCACGATGAGGAGGCGATCAGAGCCATCGAGGCCGGAGCGAGCGACGCACTCGTCGAGTTGCGAGACGAGGAAGCCGGGAAGTGAGCGCGGCTCGCGACGCCGAGGGGCCACTTGCCGGTCGCGAGCCCCTCATCGACGCGCACGCGCATTTTCTCTTCGCCGACACAGGACGCGCCGATTGGGCGGAGGTGAACGATGCCCGGTTTCGTGCAGGCGATCGCATCGGCGTCAGCTATCACGTAGCCTCCATCCTTGGAACGTTCGGCTTCTCGTCGCCGACGTACTTCCCGTCGCCTGAAGACGTCAGCCGCGGGAACGACGCCATGCTCGCGATCGCGGAGCGAGAGTCGGATCGCGTCCGCATGTACGCCACGGTGAACCCGAACTATACCGATCACGCCCTGATGGAGATCGATCGCTGTGTCGAGCGTGGCGCGATCGGGATCAAGCTCGCGGCGAGCCGGCGGGCCGACGATCCGCTGCTCGATCCGATCGCCGACGTCGCCGCAACGCGCGGATTGCCGATCCTCCATCACATCTGGCAGCACCGCCGGCGTGAGTGGCCGTCACAAGAGATCTCTGATGGCACCGATCTCGCTCGGCTTGCGGGGCGACATCCGCGGGCGAATTTCATTCTCGCGCACATCGGCGGCGGCGGCGACTACGCGCACACGTTTCCGGCCGTCGTCGATGTGCCGAACATCTATCCCGACTTGTCCGGCAGCGGTGTCGATCGCGGGATGCTCGATGCCGCCGTCGCAGCGCTCGGCGCAAAGCGTTTGCTCTGGGGTTCCGACCTCACGATGTGCACCGGGCTGGCGAAGCTTCGCGCACTCGATGTGATCGGCCTTGACGCCGACGACATCGCGAATATCAGGTGGCGCAACGCGGCCTCGATCTTTCCGCGCGACGCATTTCCAAGTTGTGCGCCCGTCGCCCGTCGCCCGTCGCCGGTCACCGCATGATCGACGTCAACGCCCTGATCGGTCCCTATCCCTTTCGGCACGTTCCGCATCCGGATCCCGAGGTGCTCGTTCGCGTCCTCGATCGGGAAGGGCTCGAGGGTGCGTGGGTCGGCCACCTGCCGTCGGCGTTTTATCGCGATCCGGCCCAGGGCAACGTTGAGCTCTACGCGGCACTTCGCCCGTTCGCCGACCGGTTGCGTCCCGTGCCCGCCGTCCGACCGGACTGGCCGAAGTGGGAGAGCCTCGTCGACGAAGCGGCCGACGCCGGCGCGCCGGCGGTTCGTGCCTATCCGCCGCAGTGGGGGCTTGGCCCCCACGACCCGTTCATGCGCCAGCTCGCGCTTTCGGCGGGTGAGCAGGGAATGGCGCTCTTGCTGACGGTTCGCTTCGAGGATCTTCGCCAGCGACACGCGATGGACAGCGCAGGCGACCTCTCCGCGGCAGCGATTCGATCGCTTGCGCGCGCAGGTGAGGAGGTGCGCCTGGTCGTCACAGCGGCCAGTCGCGAGTTGATCGAAGAAGTGCACTGGGGCCTGACGGACGCCGAACAGCAGCGCGTGTTCTGGGACCTCTCGTGGATCTGGGGCCCGCCCGAGGATCACTTGGCGAAGCTGTTTCGCACGATCGGCGCCGAGCGCTTCTTGTTCGGGACGCACTGGCCACTGCGCCTGACACAGACGCCGCGCGCCAACCTCGATCTGCTTCCGGATGACGTGCGACTGCTGTCACTCGCCGACGTGCGCGCGGTGTGCTCGCGCGCACGTTGAACGGTTGAACGATGGCTGTTGATTTCCGCGCAGTCGGAGATCGAAATCAGTTAGGAATGCAGCGGACAACGCGTTGCTCACTTGCGTGCGCAGGGCAAGGTGTTCAAATTTCTCGCCGGTTGAGCTTGTGAATTCGTTCACAAGCTGCCGGTGAATTGACATATCTCCCCATCGCGATGACGAAGCGAAGGAAGTGGACCGCCATACCAGGGCTGATCGCCTTGGCCGCCGGCGCCGTGATGCTCTCCGCGTACAGCGGCGCCTCCTCCTCGCAACACCGTTCGCCCGTTCAGCCGATCGCATTTCCGCACCCCGTTCACGTGCAGAAGCTCGGCATGAATTGCCTCTACTGCCACAACGTGGCGAACAAGTCGATGGACCCGGGACTTCCCGCGGTCTCGACCTGCATCGGGTGCCACAACATGATCGGGCCCGATCGTCCCGCAACCGATCTTGGTCCCAAGCGCACCAGCGCCGAGCTGCAGAAGCTATACAAGTATGCTGATGTGGCGTCCGTCGGTGCGGGCATGGGCCCGAACGCGAAGCCCATTCCGTGGGAGCGAATCCACAAGCTCCCCGAATACGTGCACTTCCCGCACACGCGGCACATCAACGCCGGCGTCACCTGCCAGACCTGCCACGGCCAGATCCAGAAGATGGATCGCGTCTACCAGTACGCGAGCCTCAACATGGGTTGGTGCGTCAGCTGCCACGTGAACGGCTACAGCGTGAAGGAAGGTCTCGAGGCGGCGGGATATGCCGAGCAGCAGCCCACGCCGGGGACCGTCGGCATGGCCGATCGCAAGAAGGCGCGCTACGACTGCGCCAACTGCCACTACTAACACATGGATAACCGCGACAGAAGTCAGACCAGCGGCGTGGAACGAGACGCGAACGGCGCGACGGCAACGGCGACACCAACACGCGAGAACGGCAAACCCGGCGTCAAGCGCCGCGACTTCCTCAAGGTGCTCGGCGTCTCGAGCGCGGTGGCGGTCACCGCCTGCCAGGAAGATGCGGGAAAGCTCATTCCATATCTCGTATCCCCCGACGAGACCGTTCCCGGCGTCTCGACGTACTACGCCACGGTCTGCCGCGAGTGCGCCGCCGGCTGCGGCATCATCTCGGAAACCCGCGACGGCCGCTCGATCAAGCTCGAGGGCAATCCCGAGCATCCGCTGAACCGCGGCGCGCTCTGCGCGCGCGGGCAGTCGTCGCTCCAGGGATTGTACAACCCCGACCGTCTGCGCGGCCCGATGCAGAAGGTCAATGGGGCGTGGCAGGCGATCACGTGGGACAAGGCGATCGACGCGCTCGGCCAGGGCCTCGCGCAAGCGAAGGGCAAGGCGGGCGGCGCGGTCTTCATCAATCAGCACGAGACGGGAAGCTTCCCGCGCTTCGTCGACAGCTGGCTCGCCGCGAATGGAATGCCCGCGCACCTCAGCGTGGACTTCGAGGCTGACGCCGCGGCGATCGATGCGAACCGTCGCACCTATGGCGTTGCCTGGCCGACGCTCAGCTTCAAGGATGCGAAGCTGATCCTGTCGTTCAGTGCGGACTTCCTCGAGGGCTGGGGCGCGAACGTGCCGCAGCAACTCGATTTCGCCGATGCGCGCGCGAAGCTCGATGGCGCGCCGCGGTTCATCTACATCGGTGCGCGACGGTCCCTCACCGGCTTGAACGCGGACGAGTGGATTGCGTGCGCGCCGGGCAGCGAGAGTGCGATCGCCGATGCGCTCGCGGGCAAGGGCAGCATCCAGGCCGCCGCAACGGCGAGCGGTGTCGATGCCGCAACGCTGCAGCGTCTCGCCAATGAAGTCGCGGCCTCCAAGCCGGTGCTGGCAATCTCCGGTGTGAGCGGCGCGAATGCGCTCGACGTCGCGATGGCCTGCACGGCGATCACACAGGCATCGGGCGGAGTTGGCGTCACGGTCAAACCCGCGCAACCGCTTACCGGCTTCGATGGAATCAGCACGACGGGCCAGCTGCTCGGCGCAGTCGAGCGCATGCGGTCCGGACAGGTCGGCGTCGCGTTCGTTCGCGGCACTAACCCGGCCTACTATCTCCCGAAGGCCGCGAAGTTCGACGAGGCGTTCAAGAACGTTCCGTTCAAGGTTTCGTTCTCGAGCTTCCCCGACGAGACCACCGAGCAGTGCGACCTGGTGATTCCGGATCTGCACGCGCTCGAAGCGTGGGGCGACTCCGAGCCGCTGCGCGGCACGATCGGGTTGCAGCAGCCGGCGATGGATCCCGTCTGGCCGAATACCACGAGAACGCTGCCCGCCGCGCTTGGCACTGCGGATATTCTCATTCAAGTTTCCAAAAAGGATCCGGCGGTCGCGTCGAGGGTCACCGCGCCCGACTATCGGACCTGGGTGATGTCGCAGTTCCCCGGTGGACCGCAGGGTTTTGCGGCGGCGCTGCCGAAAGGCATCGCCAGTGGCAATCTGCCGGCGCGAACCCTTGCTGCCGCGCCCCCTGCGGTCCGCGTCGCGCTTCCCGCTTCCCGCGAGCAAGGCGACCTGTTCCTCATCACGTATCCGCATTCGCTGCTTGGCGACGGTCGGGGTGCGAACAAGCCGTGGCTGCAGGAGCTGCCTGATCCCGTCACCAAGATTTGTTGGAGCACGTGGGTGGAGATCCACCCGGAGACCGCGGCGCGTCTCGGTGTGGAGCGCGGTGACATCGTCGACGTGAAAACGGCGAACGGCACCATCCGCGCGCCCGTGTTCGTGTACCTCGGCATTCACAAGGACGCGATCGGAATTCCCTTGGGTCAGGGACACAAGGCCACGACGCCGATGGCCGTGTTCGATCCGATGAAACACAAACCGAGCGACGTGCAGTGGGGCTATGGCCGCTACGCGCGCGACCTCGGGGCGAACGTCTTCGACCTCGTGCCGGTGGGCACGAACGACGCGGGCGGCTTCGTCTGGACGTCGACCAAAGCATCGATCAGCAAAACCGGCGACCACCGCACGTTGCCGAGTACGGAGGGGTCGGCGCGGCAGCACGGGCGTGGCATCGCGCAGGCGGTCAATGCGGCGGACTTGAACAAGCCGCCCGTCGAAGAAGAGCGCATTCCCGGTCAAGCGAGCCACGAATTTTTGCCCGGCCTGCGGTCACCCGTCGCCGCGGACGCGCAGGGCGTGCTCGGTGCGCCGACGGCCGCCGATCAGGGCACGCACAAGGGCATGTACAATCCCGAGAATCCGCTTGGGATGACCAAGCGTCGTTGGGCGATGACGATCGATCTCGCCCGGTGCACGGGATGTTCGGCGTGCGTCACGGCGTGCTACGCGGAGAACAATGTTCCAACGGTCGGCGCGTTCTGGCAGAACGCGACCTACTTCGCCGACGCGCGGCCTGGCTTCAATATCGAGCGCGGTCGCGAGATGAACTGGATTCGTCTCGAGCGCTACTTCGAAGGGAATCCGGACGGCAAGTTCGGCGAGGACTTCGAGACGCGGTTCGTTCCGATGCTGTGCCAGCATTGCGGCAACGCGCCGTGTGAGCCGGTCTGTCCCGTCTATGCGACCTATCACGCACCAGATGGCCTGAACGTACAGGTCTACAACCGGTGCGTCGGAACTCGCTACTGCTCGAACAACTGCCCGTACAAGGTTCGCTACTTCAATTGGTTTGGCTACGGCGAAAAGGATCGCAAGCAGTATGCGTTCCCGGAGCCGCTGCACCTGCAGCTCAATCCAGACGTCACGGTCCGCACGAAGGGCGTGATGGAGAAGTGCAGCTTCTGCGTACAGCGAATCCGTGAAGCCGAGAATCGCGCAGTGCTCGAGCATCGCGAGCTGCGGCCGGATGAGTTCACGACCGCGTGCGCACAGGGCTGCCCGTCGCGCGCGATCACGTTCGGTGATGCTGCCGACTCACAGTGGACGGTGACGCACAACGTGGAAGACAAGCGTGCGTACCACGTGTTCGAGGAGCTCAACACCTTCACCGCGGTGGTCTATCTGAAGAAGGTCAATCATCCGGCCGGCGCTCCCGCAGCGCCGCGGGCATAGGAGAGCGCCATGGCTACAATGGCACCGCCGTCTCCAAGCCCGGACACTCCCGCCCACCGTCCGAACGTTCCGAGCGCCGCGGTTCGATTCCCGGCGATCCGGGATTATGAACAGGTCGACCGAGACATCGGCCGCACGCTGTCGCCGTCACTCGGATGGTTCGCGGCGCTGAGCATCGCGATTCTGTGCATGCTCCTCGGTGCAACGACGTGGACGTACCAGATTCACGAAGGCCTGGGCGCGGCGGGGTACCAGCCGCCGGTGATGTGGGGCGTCTACATCATCACCTTCGTGTTCTGGGTCGGTATCGGCCACGCGGGCACGCTGATCTCGGCGATTCTGTATCTGTTCCGCGCCGGCTTCCGCACGAGCATCTACCGCGTGTCGGAGGCGATGACCGTGTTCGCCGTCATGACGGCCGGTCTGTTCCCGATTCTCCACTTGGGCCGGCCGTGGAAGTTCTTTTATCTGATTCCGTATCCGAACTGGCGGCTCATCTGGCCAAATCCCAAGAGCCCGCTCGTGTGGGACGTCTTCGCGATCCTCACGTACCTCACGATCTCGAGCACATTCCTCTACATCGGCCTGATTCCAGATATCGCGGTGCTTCGCGACCGAGAGAAGAATCCGGTCCGCAAGTCGATTCTCGCGATGCTCTCCCTCGGTTGGCGAAACTCGGATCGTGAGTGGCGGCATTTCACGCGCGCGTATCTCTTCCTTGCCGCGTTCGCGACGCCGCTCGTGCTCTCCGTGCACTCCGTCGTGTCGTTCGACTTCGCGATGGCGCTGTCGCCGGGGTGGCACGCGACGATCTTCCCGCCGTACTTCGTCGCCGGCGCCATCTTCTCGGGCATTGGCATGGTGTTCACCATCGCCATTCCGCTGCGCAAGGCGTTCAAGCTCGAGCACTACATCACGCTGAACGACCTGGACGCGGCGTCGAAGCTGTGCCTGTTCACGTCGATGGTGGTGGGCCTCGCGTATCTGACGGAGTTCCAGGTCGCGTGGATGAGCGGCAACAAGTTCGAGCAGGACTACTTCTGGAACCGCGTGTTCGGCCAGTGGGCGTGGGCCGCGTGGATCATGCTCCTCTGCAACATGGTCCTGCCGCTGACACTCTTCTCCCAGAAGCTGCGCCGCAACCCGACCTGGCTCTTCATTCTGTCGCTGTTCATCAACCTCGGCATGTGGTTCGAGCGGTTCGTCATCGTCGTGCCGTCGCTGTCGCACGAGTTCGAGCCTTGGCAGTGGGGCACGTATCGCCCCACGTGGGTGGACTACGGCATTCTGCTCGGCAGCTTCGGCTGGTTCTTCATGTGGTTCCTGCTCTTCATCCGGCAGCTGCCGGTGATGGCGATGTCGGAGATCAAGGAGCTGATTCCGCCGCGCTTGAAGCATCCGGACCGGGAGATGGACCACGAGCTCACGGCGGGTACGGTCTACCCAGACGACACAGGAGTGATTCATTGATGCCTGGCGTAATGGGAGCATTCCACGAGATCGACGCCGCGGTGCACGCGATCGAAGATCTCAAAAAGAACAAGACGGGCGACATCACGGTGTATACGCCGACGCCGCGCCACGAGTTCGAGCACGCGATGAATCATCCGCCCAGCAAGGTGCGAATCTTCACGCTGCTGTTCGGTCTCGCGGGCGTCACGTTCGGCTACTGGATTCCCGTCTGGATCTCGGATTATTGGCCGATCGTCGTCGGCGGCAAGGCGATCGCGACGTGGGTGCCGTTCACGATTCTCGGATTCGAGGTGATGGTGCTCATCGGCGGCCTCGCGACGGTCTTCGCGATGTTCGGCCTGTCGCACATTCCGCGACTCACTCTGACCGTGGGCTACGACGCGCGCTTCAGCGGCGGACACTACGGCATCTTCGTCGACACCGAGCCAGATGAAGTCAGCATGGTCGAGGGCATCCTCAAGAAGCACGGCGCCGAGGAGGTCCGACGTGAGCGATAAGCGCGGGAAGCGGGAAGAGGGAAGCGGGAAGCGGGGAACGCGCGCGCTGACGCTCGTCATGGCGCTGACGCTGACCGGCTGTTCCTGGTTCACAGATTTCAAACAGCAGCCCAAGATCGATCCGTGGGATTCACCGTCGGACACGATTCCGTTCCACGGCAATCCCCAAATGTCGGTGCCCATCACCGGCAGCTCCGCGCCGGGATTCATCTACGATCGTGCGCCAACGCCGCAGGCTGTGAGCGCGATGGCGTCGATTCCGAATCCGATTCCTGCCGACCAGGCATCGGTGAATCGCGGCCGCATTCAATACCAGATCAACTGCGCGGTCTGCCACGGGCCGAGCGGCGCCGGCAACGGTGTCGTGACGAAGTATGGGCTGTTTCCGCCTCCGATCGGCACGTCGGCAAGCGCGGCGGCCGGCTACACGGACGGCTACATCTTCGGCATCATGCGCAACGGCCGCGGACTGATGCCGACGTACAACCGCATCGAAGAGTCCGACCGCTGGGACATCGTGAACTACGTGCGCTCGCTGCAAGGCAAGAACTCGATTCCCGCGGACACGTCGCACGGACGTCCGGGTGAAACTGGTCCGCTCGTGCCCGGCGCTTCGACGATGGGTCCGACTCGGCCGGCGCCATTCTACCGTCCGGGAGTTACCGGCGTGATCGGCGCGGACACGAGCAAGGCGCCGCCCGCGGTCGCCGATACGAGCAAGAAACCGCCGACTGAACCGAAGACGAAGCCTCCGGAGCTCGAGCTGTGAGCCTGAATCCCGTCCGAACGCCAACGCCGAACGAGGTTCTCGCGGCGTCGAGCAAAGAGATTCCGAAATCACTGAAGACGGCGCTCATGGCGTCGCTCGTGATCGGCGCGATCATCTTCCTGATCGGCGTGTTCGTGAATCCGGAAGAAACGTGGAGCGCGTTCCACGCCAACTGGTTGTTCTTCACCGCGATGTCGGCGGGCGGCTGCACCTTCGTCGTCGTGCAGCGCATCACGACGGCGCGATGGTCGCGATCGGTCATCCGGTTCATGGAAGGCTACGTCGCGTTCCTGCCGGTTTCGTTCCTGTTCCTGGTGCTGACGTTCATCGCCGGGCGCCGCTACGTGTTCCCGTGGGGACGCGGCGCCGCGCCGAACCCGGAAAAAGCGATCTACTTCAATCCGGCGTTCGTCACGATTCGAGATCTCGTGATCCTGGCGATCTTCTCGCTGCTCGTGATCTGGTTCATCTACCTCTCGGTTCGCCTCGACGTCGGCCGCGTGCCGGAGTGGGGTGCGAAGTGGGCGGCGGGCTGGCGCGCGCGCATGCGCCAGGGATTCGGCGAAGAGCGCCGCGAGATTCACTCGACGCACTCGATTCAGGGCAAGATCGCCGTGTTCACGGTGATCGCGTTCGGCTGGGGCTTCTCCGTGCTCGCGTGGGATCTCTCGATGGGTCTCTCGTTCCACTTTCAGAGCACGCTGTACAGCTGGTGGTTCTTCATGGGCGGCTGGCTCTGCGCGCTCACGCTGTTCGCGTTTCTCGTCCACGGTTGGAACTCGCTCTTCGATGGCGCCAATGGCCTGATCACGGAGCAGCATTTCCACGATATCGGAAAGCTCTGCTTCGCGTTCACCGCGTTCTGGGGCTATCTCACGTTCGGCCAGTACCTCGTGATCTGGTACGGCAACCTCGGCGAAGAGACGTTCTTCATGCATCTCCGACTGAGTCCGCCGTGGACGTGGGTGACGGTGTGGTCGGTGATCCTGGTGTTCTTCGTACCGTTCTTCGGCTTGCTCGCCAGGTCCGCGAAGGTGTTCAAGCCGACGCTGCTGCTGTTTGCCGGCTCGAGCCTCCTCGGCATGTGGCTGATGCGCTACATCGAGGTGTTCCCGTCGACGATGGGCGAAGCGAAGACGCTGCCGCTGGGGATCTGGCAGATCGGGTGCTTGCTCCTGTATGCGGGCGTGTGGGGCTGGTGTTACGTCGGTTTCATGGATGCCTTCCCGCGTATGCGCGTGACGCTCTTGTCGTCGCGCTATCGCGATGAGGTTCAGGTCCCGGTGAATCCGGAGACGATGGAGCCGTTGCCGGCGCACGAGTAGCGGGAAGCGGGAAGCGGGGAACGTAATGAGAGGCTCGCAGTGGCTAGACCTGCCACTGACGAGCCTCTCCTTTTCGTACCCGCTTCCCGCTTCCCGCTAAAGAGCTTTGGCCAGCAACTCCTCGAGAATCTTCTTCGGCACGGCGCCGGTTTGACGCGCGACTTCTTTCCCATTCTTGAAAACGATGCTCGTCGGAATACCGCGAATGTCGAAGCCGCCCGCGGTGCGCTGCGCGCGGTCGGTGTCGAGTTTCGCGACGAGCGCGACGCCCTGTTTCTCTCGCGCGAGATCGTCGATGTAGGGCGCCATCATTTTGCACGGCCCGCACCAGTCGGCGTAGAAGTCCACGAGCACGGGCACGTCGCTGCCTTCGATCGTGCGTGTGAACGTGTCGTCGTTCAGATAGATCGGCCGGTCGAGCAGCATCGGCTTGCCGCAGTTTCCGCATTTCGGGCGATCGGCCGCGCGCGCCGCGTCGACGCGATTCCACGTCTCGCAAAACTGACAGCGGATGGTAAGATGCCGAGTGGCCGTGCTGGCGTCGGTGCCCACGAGTGCCTCCCAAGAGTGCGTCAGTCCCAAGCCCATCGTCGTTCACAACCCGTTCCACGAGGATCGGGCCGTCGATAGATTAGAAGCTCGCGGGTGAGGGAAGCCCGGGGCGTTAGCTCAGCTGGGAGAGCGCCTGGTTTGCAACCAGGAGGTCATCGGTTCGATCCCGATACGCTCCATAGAGTTAGCAGTTGCCGTGCCAAGCGGTGGTAAGCAAAACGGTCGTAATCGACCGAAAACCCCGTGATGCGGTCTCCGCGTCTCGCTTCGCATCGCGAAGCTTCGTCGGCTCGATGACGACCGCGAGCAAGGGCGCGTCGTCGACTTGCTGGTAGTTGGTCTTCAACGCGCGTGCGTCCTTCTCAGACCACCCGCCGGCACGCGCGACGTCGACGTCGGCAAAATGGTTTCGCTCGGTCGCCCGCTTCCGGCGAGATGGGTGGAAGTCGCCGCCGTCGACCTTCGGCAGCTTCGCGGCCTTCTCAGCGCGCTCGAGCAACGCACGCGCGTAATGGCGCGTCCATGCCTTCGGGATCTTTCCCGCGTCGTGCTCTTCCGTCGCACGCGGGGGCAGGGAACAGTGGCCATTCGCCGATGGCTGGATTCAGGGCGCGAACGTGATCGACCGCCGCTCGGACTGTCGGCGACATCGGGATCCAGCGATCGCGCCCCAACATGTCGCTCTCCGCGCGACGGTGAATCCGTCCGCGCGGCGTCGCTGTCGATGCCGCCATTGACGGCGGCAACTGCGGCGATTTGTCGATCGAACAAGTCATGCACGAGCTCATCGCGGACAAATCTTTGAGTTTCTTGATACTTGGCTTGGCCGAGGTGTCGATCTCTCGCTGCTGCCCCTGGACGAAAAGGCGGAACTCACCGGTGAATGGCAACGCCTCTCGAACGCAGCTGATGCAGGCCGTAAGTTCGGCGTTCGCGAGAACGGCGTTTGTCGGATTATCGCGTACGTGCTGGAAGGCGTTCAGCGCCGTGATCGAGGGGCGATAATCTGATCGAACCATTCGCACTTGCGCGATGAAGGGCGTTTAGCGTAGCGTAGGAGCCCCCCGCTTAGGCGACCGCGCGACCGAGCTGGTTTGCGATTTCGAGAACACGTCGGGCCTTGATGGCGTAGCCGAGATGGAGCATTGGTGAATGTCGCTGGAAATCTGGCCCGAGTTCAGACGCAATCGGCTGAATGAGCTGTCGACCATCTTCATCAATGGTTGGGCCAGCGTAGAGAACGCCGAGAAACCGCACCGCGCTCCCGAAATACTGCCGATCGTGAAACCATATCGGTGAGCCCGACGATCCGGGGTAGGACGCAATGTCGACGGCGATTTCGGGGCGTCCGTCAAAATCAACTCCTGGGTGGCTTGCCGTGACGCCTCTTCGCAACAACGGGAGGTTGTTGTGCTCATCCCAAAGCCCGTTTGGGTATCCGGCCATTGCGATTTGCATCGCCGCCGGGTAGCGCTCCGCCTCGTTGTCCACTCTGATCGTGTACCGACCGATCGGACTGCAGAAAAGATCTGTGACGCCGCCGGCGGCTTCTGCGATTCGTGCCAACGATGCGGCCGCGAGATCAACGTTGGGGTCCTCATGAAAAACCCACTGGTCCGGGCGGATCGTGAGGACTCTCTGCGCCCTCTCTGCCAAGATTCAGTGAGACAGTTCCATCCCTTAGAATTACTGAGTCTTTGAGGGCGAGGGAGAAGTACTTCGATGTTAGGTATGACGCACAATGGGGCTCGTGGGCGCGGAGCGCAGCGAGCCGAAGGCGAGCGGAGCGCAGTGCCCACGAGCGGCGCGCGCGTGGCGCCGCCACATCCGGAGCTCACCGAGCGGCCCAGGCGCCGCCGATTCACTGCCGAGTATAAGCTCAACATTCTGGCGCAAGCCGATGCGTGCCAGCAACACGGCGCGCTCGGGGCCCTGTTGCGGCGCGAGGGCCTGTACTCCTCGCACTTGGACGCGTGGCGCAAGCAGCGCGAGGCCGGGGCACTCGCCGCGCTCGGGCAACCCCGGGGGCGCCGAAAGCCCGATGCGCGTGATGTCGAGATCGCCCAGCTGCGTCGCCGCGCCGAACGTGCCGAGGCCGAGTTGGCGAAGGCGAAGAAAGTCATCGAAGTCCAGGGAAACGTCTCCGCGCTGTTGGGGATCATGCTCGAGCCGAGCAGCGCGCTGGCGGACGAACCGAGCGATCCGACGTCCGCGCCCTCCTCGAGCAAGGCGTTCAGGCGCTCACGCCGGTGATCGGGACGCGGCCGGCGTGTCGCGCCCTCGCCGTGGCGCCGGCGACAATCTACCGTCGTCGGCGGCCCGCCCCGACGTCAGCGGCCGAGCGCCGGTCCCGCGCGAGCGCTCTGACGCCCCGCGCGCTCTCGTCCGACGAACGGACGGCGGTGTTAGAGATCTTGCATTCGCCCCGCTTCGTCGACTGCTCGCCCGCGCAGGTGTGGGCTACGCTGCTCGACGACGGCCAGTATCTCTGCTCGGCGCGCACGATGTACCGGCTCCTGGCACAGCAGGGCGAAGTGCGCGAGCGGCGCGATCAGCTCACGCATCCGGCGTACACCAAGCCCGAGCTACTGGCCACGCGGCCGAATGAACTCTGGACCTGGGATATCACGAAGCTGTTGGGCCCGGCGAAGTGGACGTATTACTACCTGTACGTGTTCCTCGACGTCTTCAGTCGCTACGTCGTGGGCTGGACAGTGCAGTATCGCGAATCGGCCGGGATCGCGGAGCAGCTCATCACCCAGGCCGTCACGCAGCAGGGCATCATCCGAGACCAGCTCACGATTCACGCCGATCGCGGGCCCGCGATGCGCTCGAAGCCCGTCGCGTTTCTGCTCGCCGATCTCGGCGTGACCAAGAGCCACTCGCGTCCCTACACCTCATCCGACAATCCCTTTTCGGAGGCACATTTCAAAACGCTCAAGTACCGGCCCGACTTCCCAGAGCGCTTCGGCTCGATGGAAGACGCCCGCGCTTTCTGTCGCTCGTTCTTCGAGTGGTACAACCACCAGCATCGTCACTCGGGGATCGGTTTGCTGACGCCGGCGGCGGTCCACGGTGGTCAGGCCGAGGCGATCTATGCCGAGCGTGCCCGCGTGCTCGCGGCGGCGCATGCCATACACCCCAGCCGCTTTCTCCGCGGCATCCCACACCCCCCGGCATTGCCGACGGCGGTATGGATCAACAAACCATCATCAGAGGAGGGATTGCTCACTAATTCCTGATCGCCGACTGTCTCACTGGCCTTGTCAGGCTCCGGCGATTCAACGCGGAATTGCCGATGATTCTGGCCCGCATCGGCGATATGGACGACGGTAGTGACCATATCACATCCCTCGACAACGTGGCGGTTCGTTATCACCGCGACGCCTGCGATCTCGCGCCAATTGGCGCGATCGCCAAAGAAGAATCCAGTGCCGATTCGCCGGCCATTTGCGGCTCGGCCTTCGAGGCGGAGCGTCGAAAACAGGTAGTGCGTCGACTCCGACATGAGATCTACCGTGAAGGGCGGCATCGCTTCGCTTGCGGAATCGGGTTGTCGGCTATGGGATCGTGACGGAATCTAGCGTGTCTCAAAATTGCTCGACCGACCGCTGAGAGTGTTAGCTTTCAGGTTCACTCAACGGTGAGCCGATGATGGCGAAACGCAATGCAACACCTAAGGAAGAACTGATCAAGAAGGCCCCGCTGGCGAAGGAGATCGCCCGGATCATCGAGGAGCGCGGTCTGACGCAGACCGAGGCATCCTACATCGTCAAGGATGCGCCTTCGCAACTGTCGTTAATCACGACGGGCAAACTGGCCGGCTTCTCCGCCGAGCGCTTGCTTCGCACACTCACGCGGTTGGGTCGCGACGTGGAGATCACGATTCGCACATCACGACAACGCGTCGGCAAGGTCCGCATCTCGCTTTATTAAGGCAGCCTCTCCCAGCGCTCAAATGACTGATCCAGCCCCTCAGTATCCAGTCGTTTTCTCGCGCGCCGAAGGCGGCCGGGTGACGATCGACTTTCCCGATTGTCCAGGCTGCGCGACGTTCGCCGAGGCAAACGAGGAGCCGATTGGCGTCGCGCGAGAGGCGCTCGAGGGATGGCTCGAAGCCCATCTGGACACTGATCAGTCGCCGCCGCGGCCTGGTGCGATCAGCTTCACGCCGGGAACGCAGATACTCTCGGTTGCCGTGTCGTCGGCGCTGAGCAAACGGCTGCGGCAGCACTGGGCGCGCATCGACGGCTGACCCTCTGGCCACGCGAACTCTCTCATATACCACTCATGACGGTCGAAGAGCACTTTACTTGGCTCGTCCCGAATCGGAACAAGGCCCAAGAACTATTGCACCGAGTCTATCGTGTCATTCCGGACAAGGGCGAGTGGGGCGACCATGCAGTGCTTCTACACTTGCTCACCGGTGTCGCATTTTCGCTCTGGCGCGCGGTGTTCCTGGCCGAACGAGATCGCGACGCAACGGAAGTAGCTCGCAAGGCGAAGATGATGCTAAAGAGAGTCATTGAGACTAACGCGATTTCGTTTAACGACGACCTTTTGAACAAGTCGTGGACCGCTGGTTATTACCTCAACAACGCACTTTGGCGACTTGAGTCGGCGTACCAGTTTCTCGGGATCTCCAGCCCGCTGCGCGAGCAGGTGAAGAAGATTCTGGACCTCTCGTCGAAAACTGGACACGGTCCGGCGGCGATGGGAGCGAAGGAAATCTGGGATACTGCCTTCTCTGCTACCGACGAGGTGCTTGGAGCGCTAGACACCGTCAAATCGACGAAACGCTCTAAGTCTGCCACGAAATGAACGCGGGCTCGTGAATTGATCCATGCCCTTCGTTGGCGGCTAACCATTGATCCATCCGGCAGCGACTCTACGTTGCGATTCATGCGACGCTCGCGGTACGCCGGCTTCTACCGGACGTTCACCCCCCGGCCAGCAGCAGCGGCCGAAACGCCGCCCGAAGTGCCGAGTGTCACTTGGGCCGAGGTCCATCGCGAGTTCTGTCGTCAGTGGTATCCTCGAGGGCCGTTCATCCGCATCACAGACGCGAAGCGCCGTGAGTGGTTGGTATATGATGCGGACAACCAGTGCGCACATCGACGCGAGTTCGCCTTCGGCGCGCGGGACGCCATCGTGCGAATCTTCTGGCGCGAAGATCACGTGCGGCTCCGCTACATGCGTGACGATGCCGATCACTCGACGCGCGCGGACGCAATAGTGCGGCAACTGCGCTCCACGCACCGGATCGACTTTCCAGAGCAGGCAATCCGCTCGACGGGCCAGGCGATTCAAGACCTGTACGATTCGCGCCGCGGAATGGGACGCCGATAAGGGACGACAACCGAACGGTGGATTGCTGGTTGTCTCAGCGGGCACAGCAATCCGACGCCTGCACAGGAGTCGGGCGGATCATTAAAACGCTCTAATAATTGCCAACTCGTGTCCGAGTGCGTTCGGACATGACGCTGACATGACGCATGGCGCGCATTATCGGCCATGCTCGTATTACGCGTCTCGATCCGACCGGCCGTTTCATGAATCCGGGTTGCGCCCATCACGGTCGTCCGCTCGTTCCGGCAGCCAACATTAAAATCTTCTAATAATCGCAACTCGGCCGCGCACCTTGCAGATTGCGAAAAACATTTTAGAATTGGCCGCGTCGAAGCAGCACAAAGCCACTCCGCATCCGAACTGTCGGATCGCACACGATCCTGCGCTCACCTCTTGCGGGTTCCGGAAATTCTGGCCACCTCTTTTCCGGAAATTCTGGCCACCTAGAGCCAACTGAGTCCGGAGCGCCAATCCTCAGGGAAAGTCCCCGTGAGGAACCAGGTGCTCGACATGCTGAAGCGCCACGCGATCCAAGTCCTGCGTCAGGCGGGACACACGCTCGAGGAGATCGGCGAGTTGGTGGACGTGGGCAAACGAAGCGTCCAACGCGTGGTCGGTGAGCCGGTGATCACGCATCACGACACCGAGCAGGAGCGCGCCCGCCGCGCAATCGGTCGCCCGTCGAAAGCCGAGGCCTATCGTGCGCAGGTCGAAGGCTGGCTCACGGAGGCGCCCGAGCTGCGGAGCGTCGAACTGCTCCATCGCGCCAAGCTGGCCGGCTACGATGGCGCGAAGAGCGCGCTCTACGAGTTGGTGCGCGCCGTCCGCGTCATCACGCCGCGGCCGATCGTGCGCTTCGAGGGCTTGCCCGGCGAATTCACCCAACACGACTTCGGCGAAGTCCTCGTCCAGTTTCTCAACGGGACGACGCAACGGATTCACTTCTTCGCGTCGCGCCTCAAGTATTCCCGGTGGGTCGAGGTCGCCGTCGTTTCGAATCAGCAGGTCGAGACGCTGGCCCGCACGCTCGTCGATCACTTCGCGGCGCTCGGCGGTATCCCGTTGCTGGCGGTGTTCGATCGGCCGAAGACCGTCGCGCTCAAATGGCAGAAGAACGGCGACGTCACCGAGTGGAATCCGGTCTTCGCCGGGGTCGTGCTCGATCTGGGCCTGGGCATTGAGCTATGCTGGCCGCATGCCCCGCAGCAGAAAGGCGCCGTCGAGAATCTCGTGGGCTGGGTCAAGGGGAGCTTCTTCAAGCAGCGCCGCTTCCTCGATCATGAGGATTTGCTCACACAACTGACGGCGTGGCTGATCGAGGTCAATACGACGCGGCCGTCGCGTGCGACCGGCATGATCCCTGCCGTCCGCCGTGACGAGGAACTCGTCCGCCTCCGGCCACTCAAAGTGCTGCCCGCCGACCTGGCCCTGCGCATCCCGATCGTGGTCAGCGCCACGGCGTATGTCACGCATGAGACGCATCGCTACTCGATGCCGTCCGATGCGATGGGCTTCTCCGGCACGCTGTACCTGTATCGTGATGCCGTGCGGATCGACGCTGGGCGCTTCGAGGCGCGGCATCCGCGGCTCTGGGAACCCAACGCCATCTCGACCCTGCCCGAGCACCGCACGCAGCTCGTCGCCGCCGTCTCGGGCAAACGCGGCAAGCGCTATCTCCAGCGGCAGCACCTCCTCGAGCTCGGGCCGGTGGTCCACGAGTATCTCACCGAGCTGACGCATCGCCGGCCGCGCCTTTGGGTGAAGGACGTCGAGCAGCTCCACGCGCTGCTACAGACATACGGCGCCGCCGTAATGTGCACCGCCTTCGAGCGCGGACTCACCGCGCGCGTTTTTGGCGCCGAATACATCGCTCACTATCTCTGTCCGATGGAGCCTGCCCCCACCGCCACGCTGGAGTTATTCGGATGACGGCCACGACCGCCCCATCGCGCACTCGGCCGCGACCGGTGCCCGCGCCAATGCCCGACATCGACCTGGATCGTTTGTTCAAGCGCTTGCACCTCGCCAACACGCGGCGTGTCTGGCGCGACCTCCTCGTCCGGGCCGAGCAAGAAGACTGGGCCTATGAGCATTTCCTCACGGTGCTCGTGAGCGAGGAGATTGCCCACCGCCAACAAACCCGCCTCGCGCGCCTGTCCCGCCGAGCCGCCTTTCCCTTTCTCAAGACGATCGATGATTTCGATTTCACGTATCAATCGACCCTGCGGCTCTCGCTCTTGGGCTCCGCCCTGTCACCGGATTTCGTCACCGACGGCCGCGCCCTGATCCTCAGCGGCAAGCCGGGCCGCGGCAAGACGCATCTCGCGGTCGCGATTGCCTACCGAGCCATTCAGAACGGCTTCGATGCGCGCTTTGTCACGGGGGCCGAACTGATCGACGATCTCTCCGCCGCCTTTCGCGCGGGCCGGCTCGCCGACGCCCTCACGACGTACACGCATCCCGATCTGCTCGTCGTCGATGAAGTCGGGTATTTGACGTACGGCACTGATGCTGCCAACATGCTCTTCCATGTCGTCAACGATCGCCACCGCCGGAAGCGCGCGATGATCTTCACTACGAACAAGCCCGTGACGGAGTGGGGCCGTGTCCTGCACGATGAGGATCTGGCCCATGCGATCGTCGATCGCGTCCTCGAGCGCGGCCGCCTCCTCACGCTCGATGGACCGTCACACCGCACCAAGCATCTCGGCCCCGACGATCCGACCGCACCAACCGCGCGTCCTCAGGTGGCCAGAATTTCCGGAATTCGCGCGCCAGAATTTCCGGAACCCACACCTCTTGGTGAGCGGTTAGCCGCCGTCCCTCACAATCCATTTTAGGAGATCACGTGCGCGACGTTTTCTCACGCATCGGCCGGAGGCTTGTCCAGGATTCCGATCCACAAGTCCGGATGAGCGCAAACCGCGCAGTTGCACTAGGTGCAATCGCTCTACTGCTGTCGTGCACGACTGACGATGCGGTTTCTCCATCCCGGTCTCGCGAAGTTCCGCTTGAGCCGAGTCGAGTGGTCACTGTCGTTGGCTCTGCCTCCATCGGCGTCCAGTCAGATAACAACACTCAGTCTGGTGGCTTGCCGCAGTTCTGGGAGAGTCACGGCGGTACAGCGGATCATTCGACTGGAATTACGATCCCGCCGAACTCTCTCTATCGCGTGATTGTCACGGGCCGAATCATCCTTGACGTGAACGGTCCTTGGGCCAGCGTCTGCCAGCAGACGTTCACTCCCCCTATGGTCGGGTCATATGGACCAGTGGGCACTGGTCGTAACAACAACGAGCTGAGGGTGCATCTTAAACTCGTGGCCTCGTCTGGATCCACGAGTGAAATTGTGTTCTATCAGGGTCAAGTAGGCACGAGCGCTCCGGATTCAGCCGCTTCGGACTACTCATATACGGATACGGGTGGCGTGCTTTGGGCCGGTCACGCTGGAGTTTTTGGTGAAACCGGTGGATGTGGACCGAACCACGACCAAGGGTTTGGCATGTACGCGATGTCGGGAAGCCAGACGATTCGCGTCGAGACGGAGACGACTCCCTTTCGGCTCACCGCCGTGCCGAATCGCATCCATGCCGGCGACTCGGTCACGTTTACAGCCATGCGCACGGACAACGGAAGTCAGTTGGTCGACATCCGCTCACGCGGTTGGAACAATCCGCAAGTGTCTTGGTTCAGCCTGAAATGGAGTATCGGATTGGGTGAAATAGTCACTGCGCGTGGAGCGGATCGAGCGCGGTACGGCAGAGTTCTGCCCGGCGGAG
>Ga0207652_10001240_pt1 | contig 22824 bp, 17 predicted proteins | sample KBSC63BmetaG_FD_184334 | JGI IMG/M metagenome (GOLD analysis project Ga0207652, IMG submission 184334) | Corn rhizosphere microbial communities from Kellogg Biological Station, Michigan, USA - KBS C6-3B metaG (SPAdes) (version 2) | ecosystem: Host-associated > Plants > Roots > Rhizosphere ... | reverse complement strand
CGATTGCCGCAGGCAAGCGGATCACGGTCCACGGCGACTTCGACGTTGACGGGGTTTGCGCGACCACGATCTTGGTCAGCACGCTGCGCGAGCTGGGCGCTGAGTGCGACTGGCTGATTCCCGATCGGATCGCGGATGGCTATGGGCTAAGTGTCGAGAACGTGCACAAGCTGGCCGAGCGGGGGACGTCGTTGATCGTTACCGCCGACTGCGGGATCACCGCGGTTGACGAGGTGGCTCTGGCTCGGGAGCTGGGGATGGAGGTCGTCGTTACTGATCACCATCAGGCGGGCCCGGTGCTGCCTGACTGTCCTACTTTGCATCCGGGGCTGGATGAGGGGTATCCGTTTGCTGAGTTGTGCGGGACCGCGGTGGCTTGGAAGCTTGCGACGGCGTTGCGGGGGGCGGTCGGGACGGGGTCCCCAAAACGCTCGGCGGGAGCCTCGCTTGAGTGTTTTGGGGACCCCGTCCCGACCGCCTCTCACAACACGGATCTCGACCTTGTCGCGCTAGCGACGGTGGCGGACCTGGTACCGCTGATTGGAGAGAACCGCACCCTCGTGAAGCGCGGGCTCGAAGAGGTCAGGCGGGCTCGGCGGCCGGGCGTGAGGGCGCTGATCGCGGCGGCTAAATGCGAGCCGACTCGGTTGGATGAGGGCGACCTGGCTTTCAAGTTGGCGCCGAGAATCAATGCTGCCGGAAGGCTCTATCGAGCGGATGCTGGGGTTGAGCTGTTCCTGACCGATGACGAGGGCAGAGCCGCGGAGATCGCTCATGAGCTGAGCCGGGCCAATGGGGAGCGGCGGACCAGGGAGCGGGAGGTGGCGAATGCGGCCGAGGCGGCTTTGCGGGAGTTGCCGGATGAGCTGCGCGAGGCGTCGGGACTGGTGGTCGCAGGGGAAGGGTGGCATCCCGGAGTTATCGGAATCGTTGCTTCGCGACTGGTGGAGCGCTACCACCGGCCCGTCGTGGTGATCGCGCTCGAGGAGGACGGGTCAGGGCGCGGATCGGGGCGGAGCATTCCCGGCTTCGACTTGCTCGCCGGCTTGGAGGCTTGCTCCGAGTTTCTCGGCGGCTTCGGTGGGCACAAGGCCGCAGCCGGGCTGGAGCTGAAGGCGGGGCAGCTGACGGCATTTCGGGAGGCGTTCGCCGCCCACGCGAACAGCGTGCTCGGGCCCGAGGACTTGAAGCGGACTGAGCGGATTGATGCGATTGTGGGCGGGGCCTCGCTGGGGTTGGATTTGGCCGAGGAGCTGAAGCAGCTGGCGCCGTTTGGGATGGGGAATCCGGGGGTGCGGCTGTTGGTTCCGTCAGCGCGGCTGCGGGACGTGCGGACGATGGGGGAAGGCAAGCACGCGCGGTTCAGCCTGCACAGCGGGTCGCACAAGGCGCTCGGGGTGGCTTTTGGCCGGGCGTCGCTGGGGGTGGGCGAGGACGATCCGGTCGATGTGGCGGTGCGGCTGGAAGTGAACCACTGGAACGGGGCGGTCGAGCCGCAGGTGGTGCTGGGCGAGGTCTACCCACGCGCGGCCGAGGAGAAGGTGGTCGAGGCGGCTCAGTGGTGGCAGCGCTTCGAGGCCGAGCTGGCGAGGGACCCGGCCGCGGCGCCGGCATTTGACCCGGACCTCGCCGGCGATTTTCAGCGCCAGGTCTGCGTCAGCGCCAATGCGCCCGCCGCGGTGATCAGCGAGCTCGCTTCTTGCGGCGGCGAGGTGCTTGCGCTCGCGGCCGACGCGGGGCTTCGTGCCGGCATGGCCTGCGAGGGCGCGCGTGTGGCGGACTACGCGGAGCTGGAGCGCGACCCGGAGCTGGTCGCCGAGTTCGACCACGTGGTCCTCGTCGATCCGCCGCCGAGCCCCGAGCTGCTCGCACTCGCCTCGCGCAGCCCGGTCGAGGGCGGCTACCTGCACCGGGTCTGGGGTGAGGCGGAGTGGCGCTTCGCGCTCAGCGCCGCGGCGGCGCAGCTGGCCCAGCGCCCGACCCTGATCGCCCTCTTCTGCGACCTGCGCGAAGCGGGTGAGGTTGGTGGGGAGGAGCTACGCGAGGCCCTCGCCGGCAGCGCCCCCCAGGCGCGCAGTCCTGAGACCGCGGCTCGCTGCTTGCGCATTCTCAGTGAGCTCGGTTTGGTGCACGGGGAGCCTGCCGCCGGCGAGGGGGTGGTGGGGGTCGTATCCTCAGAAGGGACAGATCTGGAGCGCTCGGCGTCATACCGCGCTTACAGCGCCCGCCACGAGGAGGCTCGCCAATACCTCGAAGCACACCGACAACCGTAGCCAGCCAGGAGCTCCTGGCTGATCTCTTCGCCGTGGTCGAGGAGTTCGACTCCTCGGGCGCGTCCGATGCTGCCGCCAACGGCGGGAGCGTTGCCGTCTCGGTTGCCGCGATCGACCGCATCGCGATCAAGCACGCCTTCGACTTCGCCTGTGACCGCCACGCCGACCAGCTGCGCCACTCCGGCGATGAGTTCATCACCCACCCGGTGGGGGTTGCCCAGATCTGCGCCGGGATGCGGCTCGACACAGCGACTCTCTGCGCCGCGCTGCTCCACGACACGGTCGAGGACACCAGCGCCAGCCTGGAGGAGATCCGGGCCGAGTTCGGCGAGGAGATCGCCCAGCTCGTCGACGGGGTCACCAAGCTGACCGGGATCGCCTTCGAGAGCCGCGACGAGCGCCAGGCCGAGAACTACCGCAAGATGATGGTGGCGATGGCCACTGACGTCAGGGTGATCCTGATCAAGCTGGCCGACCGCCTGCACAACATGCGCACGCTGGGCGCCCTGCCCAAGCAGAAGCAGATGTCGAAGTCACGCGAGACGCTGGAAATCTACGCTCCGCTCGCGCACCGGCTGGGAATCCACGCGATCAAGTGGGAGCTGGAGGACCTCGCCTTCGCCACCCTGCACCCGCGCAAGTACGCCGAGATCAAGCAGCTCGTCTCCCAGCAGCGCAACGAGCGTGAGGTCTACGTCGAAGAGGCGGGCAAATTCCTCTCCGGAGAGCTGCTCGACGTCGGCATCGAGGCCGACATCTCCGGCCGCGCCAAGCACTTCTACTCGATCTACACGAAGATGACCAAGAAGGGCCGCGAGTTCAACGAGATCTTCGACCTGACCGCGATGCGGGTGATTGTCGGCTCGGTCAAGGACTGCTACGGCGCGATCGGCGTCATCCACTCGCTCTGGAAGCCGCTGCCCGGTCGCTTCAAGGACTTCGTCGCGATGCCGAAGGCCAACATGTACCAGGCGCTGCACACGACCGTGATCGGTCCGGAAGGCAAGCCGCTGGAGATCCAGATCCGCACCGAGGAGATGCACAGCCTCGCCGAGTACGGGATCGCCGCCCACGTCGCCTACAAGGAGGGCGCCGCCGCCGATCCCCAGAAGGAGAAGATGACCTGGCTGCGCCAGCTGGTCGAGGCCGAGGGCGAGCAGGACCCGGCCGAGTTCCTCGAGTCGCTCAAGGTCGACCTCTTCGAGGACGAAGTCTTCGTCTTCACGCCGAAGGGCGAAGTGAAGAACCTCTCGGCCGGCTCGACCCCGCTCGACTTCGCCTACGCGGTCCACACCGACGTTGGTCATGCCTGCGTCGGGGCCAAGGTCAACGGCTCGATCGTGCCGCTGCACTACCAACTGCGCTCGGGCGACATCGTCGAGGTGCTGACCGCGAAGCAGAAGCGCGGCCCCTCGCGCGACTGGCTGAAGCTGGTGCGGACGAGCCGCGCCCGCAACAAGATCCGCGCCTTCTTCAAGGAGGAGAGCCGCGAGGACGCCGAGAAAAAGGGCCGCGAAGGACTCGAGGAAGCGCTGCGCACGCGCGGCCTGCCGATGCAGAAAGTCGCCGCCTCGCCGCTGCTGGTCGACGTGATCCGCGAGATGGGATTCCGCAAGGCGACCGAGTTCTACATCGCACTCGGCCAGGGCAAAGTCTCTACCAAGGCGGTCGCCAACAAGTTGATGCAGCGGCTGAAGGCCGGCGAGGCGGTTGAGGAGACCGATCCGCTCGGCCTCGCCGGCGGTCACCGCGAGGACAAGGCACGGCGGACCAAGGACGCTTCCAACTACGGGATCAGCGTCAAGGGCGCCGCCAACGTCGCCGTGCGCCTGGCCAAGTGCTGCCGGCCGGTGCCCGGCGACGATATAGCGGGTTATGTGTCCCTCGGCCGGGGGATCACGATCCACCGCACCGACTGCAAAAACATGAAGGCGTTGAAGCGGGCGCCGGAAAGGTTCGTCGACGTCAGCTGGGACGGCGAGAACGAGTCCTCATACCGGGTCGAGCTGCAGATCGACGCCTACGATCGCACCCGTCTGCTCGAGGACCTCTCTCGCACCTTCTCGGAGGCCGGCATCAACATCATCGGTGCCAGCTGCACGACCAACCACCCGATGGTGAAAAACACATTTGTGATTGAGGTCGGCGATACCGAGCAACTCAAGCAGTGCATCGCCCGCCTGCGCAACGTCGAGTCGGTTTTCGACGCATACCGGATCACCCCCGCCGCGTAGCGCCTTAGACGCGCCGGCGAATCAACGCCCCACGCCTTAGTTGAATCGATGTTCTTGCCCTAAAATTCGCTGCCCCAGCTACCTAGGAGATAGGATTGGTCGGCGGGGCGCCGGACTAGCCGACGGTGGAGGGGAGGGAAGGCGAGGGTGACGAAGGTGAAGGTCAAACTGGGAACATTTGCCGGGGGGATGCTCGCTTGGAAGCAACAGCGCGACGCGGGCTCACGCAATGGCGTGCAGCCGAGCTCGGCCGACGTCGTCCGGGTTATCCGCTTCTACCTCAAGGAGAAGGAGGGCGAGGACATCGGGTGGGCCTATCCGGGCCTGCTCCGCAAGGGGCGCCCAGAGGAGGAGGTGGAGGTTGAGCTCGAGATCGACGAGTCACTTTGGGGCCAGATGGAGCGCGAGGCCGAGAGGCAGCACGTGACCGTCACCCAGCTGCTCGAGCATGCCGCCCTCTACTACGCGGCTGAGCTCGACGCCGGTCGTCTCACCGAGCGAATTCTCGACGAGCTCGAGGAGGAGTAGGAGTCAGACGCTGGGCGCCACCACTGGCGAGGCACCCAGCTCGGCGAGCTTGGCCTGCAGGGCGCGACGGCCGCGGTGATGAAGGCCGTGCACGGAGCTCTCCGACTTTTTCAGCGTGGCGGCGATTTCAACCGGCGAGAGGCCGGCGATGTGCCTGAGGATGAGCACCTCGCGCTGGTCTTCGGGCAACTCCTCGAGCGCCAGGCGAAGGTCGCGACTGCGCTCTTGTCCCACCTGGGCCTGACCGCTGTCGGTGAGCCGCACTTCCTCGGTCGGTACCGCGCGCCTGGCGCGCAGGTGGTCAAGGGCCGCGTTGCGCGCCACCCGAATGATCCAGGCAGCAAAGGGAACCTCACGGGGCTCGTACTTGTTGATCGCCTTCATCAGCTTGGCGAAGATGTTCTGGGTGATGTCTTCCGCCTCGTGGTGGTCCTTGACCAAGCTGTTTACGAAGCGCTGAACGTCGGGGGCGTAGCGCACGTACAAGAAGTGCAAACCCTCGTTGTCGCCGGCTTGGGCGCGCTCGATTGCCTGCAGGACGAGACGGCTGTTTCCAGACGCTGGGACGGAGGCCTCGGGGAAGCCCGTCAAGCTATTGGGGCGCAACTCTGTATCACGACTGGTCACAGCGTCCTCCCGACGCGTTGATTGCCTTTGTCTGCATTGCGGGGGCCTTGGCCACCACCGTTTGGAGAAAAAAGGAATTTCTCCCAAAACGCGAACTTCTATATGGCGAAATATCCGCAACTACCGAAAATTACGAAGACCGTTCGGTTAGTCGCGGCCCGAAGAAATAGTGGCCCTTCGTCTGAAAGTCAATGCCCAATATTCGTCTAAATCTCAGCCTCGTGCCTCAAGTGGCTGCAAATGCACAGATATCGGGGGCTGAAGTTAGGAGGATTGGGGGAGATGGGGTGAAAATCTTGGGCGTGCCCATAGTTGTTATAGGTGGTGCGTCACGTGAAAGTCCCTCTCGGAACATTTGCTTGTAAAGGAATCGAGACTTGTCTGGAGTCCGATATCGCCGCCGGTGTGCGCGCGGCGATAAGTGACTTCACCCAGCGCATCGAGTCCGGACGCGCCCCGGTTGACCTGCCCAGGGAGCCGCTGGCGGCCGTCTCAGTCGAGCCGGCGATGGCGGTGGACCTTTCCCTGGATGAGCGCACCTGGCGGCTCCTGCAGCGTGAGGCGCGTCGCCAGAGCACAACGGTTGCTCAGCTGGCCGCCCACTCGGTCCTCGTCTACCTGGCCGAGCTAGATCGCTTGAGCCCCCCGAACAGCGCGACGGCATAAGGCCTGCCCCGGTAAGGGTGGAGCGCCTTGCGCTTTTCCGCTGCCGCGGTAAGAGGCGACAGCCGCAAGCGACTCTCGAAAAAGTTAAGCGAAACCCCTACCGGGGCAGGCCTTACACGGTCGCGATTTCGCCACGGGCGCTACTGAGGACGCTGTCGACAGAGGCAACCGGAACCGGTTCGCCCTGGGCGTGCAGCGACTGCTCGAGCGCTTCCAGGCCGAGCACGATCTCGACCCCGAGGCGGCCGTTGGAGACCGGCGTGGTGCCCTCGCGGATCGCCGAGGCGAAGTCGCTGAGCTCCTGGCCCAGGGGCTCCAGGGCCTGCAGGCGCGGGGCGATCATGTCGCCGGTGCGGTAGGTGAGGCGATACTCGCCGAAGTTGGCCGGCGGCGCGTCGAAGTCGAGGCCGCGGTCATAGATGCGGACCGAGTCATCGGAGGCGGTGTCCTCGTACTGGACCATGCGCTTGCTGCCGACCACGTTCATCTGGCGCAGCTTGCGCGGCGCCAGCCAGGAGAGCTGCACATTGGCCTGTGTGCCACCCTCGAAGCGCAGGGTGAGGAAGGCGGTCTCGTGGATGCTCTCGCGGAAGACGGCGCGGCCGTTGGCCGAGACCTCGAGCAGTGGCTTGCCCAGCCAGTGCAGCAGGATCGAGAGGTCGTGCGGCGCCAGGTCAAGGACGACTCCGTCGGGCTGGTAGAGGCCGAGGTTCATGCGCGAGGAGGTGACGAAGTAGATCTCGCCGAGCTCGTCTTCCTGGATCAGATCGCGGACCTTGTTGACCGCGGGGCTGTAGAGGAAGGTGTGGCCCGGCATCAGCACCAGGTCGCGCTCCTCGGCCATCGCCACCAGTTGGGCGGCCTCCTCGGAGCGCCGCGCCAGCGGCTTCTCGACCAGGACGTGCTTGCCGGCTTCCAGGGCGCGGCTGACCAGCGGGAAGTGGGTGTGTGGCGGGGTCGCGATCGCGACCGCCTCGACCCGCGGGTCGGCCAGCGCGGTGTCGAGGTCGCGCTCGATCCAGACGCCGGGGTGGCGGCGGCGGAAGTCGTTGATGCGGCCCTCGTCGAGCTCGCAGAGGCCCATCAGCCGGAACTCCGGCCGCTCGACCACGTTGCGGACGATGTTCGGTCCCCAGTAGCCGTAACCGACCACCATGGTGCCGATTGCATTTGCTGGATTCATGCTGCCCCCCTTCTAGCCAGCACCGTCAAGGGCGTGCGGGCGAGGATTGAAAGATCAAGAAGCAAGGAACGCCGTTCGGCGTATTCGATGTCGAGCCGGACCATTTCCTCGTAGGTGCGCTCGTTGCGGCCGCTGACCTGCCAGAGGCCGGTCAGTCCGGGCTTGACGGCGAAACGGTCCAGATACCAGCTCGGGTACTCGGCGACCTCGTAAGGGATCGCCGGTCGCGGTCCGACCAGGGCCATATCGCCGGAGACGACGTTGAAGAGCTGCGGCAGCTCGTCGAGGCTCCAGCGCCTGATCCAGCGGCCAACCGGGGTGATCCGGTCGTCGACGGCGAGCTTGTAGAGGTTCTCTTTGCCGCCGTTGGCCGCCTTGCCCTTGATCAGGGCCGTGACGTAGTCGCGGTGGCCACCGGGGTCGGCATCGCAGCGCATGCTGCGGAACTTGAAGATCGTGAACTCGCGCTCGCCGTAACCGACGCGGCGCTGGCGAAAGAGGGCGGGACCGCGGCTGTCGAGCCTGATCGCGATCGCCACCGCTATGAGGAGGGGCGAGAGCAACACGATCATCGTGCCGGCGACGAGCAGGTCGATCAGCCGCCTGGCGACCGCCGGCAGCAGCGGCTCGCCGGCGATGCGGTCGAGCGGCTGCTCGTGGGTGAGTTCGTGTGCCTCCATATCGCTAATTGACAAACGCCGGCGGGCTGCCCGCACTTGCGCCGCCGACCCGGGGAAGTCGGAAAAAAGGGCTAGTCGAAAAAATTTGGGCGGAGTTCCCCTGGCGTGCAAAAACTCGGCTGCTCGCTCGTTGATTGAGCAATGGCACCCAGGATCGTTTCCATCATCGGCTCCCGCCCCGAGATCGTGCAGGCCGCCCCGCTCTCGCTCGCCTTCAGCGGCTGCGTAGAGGAGATCTTGGTTCACACGGGCCAGCACTACGACCCGGCGCTCTCTGACCTGCAGATCGCCGACCTGCGCCTGCCGCTACCAGAACACAACCTCGGCGTCGGCTCTCTCCCCAATGACGAGAGCGTCATCGTCGCCCAGGATCGGATCGCCCGGGTGATCGAGTCAGAGCGGCCCGACGCGGTACTGGTCCGGGGCGATACCAATGCGACGATCGCCGGCGCCCGCGCGGCCGTGGCGGCCGGGGTCCAACTACTCCACGTCGAGGCCGGGCTGCGCAGCTACCGCGACGATATGCCCGAGGAGGCCAACCGGATCGAGACCGACCGGATCTCCGACCTGCTCTTCGCTCCCTGCGAGCACGCGCGTCAAACACTTCTTTCGGAGGGAATCGAAGGCACCGTCAAGGTGACCGGCGACGTCCTTGCCGATGTCCTGCTCTCCACTCGCGACCGGCTCGGCGCGGGCAGGGAGAAGGGCGAGTACGTGCTCGCCACCGCCCACCGCAACTACAACACCGACTCCCCCGAGCGGCTCGGCGCCGTTCTCGCCTGCCTGCGGGCGGCCGAGTACCGCGTGATCTTCCCGCTGCACCCGCGCACCCGCAAGAGCCTCGAGACCTGGGGCCTCGAGGTCCCCGCCAACGTCGAGGTGCGCGACGCGGTCACCTATACCGAGATGTTGACCCTGGAGCGCGACGCGGTCGCGATCGCCACCGACTCGGGCGGCGTCCAGCGCGAGGCCTATCTCTGGGGTGTTCCTTGCATCACGATGCGCGAGGAGACGGAGTGGATCGAGACCGTCTCAACCGGCTGGAACAGCTTGGTCGGCGTCGATGCGGAGAAGTTCCGCGACGCCCTGGCAAAGCCGCGGCCGCGGGAGCGCCCAGCGATTTTCGGCGACGGTAATGCCGCCCGGCGGATTGCCGAGTTGACCGTGGCTCACCTCGAGCTGGCCGTGGAGAGATCCCTTGTCTGAGCAGCTGAGGATCGGCGTTATCGGCTGTGGGCGCATGGGCGCGTTCCACGTTCGCAACTACTCCCAGGTCGATTGCGCCCACCTGGCCGCGGTGGCCGAGCCCGACGAGGAATCGCGCCGGCGGGCCACCGCGGGCACGGGGGCGGTTGAATTCTCCGATTGGCGCGAGTTGATCGAGTTCGGCGCCGACGAACTCGACGCGGTCTCGATCGCCTGCCCCTCGGAGTACCACGCCGAGGTCGCGCTCGAGGCCCTCGCCGCCGATCTGCACGTGCTGGTCGAGAAGCCGATCGCGACCACCCTGCCCGACGCCCTGCGCATGCGCGGCGCGGCGATGGAGGCCGACCGCAAGCTGATGGTCGGCCACGTCGAGCGCTTCAACCCGGCCGTCACCAAGCTGCGCGAGCTGGTTGCCGACGGGCGTCTCGGCGGCGTCTACCGCGCCCACACCACGCGGGTGGGTCCGCTGCCCGCTCGGATCCAGGACACCGGCGTGGCGATCGACCTCGCCACGCACGACCTCGACGTGATGCAGCACGTGCTCGATCGCCAGATCGGCGAGATCTACGCCGACGGCGGCCGCTTCCTGCACGGCTCCCAGGAGGACCTGCTCACCTGCATGGTCCGCTTCGGGCCGAAGGAGAGCGGCGACACGCTGGGCCTGCTCGACGTCAACTGGCTGACGCCGGAGAAGAAACGCGAGATCGCCCTGATCGGCGAGAACGGCCTGCTGCGCGCCAGCTACATCACCCAGGACGTCTGGTTCGTCGAGTCGCCCAGCGCGCCCCTGCACTGGGACGGGCTCTCGATGCTCCGCGGCGACGGCGAGGGCGCGGCGGTGCGCTTCTCGCTGGCCAAGGCCGAGCCGCTGCGGGCCGAGCTGGAAGCCTTCTGTCGCTGTGTGCTCGACGACACGCCCGAGCCGGTCAGCGCCCACGACGGGGTCAAGGCGCTTGCCGCCGCCCTGGCGATGCGCGAGTCGGCCGCGGTCCGCCGCCCGGTCGAGCTGCTTGACATTCCCGCCCCCCGGCCGCTGGAGGTATTGGTGTGATCCGTTTCGTCATTCCCGCCTACAACGAGGCGGAAAACATCCCCAAGCTGCTTGCCGACCTGGCGCCGGTGGCGCGTGAGCTCGGCGCCCGCGTGATCATCGTCGACGACGGCTCCACCGACGGCACCGCCGAGGTGATCCGCGAGCACGCCCGCGATATGCACCTGGCGGTCGTCCAGCACACGATCAACCGCGGCCTCGGTACCGCGATCAACACCGGAATCCGCTCGGCGCTGAAGGAGTCCTCGGACGACGACGCGATCGTCACCCTCGAGGCCGATACGACGTCCGACCTCTCCGACCTGCCGCGGATGTTGGAAATCTTCGAGCAGGGCACCGACGTCGTGCTCGCCTCGGTTTACGCTCCCGGCGGCAAGATCATCGGCGTCGAGGGTTGGCGCCTGGCGGCGAGCAAGTCCGTCTCCAACACCTTCCGTTACCTGGGCGGGCTGCGCCAGATCCACACGCTCTCCTCGCTTTACCGCGTCTATCGCGCCGGCACCCTGCGCCGCGCCGCCGACACCTACGGCTACCTGCTCGTGCGCGAGCCCGGCTTCGCCGCCAACGTCGAGTTGCTGTTGAAGCTCTACAACGCCGGCGCCAGCGTCGCCGAGGTGCCGACCACCAACGACTGGACGACCCGCAAGGGCGAGTCGAAGATGCAGCTGAAGCCGACCGTGCTCGCCTACTTCCGGGTGATGGCGGCGCAGATGGTCGGTCGCATCCAGCCGCCGCCGGTATCGCCGCTGGCCGAGGTAACGGCGCCGCGGCCCGTGGCCGATGAAATCACCGCCGCGCCTGTTGCCGGCGGCGAGCGGCAACCGGTCGTCCAGCCCGGATGAGCCCGCAGCCGCCCAAGGTCGGCATCGTCGGCGGCGGCGTACTCGGCACCTCACTCGCCCTGCGCCTGGCCCAGGCCGGCGCCAAGGTGACCGTGATCGAGCGCGGCCCCAGCCTCGGCGGGCTGGCCGGCACTATGGATTTCGGCGGTCACCAGGTCGACCGCTTCTACCACGTGATCACCCCGGCGGACTCGCGCATGATCGGGATGGCCGAGGAGGTCGGGCTCGGTGATCAACTGCGCTTCACCCCAGTCGGCGCCGGCTTCTTCTCGGGCGGCGAGATGCACGACTTCAACGGCATCGGCGACCTGCTGCGCTTCTCGCCGCTGAGCCCGCCGGCCCGGCTGCGTCTGGGCTGGTTCGTCGCCCAGTGCCAGCTGCGCAGCTCCTACGACAAGCTCGAGCAGATCCCGCTGGAGGCCTGGCTGCGGCGCCACTGCGGCAACCAGGTCTACGAGCGGATCTGGAAGCCGCTGCTCGACTCGCGCTTTGACGGCGACCCCTCCGGCCTGCCGGCGACCTACCTCTGGGCCCGCACGCGGCGCATGTCGGGCGCCCGCGGCAAGGGCGGCGGCGAGGAAATGGGATACATCGTCGGCGGCCACCAGCGGCTGATCGACGCGATGGTCGCCCGGGCGGAAGGGCTCGGGGTCGAGGCGCGCACCGAAGCGCCGGTGAAGGGCCTGGCGACCGATCCCGAGGGCGCCGTCACCGGAGTTGAGCTCGAGGGGGAGAGGCTCGACTTCGACCTGACGATCCCGACCCTGCAGCCGCCGGCGCTGCGCTTTTTGCTGCCCGAGCGCCACCAGGGACTCTTGGCGCCCTACCCGCGACGCTGGCTCGGCTGCGTCTGCACGGTCATCAAGGTGCGGCGCTCGCTGATTCCTTATTACGCGATCAACATCACCGAGCCCACGCCGGTGACGAGCGCGATCGAGACCTCCCAGGTGCTTGGGACCGAGCACACCGACGGCCTGCACCTGGTCTACCTGCCCAAGTACTGCGACCCGGACGCGCCCGAGCAGAGCGAGGACGAGGAGTCCGTCTACCGCCGCTTCACCGACTACCTGGCCCGCCTATCGCCCGGCTTCAGCCGCGACGAGGTGGTCGATTGGACCGTGCAGCGGGCCAAGCTGGTCGAGCCGGTACACCAGATACGCAGTGCCGGCGGCGAGCGGGTGGCGCCGCTCTGGCCCGGCGTCGACGGCCTTGCCCTGGCCTCCAACGCCCAGATCTACCCCTACCTGCTCAACGGCGACTCGGTGATGGGCTTTGCCGAAGAGGTCGCGGAGCAGGTGAGCGATCGCCTCGGCCTTGCGGGAACTTCGTCCGATAGTGCGAGAAAAGGACTAGTCGGCTCGTTGTCCTAGCGAGCCATGTACCAAGTCGAAGCCTCAAAAGCCCTGCTCAAACCCAAGCTCTGGGCGCAGCGCTCGGCCCGGCTGAACGTGCCGCGCAACGTGGTGATGCTGGGGATGGTCAGCATGCTGACCGACGTCTCCTCAGAGATGGTGGCGACGATCCTGCCGCTGTACCTCGTCTTCAGTCTCGGCGCCAGCCCGCTGGCGCTGGGGGCGATCGACGGCACCTACCGCGGGGCCGCCGCCCTCGTCCAGGTGGCGAGCGGCTTCATCGCCGACCGCTGGCGCAGGCCCAAGGAGGTGGCCGGGGCGGGCTACGGCATTTCCGCGGTGGGCAAGGTGGCCCTGGTCGCCGCCGGCAACACGATCGGTGGTATCGGCGCGATCGTCGCCTTCGACCGCATCGGCAAGGGCATCCGCACCGCGCCGCGCGACGCACTGATCTCGCTCTCGAGCAGCAAGGCCGGACTCGCCACCGCCTTCGGCGTACACCGGGCGATGGACTCTGCCGGCGCCATGCTCGGCCCGCTGATCGCCTTCGGCATCCTGCTCGCCGCGCCGGCCCGCTTTGACGCCGTCTTCGTCGTCAGCACCCTCTTCGCCGTGCTCGGCGTCGCCGTGCTGATCCTCACCGTGCAGGGCAAGCCAAAGCGGGCGCCGCGCGGGGATGAGCCCGCTCCTTCACTGCGCGCCGCGGCGGGCCTGGTCAAGGACCAGCGCTTCGCGCTGCTGCTGATCGCCGCCACCGTGCTCTCGCTGACCAGCATCTCCGACGCGATGCTCTACGTCGGCCTGCAGCGCAAGATCGACTTCGCCCCCGCCGTCTTCCCACTGCTCTACGTGATCACCGCCGTCGCCTTCATGGGGCTGGCGATCCCGGTCGGCCAACTCGCCGATCGCGTCGGACGCGTGCCGGTGCTGCTGGCCGGCTATGCCCTCCTCTTCATCGTCTACGGTGCGCTGCTGATGAGCTCGCTCGGCTACGGACTGCTGGTCCTCTGCCTGCTCGGCCTCGGCGGCTACTTCGCCGCCACCGAAGGTGTGCTGGCGGCGATCGCCGGAGCGCTCCTGCCGGAGGACCTGCAGGCGAGCGGGCTCGGCATGCTGACTACGGTGGTCAGCATCGGCAACTTGCTCTCCTCGCTCGTCTTCGGCGCCCTTTGGCTCGAGCTCGGGCTGCACAGGGCGGTGCTCGTCTTTGGCGCCGGGCTCGCCCTGGCGATCCTCGCCGCGGTGCCGTTGCTGCTGCGCTCGCAGCGGGCGCCTGTGCATGGGTAGTCGCAACGGCAAGATCCTCGTCGCGCTCGTCGCCCTCTGCGTCGTCGCCGGTGGCGCCTATGTCGCGGTCGCGGCCCTGGGACCAAACGAGACGACCACGAACGCGCGGCCGCGGGCCGGGGCGGTGCTGGCTCGCAGCGACGTAATGGTGCGCGCGGTCGAACCGTCCAACCCGCGGCTCAACGGCCGCGTCTTCGTCGTCGACCACGGCAAGGTCAAGCAGCTGCCGGGCGACCTCAGCTGCGAGCGGGTCTACTTCGCCGCCGGCCGCGGCATCTGCATGGGGGTCGCGCCTTCAGGAGTCGACTACACGGCGCGGATCTTCGACTCGAAGATGCAGGTGCTGAACACGATCCCGCTCAGCGGCCTGCCCTCGCGGGCGCGGGTCTCCGAGGACGGGCGCTACGGCGCGATGACCGTCTTCGTCACCGGCGACTCCTACCTCGAATCGAGCACCGCCTTCTCGACCCGCACCTACGTGGTCGACATGGCGAGCGGCAAGGCGATCGACCAACTCGAGCAGTTCAGCGTCAGCAAGGACGGCAAACCCTTCGACGCGATCGATTTCAACTTCTGGGGGATCTCCTTCGATCCGAAGGATTCAGATCACTTTTACGCGACGCTGGGCACCGGCGACCATCACTACCTGGTCGAAGGCAGCATCAAGGGCCGCGAGATGAAGGTCCTCCGCGACGGAGTCGAGTGCCCCTCACTCTCGCCCGACGGCAAGCAGATCGCTTACAAGAGCCGCATCGGCCACAGCAACCGCTGGCACCTGCGCGTGCTCAACGTGGCGACCCTCAAGGATCACGCCGTCGCCGAGAGCGACTCGATCGACGACCAGGCCGAGTGGGTCGACGACAACACCCTCGCCTACGACGACGGCGCCAACGTCTACACCGTGCCGGCCGACGGCAGCGGCGAACCGGGCCTGCTGGTCCGCGACGCGAGCTCGCCGGTGCGCCTGTCCGCGGGCCTCTAAGTATCACCCAAAGAGCTTCCGGTGCGCCTTATGCACGCCTGAGGTGCATAAGGCGCACCGGAACGGCGGGCGGGTCGGAACGGCGGGCGCACCGGAACGGCGGGCGGGTCAGCGGGCGCGGGCGGCCAGGGGGCGCAGGCGGTCGCGGCCCTCGCTGGCGAGGCGTCGGGCGATGGCGAGAGGACGGCGGCGGGGCGGCGGAACCGCGTTGGGATCCAGGGCGTCAACCGATGCGAGCGTGATCTCGAGCGGGCGCCCGGCCTCGACCGAGAGCGGCTCGCCCGGATTGACCTCCTTCCCCGCCACCTTCAGCACCTGCCGGCTGGGCTCTAGCCCGACGGCGGGAAGCTCGACCGTGAGCTCCTCGACTCCGGTAGGGATCTTGACCCGCGCCCTCCTCGTCAGCAGGCGGACCCCGAGCCGCGAGCCGTCCCGCCGGGTCTCGAAGCTCGTTGCCGCGATCTCACTCAGCGAGCACCATCGGGTCGGCCCGAGGCCGTTGACCTCCTCGACCGCGTCGAGCAGTGCCCGCGGGCCGTCGAGGGCATCCTCGTGGTGGCCGTAAAGGATCGAGGGCTGATCGAGGAAGGCGCGCAGGGTCAGCTCGGCCTTGGAGCGGCCGGCGATCGGGTGGCGCAGGAGGGTCGGAACCCCTTCGACGAACTCGGCGGGGCCCCAGCCCACCAGGGCGCCGGCCTGCTCGGGCCGGGCCAGCCAAGAGTGGGGCTCGAACTCGACCCAGGGGTAAGGCCGGGTCATCGTGATCGCCTCGAAGCCGCAGCGGCGCAGGCCGCCCAGGGTCGCCCGCGAGCAGGCCTCGTGGGGCGGCACCATGACGTGGTCCACGGCGACGCCGGTGCGGCGGCTGAAGGCATCGACCCGGCGCAGGGCCTGGGCGGCCAGGGAGACCGCGCCGCTCCCGGTCGTCACCCGGCCCAGCTCGCCACCGTCGTGGTCGTTGCCGTGGATCAGCAGCGAGATCGCGCCGTTGCTCTCCCGCAACGCTCGCAGGGCGGCGGGGTGGGCAAACCAGGCGTCGAGCGGCACCGTCGCCAGGGCGACGTGGTAGCCATGTTCGCGGGCGTGGGCGCCGAGCTCGGCCAGCTTGACGAAGCCGTATGAGGGCCAGTGCAGGTTGGGGTCGTCAAAGAGCAGGCTTGCCCGGGCGGCCGGCGGTTGCCAACGGATCGGCTCCGTCTGGGCGCGGAGGAAGTGAAGCAGCGGCAGCAGGGCGGCGCTGCGGCCGTCGCAGAGGCGTTCGCGCAGAGCTTCGCGGGGGCGGAGCTCGGCCGGGATCAAGAGGGCGCTCTCGCCGACAGCGCCGCGGGTCCAGGTCGGGACGCCGTCGCAGGTGGCGAGGACCGTCGCGCCCCCGTCGCTGGGCTCGGCTTCGGCCTGCCGCAGCGCCGCGCCGAGGCGCTCGTCGGGTAGGGCGGCGCCGTGCAGGCGCGAGTCGAGCCCTGCCTCGGTGGCGTAGACGTGGTCGAGGGTGCTTCCCGGGTTGGGCGGCTCGGGAATCGTCAAGGTCAGGCTCGGCAGGCGGGTGGGCGGGGAATCCCCAGCGCCGAGCACGAGCAGGGCGTCGAGTCCGTCGACAGCACCCGGCGCCCTGGCCTCGAAGCGCACCGGCAGGGCGGCTTCGAGCGCGGCAAAGAGGCGGGGGCGGGACTTAAGCTGCTCGGTCGGGGTGACGCCGACCGCGATCGGGCCGGCCCCGCTCATAGAACCTCGCGTTCGCGTCCCGATCGTCTCGTACTCGAACTACCGGCAATCACCGCGACGGTTGGGAGGCTCACCGGTTTATCCGGTAGATCTCGAAGGAGGTCGGCGGGTTGGTGCCACCGGGCCGTTCGGCGCTGGTGTCGCCGAAGGTCGCCACGGGCCCCCCGCTGCGCCGTATCCACTTGGCGAACATGCGGTTGTAGTCGACGCCGAAGAGTTCGTAGCGGTAGCCGACGTAGCGCCGGTTCTCGACCACGGCGTAGCGCACATGCTCGGCTTCCAGGCGGGCGATCGCTTCGCGTTCGTCCTGGCGCGAGTCGAGCAGGCCGGGCAGGAACATCGCGTCATACAGCGGCGCGGCGCGGTCGGCCATGAAGTCGAGGCCGGAATCGGAGGGGACGGCGAGGACGGGTTCCCCCGGCGGCGTGTGCGCGTCGATGTAGTCGATCGCTTCCTGCACCACCGGGGCCGATGCCGGGGTGGTGAGGAAGCTGCCCCGTTGCGTGTAGACGGCGGCGCTGCTGTCGGGGTAGAGGGCGATCTGGGCGTAAGCCGCGAGGCCGATCGCGACCGCGGCGAGCGCCGCGTAGAGGGCGCTGCGCGCCTCGGGGAAGCGGCGGCTGAGCCGATCGTGCAGGACGGCGAGCAGCAGCACCAGCGGCGCGGCGTAGTAGGGGGCGTAGGAGGCCTCGGCGGTGAAGGCGTCATAGGCGCGGGCACCGAGTGCCGCCGCGGCAACGACCAGGGCGAGGTCAAAGCCCCAGGAGTCTGAGATCAGCGGGGCGCCGCCGCGCAGCAGGCGGATGCCGACTACGGCGCAGGCGGCGAAGCCGAGCGCCGGCAGCCAGCTCATCCCGATCAACAGGTGGGTCGCCTCGTGCTGCACGGCCGATTGGGCGGGAGCCCAGACGCCGAGTTTCTTCCAGGCCACGTCGATGACCAGCAGGGCGATGACCGCGGCGGGGAGGGGCCAGAGCGCCAGCAGGCGACTCCTGCGGTCTCTGGCCTTCGAGTAGAGCAGCGCGGCGCCGATCACGGCGGCGAGCATCGTGCAGTAGACGCCGGCGCGGGCGATTGTCGCGGCGACGCTTTCGAGGTCGCGCGGAGCCCAGGAGTGCTGCGAGTTGAAGCCGGCGATGCGGAGGAAGTCGACCGGCCAGAGGTTCTCGGCGAAGAGGCGCTCGGCGCCGACGCTGTTGGCCAGCAGGGCAAGCACGCCGCCGGCCACCAGGGCGGCCGGTAGAGCAAGCGGCAGGAGCGCTCGCAGCGCCGCTCGCACCCCGTGCTGGCGGCCGACGCCAACCAGGTAGGCGAGGCCGGCGACGGCGGCGACGGCGACGAACTCGGGCCGGGTGAGGCCGACGACGCCGGCGGCGAGGCCGGCGAGGACGAGGCGCTCCCGCTTTAGCCCGAGCAGCATCAGCAGCAGGAAGAGGACCCCGAAGGTGGCCGAGTTGGTGTGCGGCAGGACGAAGTTGAAGGCGGTGCCGGAGAAGCCGATCGCGGCGACGATGGCGGTCGCGATCGCCGCCGGCACGACGCTGAGCAGCTGTCGGGCGAGCACATAGAAGGCGGCGATGATCGCCGCGGCCTGCAAGAGGCCAAAGGCGAAGGCCGTGGTGAAGCCGGCGCCGAAGATGGCGAAGGCGCCGCCGAGCGCGTAGAGGCCGGCCGGGCCGTAGAAGTAGCGGATGTCGCTGTAGGGGTGCCCGCCGGAGGCAAGCGTGGCGGCGACGTTGAGCTCATGACCGGCGTCGACCGAGGGCACGCCCCAGGCGCGCCAGCTAAGGCCGGCGAGCAGGGCGAAGAGCAGGAGCAGGCCGACGATCGCGCGGGCATCGGCGTTGGCGGCGATCCGGCGCGCCTGAGCGCCGAGCCGCTCGGCCCAACTTTCCCGCGCCGGCTGGGAGCGAACCGCGACGTTCATGCTGATGCGGGCCGCACGGCGCCGATCAGCAGCCGCACCTGGCTGCCTGCCAAGCGCAGCCCGACCAAGACGTAGAGCAGCGAGCCGATTGCGAGCGTGAGCAGCGGCGCGGCGATGCCGCTGGTGAGGGTGTCCCCGATCGCGGCGCCGGTCCCGAAGCTGATGCCGGCCAGCAGGGTGAAGCGGAGCCCGTCTTTGGCCAGCTCCTGAGCGATCGGAGCGCTCTCGCGGCCGGCGCCGGCGAAGAGCAGGACGGCGGCGAAGGCGAGTGGGACGACGAAGAAGGCGCCGACGACGCCCTCGGCGCCGAAGAGCACGCCGCCCAGTGCGGTGACCGCGATGTGAAGGACGACGATCGCCGGCGCCAGCAGGTTGACCAGCTTCGAGCGCCCGAGCGCGAAGAGGGCCGGCAGCAGCAGGTTGACCAACAGCGCCGCCACGGTCCAGGCGCCGAGCAGGGCGGAGAAGCTGCGCAGCTGCGAGACGTCAGCGGCGCTGAAGCTCTTTGGCAGCACTTCACCGATCAGGGTGGCGCCGCCGGCGACCAGCGCCGCCAGCGCGGGGGCGACGAGCAGCATCGAGTACCGGAAACCGGCGGGAACCGTGTCCGCGATCACCTCGCGCCAGTCGGCGAGGGCGCCCCGCCGCATATCGGCAATGCGCGACATACCGAGGGCGAAGCCGGTCGCCGCCACCAGGTAGCTGGCAAAGAGGTAGGCGTAGGAGAGCACGGTGGCAGCGCCGTGGTTGTAGTTGCTGGCGAAGGCGAGGGTGATCACGTAGAGCGCGTTGAAGGCGAGGTAGATCGCCGTGCTGCCCAGCACCAGCAGGGTGCAGCGCGAGAGGCGGCCCAGGGCGCCGTCCGGTCGCTGCAATTCCTTCGCCTCGGCGGGCGCGCGGCTGGTGCGCACGCCGTCGAGCATCGCGGCGCAGGTGACGACGGCCATCGCCAGCATCGACCAGCCGAGCGAGAGCTCGCCGGTACTGCCCGAGACCGCGAGGTAGACGACGAGACCGCTGACGGCGCCCGCGATGTAGGCGAAGGCGATGCGGTCGAAGCGGTCGCGCACGGCGAGCAGCGTCGCCCCGCCGGCGGCCCAGAGCTGCAGGATCATCGCCAGGCCGAGGATCGGCAGGGCCGATTCGGTCACGCCGCGCCCGGCAGCGCCGAGCCCCGGCGCCAGCACGCTCGCCATCGGTCCCGCCAGAGCGATGGTCGCGACGGCGACTGGCACCGCGATTGCGACCAGGGCGATCGCCAGCTCGCGCGGGGTCAGGCGGGGCCGGTCGCCGACCAGCAGCGGCGCCGAGGTGACGCGGATGCTCTGGCTGAAGACGCCGAAGCTCGAGTAGAGGGCAAAGGCGACAAAGAAGCCGTCGGTGCGGCCGCCGATGCCGAAGGAGTTGAGGTAGAGCAGCGCCTGGATCCCCGAGGTGAGGCCCATCGCCACGGTTGCGATCGCCATCGCCACACCGGCATGCGCGTGCTTCTCGCGCAGGTCCTCGCGATGGTCCCCGAATTCAGGCAGGGAGGTAGCGGGCGGTGCGGCCGCGGTTGCGTCCATATGCCCGAATAACGGGTGAGCCCGCCCAATACTTGTTCAGACCGCCGAGATCGGTTGAAAAAAAATGAGCGGCCTAGGGGCCGTAGTGCTGCTGCCGCGGTGCCCAGTCGACCCCGACGCCGCTGGGGAGCCGGTAATCGTCGGCCGCGGGGTCGCGGAAGTTGGGCGCGCAGCTCCTCGATGAGCTGCGGCGCAGGCGCGGCAGGGTCCCTTCCCACTCGCAGACGAGGTTGGCGTGCTGCAGGAAGGGCGTGAACGGGCCCGGCCAGTCGCTCCAGGCGCGGAAGAGGACGTTATCGGTGACCGAGACCCGGCCGAAGGGCCCTTCGCGCAGGCCGATCGGCGTGTCGTCGCCCGGCGTCCAGATCGTGTTGGAGCGAAGCGCGATGCCGCGAGTCGGCCCGACGATCTGGACGATCTCCGGTTCGCCGCAGGAGCTGCCGGCGGGCGCACACGGGGCTTCATTGCGCAGCATCAGGTTGTCTTCCAGGACAACGTGGGCGACCGGTGCGGGCTGGTCCTTGATGAAGAAGCCCTGGCAGCGGTTGTCGTGCAGGTAGTTGCGGCGAAAGTAGAGGCCATCGCCTCCCCAGACCGATTGCAGGCAGTCGCTGTGGTTGCCGTTCTCACGCACGCCGCGGATCTCGTTGCCTTCGATCAGGACTCCATAGGGATCGGGATCGCCGCTGTCGTGGTAGCGGTTGAGACGGATCGCGTCCTCGCCGAAGGGGCCGGCGAAGAGGTTGCCGCGGATCGTCGTGTCGGAGATGTCGGTGCTCGTGGTGGGGCCGGCTTCGACCCCGAAGTAACCGCCGCTGATGCGGTTATGCACGACCGAGATCTTGCGCGACCCGGGCTCGATCACGACTTCGTCGTCCACGTCGAAGCGGGCCAGCTTCAAGTTGGAGCCGCTGAGCTCGGCGCCGTCGATTGTCGCCTGGCCCGGGTTTGCGGCGCGGATCGTGACCCCGGGCGCCCGCTTCTTGGCCGAGAGCTCGAGCTTGCCGTAGTGGCCCTTGCCGAGGCAGATCACCTTGCCCGGCGGCGCCGGCGCCAGCGCGGCGTGTACGGCCATCACGCTGTAGACGACCAGCGAGCAGGGATTCAAGGTCCGTAGTGCTCTTCGGCCGGGGCCCAGTCGACGCCGCGCCCGTTGCCGAGCCGGTAGTCATCAGTGGCCGTGTCGGGGAAGTGGAGGTCGCAGGCAACCGTCTCGCCGGAAGGCGTAGGCCAGGAACCGCCTTCAGCGGCTTCGCGTTCGCAGATGGTGTTGTCGCGCAGGGTTGCGGGAGTCATATCGGTGTCGGTCCAGAGGCGGTAGATCACATTGTCCTCGATCAGGGTGTCGGCCCCGGTGCCTTCGCGGAAGGCGGCGATCGAGTCGACGCCGTCGCCCCAGATCGTGTTGTTCTTCATCACGAACCCGGCGTAGGGGCCGGCGACCTGGAAGTAGAGCGGCTGACCGCAGCTCTTCAGCGGCGCGCCGCAGGGTTCGTGGTTGCGCAGGAAGAGGTTGTCTTCGACCTTGATGCCGTGGATCGGCCCCGACACCCCGCCGAGGCTGGCCTGGTCCTTGACGAAGAACCCCTGGCAGCGGTTGTCGTGCAGGTAGTTCTTGCGGAAGACGATGTGGTCGCCGACCCAGACAGTCTGCAGGCAGTCGGAGTGTGCCCCGTTCTCACGCACCCCGGTGATCTCGTTCCCTTCGACCAGGATGCCGACGCCGTCGCCGTCGGAGTCGTGGTAACGGTTGAGGTGAATCGCGTCCTCGCCGAAGGGCCCGATCAGCTGGTTGCCGACAATCCGGGTGTCGTTGACGGTGGTGGTATCGGTGGGGCCGGCTTCGATGCCCTCACCGCCGCCGGTGACCCGGTTGTGTTCGACCGTGATCGCGGTCGCGCCGGGCTCGACCTGAATGCCCTCAGTGGAGACAAAGCCGGCGAGGGTGAGGTCCTCACCGGCCAGTTCTGCGCCTTCGATTGTCGTGCCGGCGGGATGTTGGGCGCGCACGATGACCCGGGTCGGCCGCCTGCCGGCATCGAGCCTGAGCTTGCCGTATTCCCCGCCCTCGAGGCAGATGACCGCATGTGGCGCCGCCTTCGCAACCGCCGCTTGCACTTCGGGGAGACCGGAGAACGTGCGCGAGCAGGGCGCGTCAATGCTCCTGGGGGAATCGACTGCCGCCGGTACGCTCGGGTCAGCCCCGCATCCAGCCATGGTCAAGACGGCGATAACGCCCAGCGCGGGGAGGGCGTCCTTGGGCAGGCGGAAGCGAAGCCTCATGGGGAAATAACGAGCCCGGCTCGCTGTTTCTGCCAGGAGCCGCGGGCCGCGAGCTATGTGGGGTCCGCGGCTACGGACCGAAATGCTGTTCCGCGGGCACCCAGTCGACGCCGCGTTCGCCGCTGATGCGGTAGTCGTCAACCGCGGTGTTGGCGAAGCTGAGGCTGCACGACTTGGTCTCACCGGTTGCGGTGGACCAGGAGCCCCCGGCACTGGTTTCACGGGTGCAGACCGTGTTGTTGCGCAGCGTGGCAGGGCTCATGTTGGTGTCGGTCCACATCCGGTAGATCACGTTGTCTTCGATCAGCGAGTCAGAGCCGGTGCCTTCGCGGAAGGCCGCGATCGAGTCAACTCCATCGCCCCAGATCGTGTTGCGCTTCATCACAAAGCCGGTGTAGGGGCCGACCAGCTGGAAG
>Ga0207652_10001238_pt1 | contig 22842 bp, 17 predicted proteins | sample KBSC63BmetaG_FD_184334 | JGI IMG/M metagenome (GOLD analysis project Ga0207652, IMG submission 184334) | Corn rhizosphere microbial communities from Kellogg Biological Station, Michigan, USA - KBS C6-3B metaG (SPAdes) (version 2) | ecosystem: Host-associated > Plants > Roots > Rhizosphere ... | reverse complement strand
GCGCTGCCCGAGGAGCTGGCGACGAGCGAGGGCTTCGCCACCGGCGCGCTGCTCGGCTTCACCAACATGCTGTTCAAGCTGCTGTCCGACTACCGGCCGAAAGGCGTCGCCGTCGCCTGGGACACGCGCCCGGTGCACCGGGCCGAGCTCTCCGCCGAGTACAAGCAGGATCGCCGGCCGATGCCCGATCTGCTTCGCGAGCAGTTCCCGTTCTTCCGGCCGATCGTCGAGGCGTTCGGCTACCGCAACCTCGAGTTCGAGGGCTGGGAGGCCGACGACGTGATCGCGACGCTCGCGACGCGCGCCGACGCGGCGGGCGTCCGGACCTGCGTGGTCTCGACCGACCGAGACGCCTTCCAGCTCGTCACCGAGAACGTCTGCCTGATGATGACCCCGCGCGGCGTCGCGGACGTCAACGTCTACACGCCCGACCGCGTCGAGGCCCGGCTGGGGATCACCGCCGACCGGGTGCCCGACTTCATCGGCCTCAAGGGCGACCCGTCCGACAACATCGCCGGCGTCCCGGGAATCGGCGACAAGACCGCCTCGCAGCTGATCGCGACGTACGGCTCGCTCGAGGGGGTCCTCGAGCACGTAGACGAGCTCACCCCGGCGCGGCGGAAGGCGCTCGCCGAACACGCCGACCAGGCGCGGAACTCGAAGGTGCTCGCGACGATGCGCCGCGACCTCGACATCGACTGCGACCCCGCCGAGCTCGTCCTCGCGCCGCCCGACCGCTCGCAGCTCGCGGAGATGTTCCGCCGCTTCGAGTTCCGCGGGCTCCTCCAGCGCGTCGACCAGCTGGACGAGGCCCTCCCGGCCGCGGCCCCGAGGCCCGTCGAGGGCGACCCGCTGCCGTGGCGCGAGGCCGAAGACCCAAGTAACACAGTGTTACAAGGTCAGACGGTCGGGCTCGCGGTCGACGAGAACCGCATGGCTGTCGCGACCGACGAGGGCGTGGTCGTCGGCCCGCGGCCAAGTAACACAGTGTTACAAGGTTTCTCGGCCGTGGCGCACGACGCCAAGGCCCAGCGGGTCGTGCCCACGGACGACACGTTGCTCGCCGCCTACCTGATCGAGCCGGGGCGCGCGTCCTACGAGCTCGACGATCTCGCCCTCGAGTACGGGGTCGGAGTCCGCCCCGAGCCCGAGGCCGACGAGGAGACGGCCGCCCTCCTCCGCCGAGCGGCCCTCCCTCTCCGGCTCGTCTCGCCCATGCGCGCCCGCCTGCTGGAGCGCGGGAACCTCGAGCTCTACGAGACGATCGAGCTGCCGCTCACCCGGGTCCTGGCCGACATGGAGGACGCGGGCGTCCGGATCGACACCTACCGGATGGGCGAGATCACCGCGCGGCTCGCCGACCGCGTGGAGGAGCTGGAGTCGCGCGCGCACGAGCTCGCGGGCGAGGAGTTCATGCTCGGTTCCACCCAGCAGGTCGCGAGGATCCTCTTCGAGAAGCTCCAGCTCACTCCGGGCCGTAAGGGCAAGACGGGGTACTCGACCGACACGCGCGTGCTGCGGACGATCCGCGGCGAGCACGAGATCGTCGGCGTGATCGAGGAGTGGCGGGAGCTGAGCAAGCTGATCAACACCTACCTCGGTCCGCTGCCCACCCTGATCGGGGAGGACGGACGGCTGCACACGACGATCAACCAGGCGGTCGCCGCCACCGGCCGGCTCTCGACCTCGAACCCGAACCTGCAGTCGATCCCGATCCGGACCGAGCTCGGGCGCGAGATCCGCTCCGCGTTCGTCGCCGAGCCCGGTTCGAGGCTGATCTCGGCGGACTACTCCCAGATCGAGCTCAGGATCCTCGCCCACGTCTCCGGCGAGCCGAAGCTCCGCGACGCCTTCGAGCGCGGCGAGGACGTCCACACCGCCACCGCCGCCGAGGTGCTCGGTCGGGATCCGGCTGCGCTGACCAAGGGCGAGCGGGCGGTCGCGAAGATGATCAACTTCGGGATCATCTACGGCATCTCCGCGTTCGGTCTGTCCGAGAACCTGGAGATCCCGCGCGAGCAGGCGCAGGAGTACATCGACGCCTACCTCGCCCGCTTCCCGCACGTGCAGGACTTCATCGCCCGGACGATCGAGGAGGCGACCAAGGACGGCTACGTGACCAGCCTGCTCGGACGGCGCCGGCCGGTCCCGGAGATCCGCGCCCAGAACCGCCAGACGCGCTCCCTGGGCGAGCGGCTCGCGGTGAACTTCGTCATGCAGGGCTCGAACGCGGACATCATCAAGGTGGCGATGATCCGGATCCACCGCCGGCTCCGCGACGAGGGCCGCAGCGCGCATCTCGTCCTCCAGGTCCACGACGAGCTGCTGCTGGAGTCGCCGGAGGCCGAGGTCGGCGCGGTCAAGGAGCTCGTCCGGGAGGAGATGTGCGGCGCCTACCCGCTCGACCCGCCGCTCGCGGTCGACGTCGGCGCCGGGCCGGACTGGAACGAGGCGAAGGGCTAGCCGCGCACCCGAAGGTGCGCGGCTAGAAGGTTCGCGAGCCCTACGGCTTGGGCACGATCCGGTTCAGCGCCGGAACGGCGATGCCGCCCGGCTCGTTCGCCTGGAAGTAGTCGACCAGCGCGTCGATGTCCTGGGCTCCGCCTAGAGCGTCGGTGCCCTCGTTGAAGACAGTGAAGCCGTCGCCGCCGGCCGCGAGGAAGTTGTTCATCGTCACGCGGAACGAATCGGTCGGGCCGACGAGGACGCCGTTCACGAACATCCGGCCGATCTTGCCGGCGCAACTCGTCGCGCCGGGAGCCGACTCGTAGGAGAAGGTCGACGAGACCTGCAGGAATCGCCCCTCGGCCGGGGCGGTTCCTCCGCAGCCCTGGAACTGCTGCTGCAGCAGCCGCCGGATCATGTCGCCGGTCATCGTCTTCGTGACGAGGCTGTTGCCGAACGGCTGCACGGTGAACGCCTCGCCGTAGGTCACCTCGCCCGGCGCCTCGCCGCCGGATGAGACGGCGCCGAACAGGAGGTCGGCGCGGATGCCGCCCGGGTTCATGAACGCCAGCTGGGCGTCCCCGAGCCCCGCGTCCTGGGTGGCGACGTACTGGGCGTCGGCGATCACGTCGCCGAGCGCCGACTCGCCGAACGGCGATCCCGTCCGGGTCAGGTCGCCCTGGATCCGGCCGATCACCTGGTTGGCGAGCGGTGCGGACGCGGTCACGTACTGACCGACGACGCCGGACACCGCCAGATCCTCCTTCGAAGGATCGGGCTGGCGGACGGTCGTGCTGTCGATCCGCGGGTTGAGCGCGTTGTCGACGATCGAGTTCTGCGCGCTCGCCTGGACGACGTCGCCCGACTTGTCGTCGAGTGTCAGGGTGATGTCCGTCAGGACCCGCCCGAACGACGCCGCGCTCGTCACGAGCCTGGTGACGCCCCCGGCGGTGACCGTACAGCGGTACTCGTTGTGCGTGTGCGCCGAGACGATCACCTTGATCCTCGGGTCGAGACGCTGCGCGATCTTGTGGATGTCGCTCCCGGCGAGATTGCCCGCGCACCCGTTGAGGGCGGGCGCACCGGACTGCTGGCCGCCCTGGTGGATGACGAGCACCCATGCGCCCACGTGCTTCGCATTCTTGTCGTGAACGATGGCGTTCGCGGTGTCCGCCTCGTCCTCGAACGTCAACCCGGCCACGCCGGTCGGGGTGACGATCGTCGGCGTCTCCTCGAGCACCTCGCCGATGAACCCGACCTCGAGCTTCTTGTTGCCGTGGTCGGTCCGGAAGGTCTTCGTCGCGTACGGCGGGAAGAGGCTCTTCCCCGTCGCGTCGACGACCACGTTCGCGGCCAGGTACTGGAAGTCGGCGCCGGGATAGACGTCTGTGGTCCCGCCGCCCCGCAGGGCGTACGGAGCCGCGGTACAGCCCTCCACCGGGCGGCAGCCGCCGTTCTGGATCCGGAGGAGCTCCGCGCTGCCCTTGTCGAACTCGTGGTTGCCGACCGAGGCGAAGTCGACGTTCATCAGGTCGGTCGCGATCGTGATCGGCTCCTCGAAGAAGAGTCCGTTCGCAAGCGGGCTGGCCCCGATGTTGTCGCCCGCAAAGACGGTCGCCTCCTGGCTGCCGTACCGGGCCTGCTTGTCCTTGATCGCCTTCGCCAGGTACGCCGCACCGCCGGCGAAATGGCCGTAGATGTTGTTTCCGGCCGCTTCGAGGTTGCCGTGCAGGTCGTTGAACGCCAGCACGTGCACATCCGTCGTCGTGCCCTGCTTGTTCGCCCCGTACGCGATCGAGACGGGGTCCGAGATCGACCGCGCGCCTCCGATGACGACGTCGGCCGATGCCTTGTTCGGCGACGCGAGCGTCACCGTGAGAACGGCGCCGACCACCGCTGCGAACATCGACGGAACGGCCCAGCGCACCCACCTGCTGCCGAGAGCGTTGCTCATGCATCCCCCCTTTTCGGTCGCCTACCTGCTGGATGCGGGGCCAATGCTGACATACCTCGCCCGGCCGGATCGGTGCGGATTCGGTGAAAACCCGGTGGCCGGGGCGGGCCTGGGACGGCCGCACGACGGTACCTTGCTAACCGGCCTGCGAAGAGAGCGTCTTATGGAGGCCCCGGTATACTGACCGGCTTCCTATGCAGAACGAGACGATCGACACGAGCGACGCAGGCGTCTGGACTACCGGTCCAGACGGCGAGCTGATCCCAGACTACGACTCCACCTTCCCGACGATCAACGAGGGTGAGGTCGTGCACGGGACGGTCGTCCGCGTGGACAAGGACGAGGTCCTCGTCGACATCGGCTACAAGTCCGAGGGCGTCATCCCGGTCGCGGAGCTCTCGATCCGGCGCTCGATCAATCCGGCCGACGAGGTGTCGCTCGGCGACGAGATCGACGCGCTCGTCCTCACCAAGGAGGACGCAGACGGCCGGTTGATCCTGTCGAAGAAGCGCGCGCGGTTCGAGCTGGCCTGGAAGGCGATCGAGCAGGCGGCCGAGAGTGGCCAGGCGGTGACCGGCAAGGTGATCGAGGTGGTCAAGGGCGGCCTGATCCTCGACCTCGGCGTGCGCGGCTTCCTGCCGGCGTCACTGGTCGACATCCGCCGTGTCCAGGATCTGGACGAGTTCCTCGCCAAGGAGCTCCGCTGCAAGGTGATCGAGCTCAACCGCTCGCGCAACAACGTGGTGCTCTCCCGCCGGGCCGTCCTCGAGGACGAGCGCAAGGAGATGCGCCAGGCGATCCTCGACAAGCTGCAGCCGGGCGACGTGGTCGAGGGCCAGATCTCGAACATCGTCGACTTCGGAGCGTTCGTCGACCTGGACGGCATGGACGGGCTGATCCACATCTCCGAGCTCTCGTGGTCGCATGTCAACCACCCGTCCGAGGTGCTCGAGATCGGCCAGACGGTCAAGGTGAAGGTGCTCGACATCGACCGCGATCGGCAGCGCATCTCACTCGGGCTCAAGCAGACGCAGACGGACCCGTGGCAGCAGGTGCTGGACAGCTACGGCGAGGGCGACGTCGTCCAGGGCCGCGTGACGAAGGTGGTCACGTTCGGCGCGTTCGTCGAGATCCTCCCCGGAGTCGAAGGGCTCGTGCACATCTCCGAGCTGGCGCAGCATCACGTCGAGAACCCGCGCGAGGTCGTCTCGCAGGGCGATCTCGTCAACGTGAAGATCATCGAAGTCGACGCCGAGCGCCGCCGCCTGTCCCTCTCGCTGAAGCGGATCGAAGACGGCGAGGCGCAGCCGCTGGCCGAGGGCGACGAGCCGCTCCGCCCGCAGATCGACCTGTCCGAGGAGGTCTTCGCCGATTCTCCGGCCGCCGAGGCCGCGGTCGAGGCCGTCGCGGACGAGGAGCCCCAGGCCGAGGCGGTCGAGCCCGAGGCGCAGGTCGAGCCCGAGGCGGTCGAGCCCGAGGCCCAGGTCGAGCCCGAGGCCCAGGTCGAGCCCGAGGCGCACGCCGAGTCCGAGCCTGCCGAGCCCGAGCCCGCCGACGAGCCGGCGGCGAGCGACCAGGCCTCCTAGCCCGCATCGTGGCGCCGCTCACCGTCGCCGTCACCGGCGGCATCGGAGCGGGGAAGTCCGCGGCGCTGGCGGCATTCGCGCGGCGCGGTGTGCCGACGCTGTCGGCTGACGAGGTCGTCCATCGTCTGATCGGCGAGGATCCGGAGGTGCGTGCCGCCCTTGAGGAGCGCCTCGGAACCACCGATCGGGCCGAGATCGCCGCGGTCGTCTTCGCCGACCCGGAGCAGCTCGCCTGGCTCGAGTCGCTGCTCCACCCGCGCGTGCGTGACGCCACGGAGGAGTGGCTGGCCCGCCGGGACACGCCCGTCGCGGTGGTCGAGATCCCGCTGCTCTACGAGACCGGAGGCGACGCCCGCTTCGACAGCGTCGTGGTGATCACGGCGCCGGCAGAGGTTCGCGAGGCCCGGGCGCAGCGCGTGGAGGACCGGCGAGCGACCCGCCTGCTTCCCGACGACGAGAAGGTGCGGCGTGCCGACTTCGCCTACGTGAACGACGGGACGCTCGACGAGCTCGACGCGTTCGTCGGGCAGGTGCTCGACCGCCTGACCGGGTGACCGCGTCCGCGGGCCGTCTCGTCCTCGGCGTGACCGTGATCGCGGTCCTGCTCGCCACCTTCGGGACGATCCACCTGACGCAGCCCGCGTGGTACGAGCGGCTGTGGCACCCGCTGCACTACGAGGACATCGTCCTCGGTCACGCGCGTAACTACCATCTCGACCCTGCGCTCCTCGCTGCCGTGATCTACCAGGAGAGCAAGTTCCACGCAGACGCGCGCTCCGACCGCGGCGCGGTCGGCCTGATGCAGCTGCTGCCCGGGACGGCGGAGGGGATCGCCGAGCGCACGGGCGGCACCCAGTTCCGGGTGTCCGATCTGTACGACCCCGAGATCAACGTCCGCTACGGGGCGTGGTACCTGCGACACCTGCTCGACAGGTACGGCTCCGAGCGGCTCGCGCTCGCCGCCTACAACGCCGGCCAGGCGAACGTCGACCGCTGGCGGGCGCAGGGGCTGCCGATCCAGTTCGACGAGACCCGAAGCTTCGTCGACCACGTCGAGCGACTGAAAGCGACGTACCGGCACGCCTACTCGTCACTGCGACAACATGAAGACACTTGACAGACAGCCGAGTGATGTCATAATGATGTCACAATGCAACTGGAAACGCACGTTCAGGCACTGCAGGAAGAGCTCGCCGCCCTGGCGAGCATCGGCGACGAGCAGGTCTCGGTCGCAGCGGACCGGCTGAGCCAGGCGCTCGCGCCCTCGCTCCGGCTGCGACTGCTCGAGCTCCTGTCCGAGGCTGCGCTCGAGGTCAGCTCGCAGCTCCAGACCGGTCATGTCGAGATCCGGCTGGCCGGCCAGGAGCCCTCGCTCGTGTACGTCGAGCACGCGGAGCTGGCCCCGGCGCCCCCGGCCGAGGACGGGCTCACCGCCCGCATCACGTTGCGTCTGCCCGACTCGCTGAAGACGTCCGTCGAGGGCGCGGCGGCGAAGGAGGGCGTGTCCGTGAACACCTGGATCGTCAAGGCGCTGGCCCGGGGAATGACCAGCGTGGTCGCCTCGGGCGGCCGCGTCGGCAGCCGGCTGACCGGCTACGGCCAGAGCTGAAAGGAGGAGGCATGAGGTACCAACCCGGACTGTTCGGACATCTGCCGGAATGGGAGACGTCAGACCGTCGAAACGACCGAGTCGACCTTCGGCCCACGCGCGTCCGCGGCACGTCGCGACGGAGGAAGTGGGCACGGTGAGGTACGACTTCGCCACCAAGGAGCCGCCGAAGCTGCGCTTCGCGATCGGGGCCGGCCGGATCGAGGTCGAGACGGCGGAAGCCGCCGAGACGACGGTCGACGTCGAGGCGATTCGCGGCGAGCTCGAGAACCTGAAGGTCGAGCAGCATGGGCGGGACATCGTCATCGAGGGCCGCAAGCGATTCGGCTTCAAGGGCGACGAGTACGAGATCCGCGTCCGCGCCCCCCTGGGATCGGACGTCGACGCGAACATCGCCTCCGCGAGCTTCCGCGCCACCGGCCGTCTCGGTGCGATCGAGGTGAACACGGCGTCGGGCGACGTGCAGGTGGAGGACGTCGAGCGTGAGGCCAAGGTCCGGTCGGCGAGCGGCGACGTCCAGCTCGGCGCAGTCGGCGGCAAGGCGGAGGTGAACACCGCCTCCGGGGACGTCCAGGTGGGCTCGGCCGCGGGCGGCAGCACGATCAGATCCGCGTCGGGCGACGTCCAGATCGCCGAGGCGGCGAAGCGGGTGTCGCTGAACACCGCCTCCGGGGACATGCACATCGGCTCCATCGGTGAAGGCTCGGTCGACGTCAAGTCGGCGTCGGGGGACGTCCACATCGGGATCAGGCAAGGCTCGCGCCTCTTCGTCGACGCGAAGTCGCTCAGCGGCGACACGATCTCGGAGGTCGAGCTCGGCGGGGTCGAGGTCGCCACCGGCGGCCCGCTGGTCGAGGTCAAGGGGGCGACGATGAGCGGCGACATCAGGATCGTCCGCGCGTGAGGCTCGTCCCGGAGCTGCTCCGGGACAACCGCCAGTTCCGGACGTTCTTCGCCGGCGAGGCGATCTCGCTGGTCGGCGACCAGATCACGCTGATCGCCCTGCCGCTCGTCGCAGTTCTCGCGCTCGACGCGACGCCGGCCCAGATGGGCTACCTGGTCACCGTCGCACTGCTCCCGAACCTGCTCTTCTCGCTGCACGCCGGCGCGTGGATCGACCGCGCCGGCCGGCGCCGCCGGGTGATGATCGTCGCCGATCTGGGGCGCGCCGCCGCGCTCGCCAGCGTCCCGATCGCGTACGCGTTCGGGGTGCTGACCTTCGCGCAGCTGTACGTGGTCGGCTTCGCGACCGGTTTGCTCAGTGTCTTCTTCTTCGTCTCCTACACCACGCTCTTCGTGGTGCTCGTGCCGCGCGAGCGGTACGTCGAGGCGAATTCCCTCCTGCAGGGAAGCCGGGCGCTCTCGGGCATGGTCGGGCCGAGCCTCGGCGGCGCGCTCGTCCAGCTGCTCTCGGCCCCGGTTGCCCTCGCCGCCGACGCCCTGTCGTTCCTCGGCTCTGCCCTGTCTCTCGCTCTGATCCGACCGCAGGAGCCGCCGACCGAACGGGCCGAGAGCGGGCACCTGTCGGCGGGGCTGCGTTACATCCTCCACTCACGGGCGATCCGCGCCTCGCTGGCCGCGTCCGCGACGATCAACTTCTTCAACTTCGTCCTCTTCGCGCTGTTCGTCCTGTACGCGAATCGCTATCTCGGCGTCGGTCCGGGCGTGCTCGGGGTCGTGCTCGGGCTCGGGGCGGCCGGTGCCGTCGTCGGTGCCCTGATCACCGGCCGCGTCTCCCGCCGGATCGGGATCGGCCCGACCTACGTCGTCGGCTGCGTCCTCTTTCCGGCGCCGCTCGTGCTCGTCCCGCTCGCCGGCGGGCCGCACTGGCTCGTGCTCGCGTGTCTCTTCCTTGCGGAGTTCGGCTCGGGGCTCGGCGTGATGCTGCTCGACATCTCCTCCCTTGCGATCAAGGCCGCCCTCGTCCCCGACCGGCTCCGGGCCCGGGTCACCGGCGCCTACATGGTCGTGAACTACGGCGTGCGGCCGCTCGGCGCGTTCCTCGGCGGCGTGCTCGCGAGCGTGATCGGCGTCCGGACGACGCTCTGGATCGCGGTCGCGGGCGGCATGCTCGGCTTCCTCTGGCTGCTGCCGTCGCCGATCCCGACGATGCGCGAGCTGCCGCCGACCGAGGACCCGGACGAGCCGGCCGAGGGGAAGGCGATCGCAGTTTCGTGAGGCGGGCCGACCCGAAGCGGCTAGCGTAGATCCGGATGAAGGAACTGCGCTCCATCGCGGAGGTCGAGCGCGAGCTGCGCGGCGAAGGTTTCTTCGAGGGCGGCGCGGACGGGCTCGTCGCCGACCTCTACCTCGGGTACGGGCTCTCCCGGACGCTCCGGCGGACGTCCGTCCCCGATCCGCCCGAGCCGTGCCCGCTGCCGCTCGGGGCGGTGCGCGTCCGGGGCGCCGACGAGCGGGTGCCGGCGGGCGGGCGCTATCGGGTCGGCGACTGGGAGCGGACCTGGGACGAGGCGTCGTACGCGAAGGCCGTCGAGGCCGTGCGGCAGGCGATCGCGGCCGGCGACGTCTACCAGGTGAACCTCGTACAGCACCTCTCGGCGCCGTTCCGAGGCGATCCGGCTGGCCTGGCCACGGCGCTTGCCTCGCTGCGTCCGCTCGAGCCGCGACCGTTCCCCGGCGAGGGCTGGACGGTGGTCTCGGCCTCGCCAGAGCTCTTCCTCGCGCGCCGCGGGTCGCGGGTCTGGACGAAGCCGATCAAGGGCACGCGCCCGCTCGGCGAGACGCTCGCGGGAAACGGAGTCGAAGCCAGAGCAAGCTCTGGCACCGACCTCTTGTCTTCTGCCAAGGACGCCGCCGAGCACGTGATGATCGTCGACCTCGAGCGCAACGACCTCTCGCGCATCTGTGAGCCCGGCAGCATCCGCTGGCCCGAGCTGATGGCCGGCCGTGAGCTCGCGGGGGTCGTGCACATGGTCTCGACGGTGGAGGGACGTCTGCGGGATGGCGTCGGCCTGGCGGAGCTGCTGGAGGCGACGTTCCCGGGCGGCTCGGTGACGGGTGCGCCGAAGATCGCGGCGATCGACCACATCGCCGCGCTCGAGCCGGTCGGGCGCGGAGCCTCGATGGGTGCGATCGGGCGCGTCCATCCGAACGGCGACCTCGACCTCGCCCTCACGATCAGGACGTTCGCCGTCGCGGAGGATCGCATCCACCTCTGGGTCGGCGGCGGGATCGTCTGGGAGTCCGACCCGGAGGCGGAGATCGAGGAGTCGCTTGTCAAGGCGCGGCCGTTGCTCGATGCGATCGGGGCGCCCCTGCGGGACGCGGTTCGCCGTTGAGGCTGCTCGCTGTGGCGGTGGGTGGGCGCGGCCCCGTCCCGGTGGACGAGCCCGTGCTGCTCGCCGACGACGAGGCGCTCCTGCGCGGGCGCGCCGCGTTCGAGACGGCGCGTGTCTACGGCGGACGCCCGTTCCGGCTCGAGGAGCACCTCGCGCGCATGCGAGCGTCGGCCGGTCGGCTGGGCATCGCCTTTCCGGACGGCTTCGAGGAGCTGGCTGCCCAGGCGCTCGCGGCCGCGGGCGAGCCCGAGGCCATGCTGCGCCTCTACCTGACGCCGGGGCGTGAGGGAGCGGACGCGCCCGTGGCGCTCGCGCTGGTCAGCTCGCTGCCGGCCGACCTGGAGGCGCGCCGGTCGCGCGGGATCTCGCTGATCTCCCTGCTCGGCGTGCGTGCGGAGGCGCCGTGGCTGCTTGGCGGCGTCAAGTCGACGAGCTATGCCGTGAACATGGCCGCCGAAGCCGAGGCACGCAGACGCGGCGCCGACGACGCGGTGTTCGTGCGCGACGACGGCGTCGTGCTGGAGGGGCCGGTGACGAACGTCTGGTGGCGACGCGGCGACACGCTGTTCACGCCTGCGGTCGGCCTGGGCATCCTCGCCGGCGTGACGCGGGCGGTCCTGCTCGAGGCTGCGCCGGCGTCGGGATTCGAGGTCGTCGAGGGCGCGTTCCCGCTCTCCGATCTGCTCGAGGCCGAAGAGGCGTTCACGTCGTCATCGGTCCGGGAGGTGATGCCGGCCGTCGAGGTCGACGGCATCCATCTAGCACGGGGGCCGGCCGCGGCGACCCTGCAAACGGCACTACGGAGGCAGGCCGGGGAGGAGATGTGAATCGGCCGACCCACGCCGGTACCTTGTGGTCACGGTGCCCGACCTAACAACGTCCGATGGATACAGGCCGACCGGCGACCAGCCGCAGGCGATCGACCAGCTCGCCGCTTCGCTCACCGCCGGCGAGCGCTACCAGACGCTGCTCGGCGCCACCGGCACCGGCAAGACGGCGACGATGGCCTGGATCATCGAGAAGGTCGGCCGGCCCTCGCTCGTGATCGCGCACAACAAGACGCTGGCCGCCCAGCTCTGCAACGAGTTCCGCGAGTTCTTCCCGGACAACGCAGTCGAGTACTTCGTCTCGTACTACGACTACTACCAACCGGAGGCCTACGTCCCGCAGGCCGACCTCTACATCGAAAAGGACTCGTCCCGGAACGACGACATCTCGCGCCTCAGGCTCGCGGCCACCTCGGCGCTCTTCACCCGACGAGACGTGGTGGTGGTCGCGTCGGTCTCCTGCATCTACGGCCTCGGCTCGCCGGAGGAATGGCGCGGCCGCGTGCTCGTGCTCGAGGTGGGGGAGACGACCGACCGCGACGACGCGCTGCGGACGCTGGTCGAGAGCCAGTACGTTCGTAACGACTCCGTGCTCGCGCGCGGCCGCTTCCGGGTGAAGGGCGACGTCATGGAGGTGCAGCCCGCGAACTCGGAGACGGCCTACCGAATCTCGTTCTTCGGCGACGAGGTCGAGTCGATCTCCCACTTCGACCCGCTGACCGGCGAGGTCTACGCGCGGCTCGACAACCTCGTGATCTGGCCGGCGACCGAGTACGTCACCTCGACCCCGACCGTCGAGCGCGCCGTCGACGACATCCGCCACGAGCTCGACGAGCAGGTGCGGAAGTTCGAGGAGGCGGGGAAGCTCCTGGAGGCGCACCGGCTGCGCCAGCGCACCGAGTACGACCTGGAGATGCTGAAGGAGCTCGGCTTCTGCAACGGCATCGAGAACTACTCGCGCCACCTCGAGGGCCGTCCGCAGGGCTCGCACCCGTTCACGCTGCTCGACTACTTCCCCGACGACCTGGTCGTCTTCGTGGACGAGTCGCACCAGACCGTCCCGCAGCTCGGCGGCATGTACGAGGGCGACCGCTCGCGCAAGCAGACGCTGGTCGACTTCGGCTTCCGGCTCCCGTCCGCGCTCGACAACCGGCCGCTGCGGTTCGACGAGTTCCTCGGCAAGGTGCCGCAGCTCGTGTTCGTCTCGGCGACGCCCGGGCCGTTCGAGCTGCGTCACTCCAAGGTCGTCGCCGAGCAGCTGATCCGGCCGACCTTCATCGTCGACCCCGAGGTCGAGCTGCGGGCGACGAAGAACCAGATCGACGATCTGCTCAACGAGATCCGCCGGCGCGAGGAGGCGGGCGAGCGTGTCCTCGTCACCACACTGACCAAGAAGATGTCGGAGGACCTGACCGACTACCTGCTCGAGGCCGGCGTGAAGGCGCGCTACCTGCATTCCGAGATCGACACGCTCGAGCGGATCCAGATCATCCGCGAGCTGCGGCTCGGCGAGTACGACGTGCTGGTCGGTGTCAACCTGCTCCGCGAGGGGCTCGACCTGCCCGAGGTCTCGCTGGTCGCCGTGCTCGACGCCGACAAGGAAGGCTTCCTGCGCGGGAAGACGGCGCTCGTGCAGACGATCGGCCGCGCCGCTCGGAACGTCAACGGGAAGGTCCTGCTCTACGCCGACAAGATGACCGAGGCGATCCTGGGTGCCCTCGACGAGACCAACCGCCGCCGAGCGAAGCAGCTGGCGTACAACGAGGAGCACGGGATCACGCCCGAGTCTGTGACGAAGGCCGTCTCCGACATCGCAGAGTTCCTGATGCTCGAGTCGCCGACGGTCCCGTCGCGCCGCCGCCGCGGCAAGTCCGAGGTCGAGGGGATGAAGCCGGAGGAGATCGAACGCCTCGTAGTCGAGCTCGAGGAGGAGATGTTCACGGCAGCGGAGGAGCTCAGGTTCGAGTACGCCGCCAAGCTCCGGGACGAGATCAAGGAGCTGCGCCGCGAGCTGGTCGCCGTGACCGCCTAGGCCGGACTGCGGCATGATCCGCGGTCTGTGGGCGGGCTGACCAGGACGGACCTTCTCCGGCGGGGCATCGGCGCCGGAGCCGGGCTCACCCTGCTCGGCGGGCTCCCGGGCCGGGGGCTCCACCTGCTCGAGAACGCCGAGGCGGCGCGCAGGCCGGACGTCCACGGGTTCGTCACCCGTCCCGACCTCCGGCCGCCGGTGATCACGATCGCCTCCCCTGCCCACGGAACCGCCGACGGTCTCCTGTTCCTCGCGCCCTCGTCCGGCCCGGGCATGCGCGGGGGCCTGATCGCCGACGATCGTGGCGACCCCGTCTACTTCCGGCCGGCCACGCCGAGGACGGTGATGGACTTCCGCGCCGGGCTGCTGCGGGGCAAGCCGGTGCTGAGCTGGTGGGAGGGCCGCTACGTGTTCGGGGTCGGCAAGGTCGGCGAGTACGTGATCGTGGACGCGTCATACCGCGAGGTCGCGCGATTCTCGTCGGCACGCCGTCGGCGGCCGGACTTCCACGAGGTCCTGCTCACCGAGGACGGAACACTGCTCGTCACCGCCTACGAGACGCGGCCCGCCGACCTGACCGCCGTCGGCGGCCCGAGCGCGGGCCTCGTCTACGGCGGCGTCGTCCAGGAACTGGCGGTCCCGAGCGGCCGTCTGCTCTGGGAGTGGCGCAGTCTCGACCACGTCGCCGTCACGGAGACCGTCAGCGACCAGCTCGGCGCGCCGTTCGACTACTTCCATATCAACGGGATCGAGGTCGATCACGACGGGAACCTGCTGGTCTCCGCCCGCAACACATGCGCGCTGTACAAGATCTCGCGTCGGACGGGACGCGTCCTGTGGCGCCTGGGCGGGACGCGGAGCGACTTCTCGATGGGCAAGGGAACGCAGTTCGGCTTCCAGCACGATGCGCGCCTGCACGAGGGCGGCCGGACGATCAGCCTGTTCGACAACGGGCCGCGGCCGGACGGGCGGCGACCGGAATCTCGGGCGATCGTGCTCGCGGTCGACCAGCGGCGCCGGCAGGTGGCGCTGAAGCGGGAGATCCGGCACCGTCGGCCGCTCTTCGCGTTCGCGACCGGGAGCAACCAGCTCCTGCCGAACGCGAACCGGCTCGTCACCTGGGGGATCACGGGGTGGTTCACCGAGTACGACGCCGACGGCCGGGTCTGCCTCGACGCCCACCTGCCGACCCACGGCCAGAACTACCGCGTCTTCCGGTTCCCCTGGGCCGCACATCCCGGCGTGCCGCCGGCGTTCAAGGCCTACCGCCAGGGGGCCGGAGCGGCCCGGCTCTACGCGAGCTGGAACGGCTCGACCGCGCTGGCCGCCTGGGGGCTCGAGACCGGGCGGAAGTCCGGGGCGCTCAGCCCGAGCGGCGTCCATCCGAAGCGAGGCTTCGAGACGAGCTTCGCCGTCCCGCCCCGGACTCGCTATGCGGCCGTGGTTGCGCTCGACGCGAGCGGCGGGCCGCTCGCGCGCTCGCGGACCGCCCGCCTTTACTAGCCGAGCGCACTGGTTCCGCGCGGGAACCGGCGCTCGGCTGTCAGCCGCCACCCGCCTTCTCGCCAGATGTACGTCTGGACGGTCAGTGAGCGCGGATCCGCGTCGTAGACGAGCAGGCCACGCGCCTCGCCGCGGCGGTGCGGTCTCGGCTGCCCGAGGCCCGGCGCTGTCGCCACGACCGCGCCCGCCTGCCCGTCCGACCAGACCTCGAACTCGTGCCGCTCGGCGATCGCGCCCTGGTGAGTATGGCCCGAGACGATCAGCTCCGCGCCGGCGTCGACGAGCGTGCCGAGCACGTGGTCGCGCCGGGCGACCGGCCGCTTACGCGTCCGCCAGGGGGCGCCTCCGAGCTGGTGGTGCAGGGCGACCATGCGGAGGGCGTCCGGCGGCGCGGCGGCGAGCTGCGAGGCAGCCCACTCGAGCTGGTCGTCGCGGACGCCGCCCGACTGGTGGCGCCAGGGCCGCACCGAGTTGATCCCGACGAGGACGACGTCGTCATCGGCGTACACCGGCCGGGTCGTCTCCCAGAGCCGCTCGAACTCCTCCCACGGCCGCGTGAACCGCGCCGGGAACGTGTACGGGATGTCGTGGTTGCCGGGAACGGCAACGACGGGAGCAGCCAGATCACGGAGGGTGGCGGCCGCCCGTTCGTGCTGCTCGCGGCGCCCGCGGTGGGTGAGGTCGCCGCTGGCGACGACCAGCCTTGGTCGGAGACGCTCGACGAGCACCGTGAGCGCAGCCGCCGCGTCCGGGCTCTCGCGGGCGCCGAAGTGCAGGTCGGAGACGTGGAGAATCCGCGCGGCCACGGCCGAACCACCCTATAAACTCATCGTCGTGACGGACGAGCCGGCCGAGATCGTCGAGGATCTCTACCTCGGCCTGCGGGCCGGGGGCGCACTCCGCAAGCAGCGCCGCGGCGAGCAGTTGACCGCCGATGAGGAAGAGGCGCTCGGGCGCTGGCGCCAGATGTCGAGCTGGCGCAAGGCGGTCGCGATCGGCGCGTTCGCGGTCGGCACGTTCGGCCTGGGATTCACGGTCGGTGGCCTGGTGTTCGGCCGCTGGCGCCGGGCCTAGCCCGCTTCGGCGTCTTTCGCCGGGAAGATCACTGCCGGCACGTCCTCCTTCGCCGGGTCCTTCTCGAACACGGCGACGTCGATGATCGTCGCCAGCACCGCCGCGAACGGCGTCGACAGCAGGACGTACGCCGGGCCGATCAGGATGCCGACCGAGGTGACCGTGACCAGCACGATCAGCGGGGAGAGGCCGACGGCGTGGCCGAGCACCCTCGGCCCGACGACGTAGTCCTGGAGGAGACGCAGGCCGAAGACGGCGATCGCGGCGGCGATCGCCGCCCCGATCGACACCGTGAAGCCGAGGCCGATCGCGGCCACGCCGGCGATCAGCGGGCCGACGATCGGCACGATTTCGACGATGCCGGCGAAGACGCCGACCAGGAGCCAGTACGGTAGACCGATCAGCCAGAACGCGAACGAGAGCACGGTGCTGACGAAGACGATCATCAGCAGCATGCCGCGGACGTAGGCACCGAGCTTCGCGTCGATCAGATCCCAGGTGTCGCGGACCCGCCTCCGCTTGTCGCGTTTGACCAGGCTGAGCACGACCGTCTGCGCCTTCTCTTTCTCGAAGACCCAGTAGGCGGCGATCGCGAACACGAGGAAGATGGCGATCAGGATCTCGAGGGCGGTCCGGCCGTAGGTGACTGCCGGATGAATCAGATTCGTGCCGTGCGGCAGCTGCTCGAGCCGATGCTGGATCGCGACGAGGATCTCGTGTTTCACGCCGTGCGAGTTGCGCGCAGCCCGGGCGACGTCGGAGCTGGATGTCGGCAACGTGCCCAATGCGTTGCGGACCTGGTCGAGCGCGCGCGGCACGATCAGCCAGAGCAGCAAGCCGACCGCGACGATCAGGCCCAGGTAGTGGATCAACAGTCCGACCGACCGGGGCACGCGCCGGTTGTGCAGCCACTCGATACCCGGGCGCATCGCAGACGCGATCACGATCGCGAGCAGGAAGAGCGCGATCAGCACCTTCAGGTGCCACAGGGCGAACGCCGAGACGACCACGGCGACTGCGACCACCGTGGCGACGAAGGACTTTCGTGCGACGTCGCCCATTGCCCATGGTTCTCTCCCGTGAGGCGCTTGTCCAAACGGATTCCGGTATCGTGAGCGAACGTCTGTTCGCGCGGTAGAATGGTGGATCGATGGCTGCGGACGAGCTCGTCGTTCACGGCGCGCGGGAGCACAACCTCAAGGACATCACCGTCCGGTTGCCCCGGCACGCGCTGATCTGCATCACCGGCCTGTCCGGGTCCGGCAAGTCCAGCCTGGCCTTCGACACCATCTACGCCGAGGGGCAGCGCCGGTACGTCGAGTCGCTCTCCGCCTACGCGCGCCAGTTCCTGCAGATGATGGAGAAGCCCGACGTCGACTCGATCGACGGGCTCTCGCCGGCGATCTCGATCGACCAGAAGACGACCTCGCGGAACCCGCGCTCGACGGTCGGCACCGTCACCGAGATCTACGACTACCTGCGCCTGCTGTACGCGCGCGTCGGCCGGCCGCACTGCCCGATCTGCGGCCGCCCGATCGCCGGCCAGTCGATCGAGGCGATCGTCGACCAGGTGCTGCGGTTGCCGGAAGGGACGAGGTTCACGGTGAACGCGCCGGTCGTCCGCGACCGCAAGGGCGAGTACAAGGACGTCTTCGAGCACCTGCGCGCCGAGGGCTTCACCCGGGTGAAGGTCGACGGCGAGCAGCGGCTGCTCGACGAGGAGATCGAGCTCGACAAGAAGTTCAAGCACACGATCGAGGTGGTCGTCGACCGGCTGGTGATGAAGGAAGACCTGCGCACGCGGCTCGCACAGTCGATCGAGACTGCGGTTGCGCTCGCCGAGGGGCTGGTCGTGATCGACGTCGTCGACGGTGAGGAGCTGACCTTCTCCGAGCGGTTCGCCTGCCCCGAGCACGGGGTGTCGTTGCCCGAGCTGCAGCCGCGCATCTTCTCGTTCAACTCCCCGCACGGCGCCTGCCCGCGCTGTACCGGCCTCGGCGCGCAGCAGGAGATCGATCCCGACCTGCTCGTCCCCGACCCGTCGCTCTCGATCGCCGAGGGCGCGCTCGTGCCCTGGTCGGTCGGGAACTCGGGCTACTACGAATCGGTGATCCAGGCGATCGCCGAGCGCTGGGAGATCGACCTGGACAAGCCCTGGCAGGACCTCACGACCGCCCAGCAGGACCTGTTCCTGTACGGCACCAAGGGCGAGCGGATCTACGTCCAGTACCGCAACCGCATGGGCCGGAAGCGCTCGTACATGCTCAACTTCGAGGGGATCGTCCCCAGCCTCGAGCGTCGCTACCGCGAGACCGATTCTTCCCAGCAGCGGGAGCGGATCGAGGAGTACATGTCGTTCCGGCCGTGCCCGGCGTGCGGCGGCGCCCGGCTCAAGCCCGAGGTGCTGGCGGTCACGGTCGGCGGTCTCAACATCCACGAGTTCACGAAGATGTCGGTGACCCGGTCGCTCGCCTTCCTCGGCGGGCTGGAGCTGACCGAGGTCGAGCAGCTGATCGGCTCGCGGATCGTCAAGGAGATCAACGAACGGCTGACGTTCCTCGACGACGTCGGCGTCGGCTACCTGAACCTCGACCGCGCCTCGGCGACCCTCTCGGGCGGCGAGGCGCAACGTCTCCGGCTGGCCACGCAGATCGGCTCCCAGCTGGTCGGCGTCCTCTACATTCTCGACGAGCCCTCCATCGGGCTGCACCAGCGCGACAACGGCAAGCTGATCGGCACGCTCGAGCGGCTGCGCGACCTGGGAAACACCGTCGTCGTCGTCGAGCACGACGAGCAGATGATGCGCTCCGCCGACTGGCTGGTCGACATGGGGCCGGGGGCCGGCGAGCACGGCGGCCACGTCGTCGCCGAGGGGACGGCTGCGAAGGTGCAGCGGTCGCGAACGTCGACCACCGGCCAGTTCCTCTCGGGCGCCAGGGCGATCGCCGTGCCGGACCGCCGGACGGAGGATCTCGGGTCGTTCGCCGTGCGCGGAGCGTCGCAGCACAACCTCAAGGACATCGACGTCGAGTTTCCGGTCGGCAAGCTCGTCTGCGTCACGGGCGTGTCAGGTTCGGGCAAGTCGACGCTGGTCAACGAGATCGTCTACAAGGCGTGCGCGAACCGGCTGCAAAAGATGCGCACGAAGCCGGGCGACCACGAGTCGGTCGAGGGGATCGACGCCTTCGACAAGGTGATCGACATCGACCAGTCGCCGATCGGGCGGACGCCGCGCTCGAACCCGGCGACGTACACGGACCTCTTCACGCCGATCCGCGAGCTGTACTCGCTCACGCCGGAGGCGAAGGTGCGCGGGTACAAGCCGGGACGGTTCTCGTTCAACGTGCGCGGCGGGCGGTGCGAGACGTGCAAGGGCGACGGGCAGATCAAGATCGAGATGCACTTCCTCCCCGACGTCTACGTGCCGTGCGAGACATGCAAGGGCGCGCGGTACAACCGCGAGACGCTCGAGGTGCGCTTCAAGGGCAAGAACATCTCCGAGGTACTGGACATGTCGGTCGAGGAGGCCCTGTCCTTCTTCGCCAAGATCCCGAAGATCCGGCGGAAGCTGCAGACGCTCCACGACGTCGGGCTCGACTACATCAAGCTCGGCCAGCCGGCGACGACCCTGTCCGGCGGCGAGGCACAGCGCGTGAAGCTCTCGAAGGAGCTGTCGAAGGTCGCCACCGGCAAGACGCTGTACATCCTCGACGAGCCCACCACCGGCCTCCACTTCGCCGACATCGAGAAGCTGCTCGAGGTCCTCCAGCGGCTCGTCGACGCGGGGAACACCGTGCTCGTGATCGAGCACAACCTCGACGTGATCAAGCAGGCGGACTGGATCGTCGACCTCGGTCCCGAGGGCGGGGAAGCCGGCGGCGAGGTGATCGCGACCGGCACGCCCGAGCAGGTGGCGGAGGCCGAGGGCTCGTACACCGGGCAGTTCCTGCGCGAGCTGCTCCCAGCCGCCGCAGCGGCCGCGGCCTAGTTCTGACCGCATCGGGCCGGGCTCGTCCGCGCCCCGGGGGAGCTCGCTCCGGCGAGGTGCGAACGGGCCGCGGGAATCCTGTGGACGAATCGACCCGCAAACGTTTCAGCCCCAGTCTCAGAGACTGGGTGCGGAACGTCACGAAGAGCGCCATGGCCCGAACGGCCGCGGGTGCGCGGCGAGCTGCCGCAGCCGGTCGCGTGAGGTGATGGCCCCGGGGCGGTTGACAGGACGTCGGCACCCTGAATACTTCGTGCCGTGTTGCACGTGAGGACGACGCTCGATGGCTGCTGAGTTCCAGGTCTCGGGCGCGAATGCGAACGCGCTCTTCACGCTGAAGGTCCACCGCGGGGACGGGATGGCGCTCCTGGCCATGAACTGGAAGCAGGACGCGCCGCCGGACGACTTCGTCGGCTTCGCGATCGAGTACCGGGAGCCGGACGGCGACCGCTTCTACCCGCTGAGGAACCGCCTCGCCTTCCCGACCGCAGGGGGTGCGCTGAACCCGAACCAGCTGTCGACGTTGCAATCCCCGATCCAGAAGTTCCGCTGGGTGCACTTTCCCCGCAACGCCGACCTGCTCGGCGAGTTCACCTACCGGGTGACGCCGGTCTTCATGGGCGCGGACGACGCGCTCGGCTACGGCGAGGCCCAGACGGTCGCGATCGAGCTCCGCCGCGAGACCTATCCCGGTGTGCTGAACGTCGCGTTCACGCGCGGCTTCGTCGCGTCACAGGCGTTCGTCGACTTCTACGAGTCAGCGGGGCCGATCTCGACCTTGCTGCCCGCGAACGCCGACGCTGGCCTGGACTTCGTCCCGACGCATCCGAAGGAGGCGAAGGCGCTCGCCTGGATGGGCTTCGAGGCGCGGCGGGCGATCCTCGACGTCCTCGATGCGGCGATCGCGGATCACGAGGCGGAGGTCTGCGTGATCGCGTACGACCTGAACGAGCCCGAGATCGTGTCGCGGCTGAAGAAGCTCGGCACGCGGCTGAGGGTGATCGTCGACGACAGCGACGCCCACGGCGAGCCGGGATCGGCAGAGACAAAGGCGGCGGGCGAGCTCACCGCCACCGCCGGCGAGGAAAACGTCAAGCGCCAGCACGTGCTCAACCTGCAGCACAACAAGGTGATCGTCGTGAACGGCCCGACGGGCCGGACCGTCGTGTGCGGCTCGACCAACTTCAGCTGGCGCGGCCTCTACGTCCAGAACAACAACGCGCTCGTGCTCCAGGGCGCGACCGCGGTGGCGGCATACCGCGCGGCGTTCGAGGCGTACTGGCAGGGGCCGCCTCACGACTTCGGCGACACGGACTCGGCCAAGTGGACCGACCTCGGCCTGACCGGCATCGACGCGCGGGTCGCGTTCTCACCGCACTCTCCCTCGAACGCGCTGCTCGCGACGATCGCCGAGGACATCGGCGAGCACACGACCTCGTCGCTGCTTTTCTCGCTTGCGTTCCTCTACCAGACGCCCGGCCCGGTCCTGGACGCGATCAAGGCGATGACCGCGCGCGACGACGTCTTCGTCTACGGGATCTCGGACCGCAGGGTGGGCGGCTTCGACTTCGTCCAGCCGGACGGCAACGTCGCCCCGGTCTACCCGTCCCAGCTGCGCAAGGGCGTCCCGCCGCCCTTCTCGGCGGAGCCGACCGGAGGCGGCGGCATCCGCATGCACCACAAGTTCGTGGTGATCGACTTCGACAAGCCGACCGCCCGCCTCTACCTCGGCTCGTACAACTTCTCCTCGCCGGCCGACACGAAGAACGGCGAGAACCTGCTGCGGATCCGGGACCGTCGGATCGCGGTGTCGTTCATGATCGAGGCCCTGCGCATCTGCGACCACTACCAGTTCCGGGTCAGCCAGAGCGCGTACAAGAAGGCCGGCGAGCCGTTCGTCCTCAGGAAGCCGCCTCGCGCCCCCGGCGAGGTGCCGTGGTGGAAGAAGGACTACACGGACGCGCGCCGGATCCGCGATCGCGAGCTGTTCGCCTGATCTAGCGACGCCCAGGCGGCAACACCATCTACCCGACCGGCTCTCCGGTTGCGGGGACTGGCGGGCGAAAGCCGGCCGCGACGGGGTTGCTTTTCGCGCGGCCGGTGCCCTGCCTCACGTGGCGAAGCCACGTGAGCAGAACCCGGTGTTCAGGATCCACCTGAAGCGCGACGTCGAGGCGGACGTCCCGGCACGGGCGCTCCCGGTCGTCGACCGCGAGCGGCGGGCGATCTTCGAGCGCCTGCGTCCTGCCCAGGCGGACGCCTGGACCGCCGGCTCGCCGCTCGTGGAAGTCGACCTGCTCGTCTGAGACACTCGCCCCGTGTCCTTCGACGAGGGCCCGCGGCGCCGATCGCTGACCCCGATCGGCGACGAGCTCCGCCATCGCGAGCTCGAGGTCGGCAAGCCGTCCCTGCGCGACCGCTGGCGGCGGCGCCGGCGGCTGCTGCCCAGGCCGACCACCTGGTACGGGATCGTCCTCGTCGGGATCGTGCGGTTCGCGGTCGCACTGGCGGTCGCGACCGGGCTG
>Ga0207652_10001237_pt1 | contig 22842 bp, 20 predicted proteins | sample KBSC63BmetaG_FD_184334 | JGI IMG/M metagenome (GOLD analysis project Ga0207652, IMG submission 184334) | Corn rhizosphere microbial communities from Kellogg Biological Station, Michigan, USA - KBS C6-3B metaG (SPAdes) (version 2) | ecosystem: Host-associated > Plants > Roots > Rhizosphere ... | reverse complement strand
GGCGCAGGGAGATCGTCCCGCTGCCGTCCAGCTCCGCGAGCAGGAGCCGGGTGATCAGGAAGCCGGAGATGACGAAGAAGACGTCGACCCCGACGTAGCCGCCCGCCAGGAACGGCACCCCGGCGTGACAGAGGAGGACGGCGACGATCGCGACCGCGCGCAGCCCCTCGATGTCGGGGCGGAAGCCGCGGCCCGACTCTGCCTCGTCAGGATGTTTTGTTGAGTCCATTGGTCAACTTGAGCTTAGGGGGTGGCGCAACCGCCCGGCGCCGGCGCTCACCGTTCGCCTTCGGCTCTGGCTTCGGCTTTGTCTTTGGTCTCAGCCTCGGCTTCGCGCTTGGCGCCCATCTTGAGGGTCGCGATCTGCGCCAGCCAGTGCATCGCGCGGGTGATCAAGAACGGGCGCACGCGGTCGGTCGTGTGCCCACCGGCCACCATCCAAAGCTTTACCCGGCTGAACCGGGCGGCGAACGTTTCGTTCATGGATGGTGGCACGACGTTGTCGGCGCGGCCTTGGATCACCAGCAGCGGCGCCCGCTCCGGGCGGGCCGTGGGCGACAGGCGGAGGCGGCCGGCTTCGCCGACGCCGAGCGCGGTCCAGTATTCAGGGCCGTACTTACCGGTCGGCCATTCCCAGGTCGCGAGGTCGGAGACCGGCGCCTTGGCGACCCCCGCGGAGACGAGTTCCTGGCCGGAGAGCAACGCGGCGAGCGTGCCGCCCGCCGAGGAGCCGTAGGCGTAGACGCGGTCGAGCCCGAACTTTTGGCGCAGGCGGCGCGCTTCGGCGCGGACGCGTTCGACCGCCGCCGGGAGGTTGTCGAGCGGATAGGTGACGTAGTGCGGGACGAAGCCGGCGGCGACCGCGGGGCCGCGGGTCAGCGGTTCGAAGGTCGGGTCGTCGTAGAGGAAGGAGCCGCCGTGGATGAGCAGGAGCTGCGGCCGTTCGGTCGAGCCGACCAGGCCGCCCGCGCCTTCGCCGCCGTTTTCGCCGCCGGCGACTTCGCGGGCGAGCGCGACCCCGGGGGCGAGGAGGGCGAGAAGGAGCGCCGCGGAGAGCAGGGCCGCAGCCGGCCGGGCGAAGCCGCGACCGCCCAGGACGCGGCGGGCCGAGCCGGCGCGCCCGCAGCGCGCGGACGTGGCGGTCGCGCGCCTCAAACCGGGCGGACCGAGATCCGCAGCTCGCGAGAGTCGATCGTCGCGGCGCTGACGGTGCTCCCCGCGCCGTCCTCGTCGCCGAAGGCGCTGCTCGTCGCCAGCGTCTCGCCGGCGATGTAGGACTCGTGCTCTCGGGCGACCGCAAGCAGCTCGGCGTCGCCGCCGAGGCCGAGCGCGATCCGGTCGGTGATCTCGAGCCCGGCGTTCTTGCGCGCGTCCTGGACAGCGCGGACGATCTCGCGGGCGAGGCCGGCGCGGCGGAGCTCCTCGTCGATCTCGAGCTGCAGGGCGACCGCGTGGCCCGCCTCGGCCTCGACCTCGTAGCCCTCGAGCGGCGCCAGGGCCAGGGTCAGGTCGTCGGGGCTGAGGGTGTGGTCGGTGCCGTCGATCGCGATGCCGACCTCGCCGCCCTCGGCGACCGTGCTCGCGACGCGGGAGGCGTCGAGCGCCGCCACCGCCGCCGCCACCTGCGGCATCTTCTTGCCGAAGCGCGGCCCGAGCGTGCGGTAGTTCGGCTTCACCGCGTAGGTGACCAGCTCGCCCTGCTCGGAGACGAAGTCGAGCTCGTTGACGTTCAGCTCGGCGGTGACCAGGTCGGCGAGCGCCTCGATCGCTTTGCGCTCGTCCTCGTTGGCGACGATCACCGCGCGGCGCAGCGGCTGGCGCACTTTCACCTTGCCGGCGGAACGGGCCGCGTGGCCGAGGCGGACCGTGCGCTGCACGGCGGCCATCCCGGCTTCCAGCTCGGCGTCGAGGAGCGCCTCGTCGACCGCCGGAAAATCCGCCAGGTGGACCGAGTCCGGCGCCTCGCCGAACTCGCCGTCGGCGCCGCCCTGGAGGTTGCGATAGATCTCGTCGGCGAGGAACGGGGTGAACGGGGCGAGCAGCTTCGACGTCTCGAGCAGGCAGGTGCGCAGGGTGGCGAAGGCGGCCGCGTCGCCGTCCCAGAAACGCCGCCGCGAGAGCCGCACGTACCAGTTGGAGAGCTCCTCGACGAACTCGGCGATCGCCCGCCCGGCGGTCGTGCAGTCGAAGTCGTCCATGCGCTCGCGGACCGTCGCCACCGTCGCCTGAAGCCGCGAGAGCGCCCAGCGGTCCAGGTCGGTCAGCTCCAGCTGTTCCTTATGGACCTGTGACGTCCATAAGGAACAGCTGGCGAGGTCCAAGCCCTCCGTCGCGTTCGCGTAGAGGACCCAGAACGAGTACGTGTTCCAGAGCGTCAGCATGAACTGGCGGACCGACTCGCCGACCGTCTCCAGGGAGAAGCGGTAGCCCGCCCAGGGCTGCTGGGTGGTCAGGTAGTACCAGCGGAACGCGTCGGCGCCGTGGGCGGCGAGCACGTCCCAGGGATCGACCACGTTGCCGCGGCTCTTCGACATCTTCTGGCCCTCGGGGTCGAGGATCAGCCCGAGGCAGACGCAGTTCTTGTAGCTCGACTGGTCGAAGAGGAGGGTCGACTCGGCGAGCAGGGTGTAGAACCAGCCGCGGGTCTGGTCCTGGGCCTCGCAGATGTAGTCGGCGGGGAAGCGCTCGGCGAACTCCTCCTGCCCCTCGAAGGGGTAGTGGAACTGGGCGAAGGGCATCGCGCCGCTGTCGTACCAGGTGTCGATCACCGAGCTCACGCGGCGCATGTCGGAGCCGCAGTCCTGGCAGCAGATCGTGACTTCGTCGATGTAGGGACGGTGAAGGTCCGCGGGGACTTCGCCGCCGGAGCGCTCGCGCAGCTCCTCGACCGAGCCGATGCAGGCGATCGCGTCACACGCCTCGTCGGTGCAGCGCCAGATCGGCAGCGGCGTCCCCCAATAACGGTTGCGCGAGAGCGCCCAGTCGACGTTGTTCTCCAGCCATTTGCCGAAGCGGCCGTGCTTGACGTGCTCGGGGTGCCAGCCGATCGTCTCGTTGTTGGCGAGAAGCTCGTCGCGGACGGCGGAGGTGCCGATATACCAGCTCGTCGTCGCGTAGTAGAGGAGCGGCGTGCCGCAGCGCCAGCAGTGCGGGTAGGCATGCTCGTAGACCTGCTCGCGGAAGAGCAGGCCGCGCTCGGAAAGGCGGTCGATGAGGCGGCGGGTCGTCTCACTTCCTTTTACGAACTCGCCGGCGAAGCCGATGACTCGGTCGTCGAAGGTGCCGTCGGGGCGGACCGGGTTGTAGAGGGTGCTCGCGACGGTGGGGTCGAAGATGCCCGCGGCGGCGGCCACGATGTAGTCGTCCTCGCCGAAGGGGGGCGCGATGTGGACGAGGCCGGTGCCGTCCTCGGTGGTGACGTAGTCCCCGGCGATGATCGGGTAGGCGCCCGGCTCGACGTCGGCGAGGTCGAAGACCGGGCCGCTGTACTCGCGGCCGATCAGGGACGTGCCGGGGAGCTCCTCGAGGATCTCGACGCCCTCGCCGAGCACGCGCTCCGCGAGATCGCGGGCGACGATCAGGGTCTCGCCGCTTGTGCCCACCCGCGCGCGGACGTAAGTGACCGCCGGGTTGACCGCGACGGCTTTGTTGCCGGGGAGCGTCCAGGGGGTGGTCGTCCAGACCAGGAGCGACTCGCCCGCATCCTCCCCGCCCGCGCCGAGGAGCGGGAAGCGCACGTAGATCGAGGCGTCCTTGACGTCCTGGTAGCCCTGGGCGACCTCGTGGGAGGAGAGCGGCGTGCCGTCGCGCGGGCAGTAGGGGACGACCTTGTGGCCCTCGTAGAGACGGCCCTTCTCGAAGAGCTGGGCGAGCGACCACCAGACCGACTCGATGTAGCGGTCCTCGAGCGTCACGTAGGGACGCCCGAGGTCGATCCAGTAGCCGATCCGCTCGGTCAGGCGGTTCCACTCCTCGACGTACTCGAAGACCGACTCGCGGCAGCGCTGGTTGAACTCGGCGATCCCGAACGCCTCGATCTCCTGCTTGGAGGAGATGCCGAGCTGTTTCTCGACCTCCAGCTCGACCGGCAGCCCATGGCAGTCCCAGCCCGCTTTGCGCGGCACCCGGTACCCGCACATGGTGCGGTAGCGCGGGTAGACGTCCTTGAAGACGCGGGCGAGGACGTGGTGGGAGCCGGGGCGGCCGTTGGCGGTCGGGGGGCCCTCGTAGAAGGACCAGATCGGCGCCTCGGCGCGCGCGGCGAGGGTGCGGGCGAAGAGGTCCTGCTCGCGCCAGCGCTCGAGCACGTTCTGCTCGAGGTCGGGGAAGGACTGCTTCGGGTCTACGGGGGCGAATCCGGGCACGAAGGACGGATTCTAGGAGTGCTGGCCAGATTGGCCGCGCAGCCAATATGGTTACACCGATGCCTGCATTCGATTTGAACGGCAAGGTGGCGCTGGTGACCGGCGCGGCGCGGGGGATCGGTTACGAGACCGCGCGTCAGATGCAGATGCGGGGCGCCTCGGTGGCGGTCCTCGACCTCGACCCCGCGCAGGCGCGTGACGCGGCCGAGCGGATCGGCGCGCGGGCGATCGGGATCGGCGCCGACGTCACCGACCAGGGGGCGATGATGGCCGCCGTGGCCGAGGTGGTCGAGACCTTCGGCGGCCTCGACTGCGCCGTCGCCAACGCCGGGATCGCCCAGAAGCAGATGGCGACCGTCTACGGCATGTCCGGCGAGGAATGGGAACGAGTGCTGGAGGTCGACCTGCTCGGCGTCTTCCGCACGGTGCGCGCGGCGCTCCCGCAGATCATCGAGCGGCGCGGCCAGCTCGGCCTCGTTTCCTCCGTCTACGCCTTCGCCAACGGCATGGGCAACAGTCCCTACGCGGTGGCGAAGCCGGGGGTGGAGAGCCTGGGACGCTCCCTGCGCGTGGAGCTCGCCCCGCACGGCGCGTCGGCCACCGTCGCCTACTTCGGCTGGGTCGACACGACGATGGTCCAGGACGCCCTCTCCCAGCCCGACGCCCAGAAACTCAACGAGGGCATCCCGAGCTTCCTGATGAAGCGGATCAAGCCCGACGAAGCCGCGGCCGCCTTCGTGCGCGGCATCGAAGAGCGCGCCCCCCGCGTCTTCGCGCCGAAGTGGTGGCGCTACGTGAGCGCCCTGCGCGGCATCGTCAACCCCCTGCTCGACAAGCGCCAGGAGCGCGACGCGAGGACCCAGCGCCTGCTGGCCGAGATCGACGCGCGGGCCACCGGCAAACAGCCTGGTTGACGGGCCGAAAACCCGCCAGATAGTCCGGTTTCCGGCCCACCGACGCCGCCGGTCAGGTTGGCGGGCCGAAAACTTGCCTATGTGTCTAGTTTTCGGCCCATCAACATCACGGGCGGGTGGCGCGGTCCAGGGCGTTGATGATGGATCCGTAGGGGGCGGCCGGTGGCGCGGGTCATGCCGATCTCGCAGGTGCGGTTGCTTGAGAGGTAGGCGTCGAAGGTGCGGCCCTGTAGCTCCGCCGCCTCCTGGCGGGTGGCGCTTGCGGTCAGCTCGGGGTGGGAGATGCCGCGGTCGCCGGCGAAGCCGCAGCAGGTCGCGGTCGATGGCTGGTAGACATCGTCGGCCAGTGCGGCGGTGAGGGCGCGGAGGCGCGGGGCGTTGCCTTGACCGTTCGTCGCGCAGGTCGGGTGGATCGCCGCCGCGTCGAGCTTGCGGAGGATCTGGAGCTCGGGGAGCAGGCGGTCGTGGGCCCAGGCGACCGAGTCGAGGATCTGGAGCTCCCCCAGGCGGGCGGCGTTCGTCTCGGTAAGTGTCCCCTCCCCCGGTTCGGCGATCGCGCCGGTGCAGGAGGCGGCGTCGACGACGATCGGCAGCCCGCCTTCGCCGCTCCACTCCCAGAGCCGCTCGACCAGCTCGTTGGCCTTGTGCCGGTGCGCGTCGCCAAAGCCTTTCGAGCCCCACGGCAGTCCGCAGCAACTCCCCGCCACGTCATCGGGGATCCAGACCGGCAGCCCCGCCCGCGCCGAGATCGCCACCAGCGCCTCGACCGGGCCGCCGCCGAAGATCCGGTTCGTGCAGGAGGGGACGTAGATCGCGGCCAGGGCCCCGCGCTCCCCGACGCTTGTTCCCCTATGGGTAACAAGCGTCGTCGGTAGTCGCCCGGAGGCCGGGCCGGGGAGGGCGCGGCCCTTGCGGGTCCGGCGCGCCAGCGGGCCCCCGAGGCGCAGCGCTGCCCGCGAGGCCGACTCGATCGCGCCCCACCGCTCCGCCGTCGCCAGCGCCGCCCGCTCGGCGCGGTCGGTGTGGCGCTCGGCGCGCAGCTCCTTAACCAGCGCCCCGGTGTCGATCCCGACCGGGCAGGCGAGCTGGCAGCTGCCGTCGGCCGCGCAGGTGTCGAGCGCCTCGTAGCCGAGCTCCTCGAGCAGCGCCTCCTGCACCGCCGAGCCGTTCGGCTGCCGCGCGATCTCCCGCCGCAGCACGATCCGCTGGCGCGGCGTCGTGGTCAGATCACGGCTCGGGCAGACCGGCTCGCAGAAGCCGCACTCGACACAGGCGCTCGCCACCTCCTCGATCGGCGGCGTCGTCTTCAGGTTGCAGAGGTGGGCACCGGGGTCACGGTTCAGGACGACGCCCGGCGAGAGCACCCCGTCGGGGTCGGCCAGCCGCTTCACCCGCCACATCAGCTCGGTCGCCTTCGTCCCCCACTCGCGCTCCACATAAGGGGCCATGTTCAGGCCGGTCCCGTGCTCGGCCTTCAGCGAGCCGTCGTACTTGTCGACGATCAGCGCGACCAGGCCCCTCCATGAAGGCCTCGTAGCGCCCGATGTCCTCCGGCTTGGAGAAGTCCGGGGTCAGCATGAAGTGGAGGTTCCCGGCCGAGGCGTGGCCGGCGACGCCGGGCAGGAAGCCGTGCTCGGCCAGCAGCGGCTGCAGGTCGCGGGCGCACTCGGCGATGCGGGCGGGCGGGACGCAGACATCCTCGAGGATCAGCACGGTCCCCGGCAGGCGCAGGCGGCCGACCAGCCCTTGCAGGCCCTCGCGCACCCGCCAGGCGGTCTCGATCTCCTGCGCGTCGCGGGTGAAGTCGATCGGCCGGATCGTCTCGTGGGCGCCGAGCAGCTCCGTCCCTCGCGCCACCTGGGCGTCGAGCTCCGCCTCCGTCGCGCCGCCGTACTCGACCAGCAGCGCCGCCGAGGTCGGGTCGAGCTCTTTCCACTCCTGCGGCGCGCCGACCATGTTCCAGGCGGCGGTGATCAGCGCCGGGGCGACCATCAGCTCGACCGCGGTGGCGCCGCTGGCGACGAGGTCGTTGACCGGGGCGACCGCGCTGTCGATGTCGGGGAAGTGGACCCACGCGGTGGTGGTGAGCACCGGCTGCGGGACGGTGTCGAAGACGACCTCGGGGATCCAGGCAAGCGTCCCCTCCGAGCCGATCAGGAGGCGGAAGATCTCCAGCGGCGACGTGGCGTCGAGGTACGCGCAGAGGCGGTACCCGGTCGTGTTCTTGATCTCGAACTTGCGGCGGATGCGGGCGCTGAGCTCGGCGTCGGCGCGGATCTCGTCGCGGATCTGCGTGAGGCCCGCGGCGAGTAGGGCGAGGCGTCGGAGGCGTACTTGATGAGGTCGCCGGGACGGGTGAGGACGCGGTCGGTGCCGAGCAGCGCCTCCAGTTCGCCGCGCAGCGGCTGGGCGACGCCGGCCGCGAGCGAGTCGGGGGACGGGTCGCGGGTCGGGGGCCTGAGCGCGGCCGGGCCGCGGTCCAGGAAGGAACGGAGCGTCATCGACGGGTCGCGCTCATCGTGGCCGGCGTGGGATGTGGACGGGAATCACTCGGCGTCGCCTTGGTCGGCGCGACGACCGGCCCCGACCCGGCCCTCCGACCTTAGCCGCCATATATGGCGGCTAAGGTCGGAGGGCCGTCCGGGCGCCACCGGCCCGCAGTCCCCGATGCACTTGCGTCGCGCATCGCACTAGAAGAGCGACATGCCCGGCGCGACGGGCACTTCGACCAGCTCCGGCTTCGACGAGGCCAGCGCTGCCGCCAGCGCGACCGCGACGCCGTCGCGGTCGCTCGCCGTCGTCGTGTTCACGCCGTACCCCGCGGCGACCGCGGCGACGTCGAGCTTCGGTAGGTCGAGGCCCGGCGCGCCGGTGATCTGCTCGACTTCGGCGAACCACTTGAGGATCGCGTACTCCTCATTGCGCAGGACCAGGAAGGTGACCGGGACGTCGTAGGCGACGGCGCTCCAGAAGCCGGTGATCGCGTATTGGGCCGAGCCCTCGCCGAGGACGCAGACGACGGGGCGGTCGGGCTCCGCCATCTGCACGCCGATCGACGCGGCGAGGCCGAAGCCGAGGCCGCCGCCGGCGCTGAAGTAATAGGAGCCGGGGCGAGAGAGGCGCAGCTGGTTGCGCATCGCGAGGGTCGAGGAGGGCGACTCGAGGACGACGATCGCGTCCTCGGGGAGCGCCTCGCGGAGCGCGCCGTACACCGTGGAGGCGTTGAGCGGGTCGGTGATCTCGAGGTCGCCGGGGCCGGGGTTCGGCTCGGGCGCCGGGCGGCCCGACTCGGGGACCGCCTCGACCAGCGCCGCCAGCGTCAGGCCGACGTCGGCGACGATCGCGTCGCCCATCGGCGCGCGGACAGCCTCGTCGGGGTCGGAGGTGATCGCGACGAGGCGGGCGCCCTCGGGCAAGAGCGGCCCGGGGATGTGCGGGTAGTACGGGAAGACCGAGCTGCCGACGACGAGGATCAGGTCGTGGCCCTCGAGCGTCTGGCCGACCGGGCCGATCGCGGGCGGCAGGACGCCGCGGAAGTTCGAATGGTCCTCGGGGAAGCCGAGGCGGGCGCCGCCGGTCGCGGGCGAGGCCCAGACGGGGAGGCGCTGGCGCTCGGCGAGGGCGATGGCGCTGTCCCAGCCTCCGGCGGTGTCGATGTCGGGGCCGGCGACGAGGACCGGGTTGCGCGCCGCGTCGAGCTCCGCGGCGACGGCGGCGACGGCGGCCGGGTCGGCGACGGCGCGCCCGGTCACCTTGCGGGTGATCGCGTGGCGGGCGTCGGCGGCGTCGAGCTCGACCTCCCAGTCGTCCATCGGCAGCGACACGAAGACGGGCCCGCGCGGCGCCAGGCCGGCGAGGTGGGCGCCGTGGGCGAGCGCCAGCGGCACGTCCTCGGCGCGCGGCGGCTCGTAGCTCCACTTGACCAGCGGGTGCGGCATGCGGGTCGCGTCGCGATTGGTGAGGTTCGCCTGCAGGGTGATCTGGGCGCGCGCCTGCTGGCCCGCGGTGATCAAGAGCGGCGAGTGATTGGCCTGCGCGCCTGCGATCGCCCCCATCGCGTTGCCGACGCCCGGCGCCGTGTGCAGGTTGACCACCGTGGTGCGGCCGCTTGCCTGGGCGAAGCCGTCGGCCATCCCGACCACGACCGCCTCCTGCAGCCCGAGCACGTAACGGAAGTCGCTCGGGAAGTCACGGAGCATCGGCAACTCCGTCGACCCCGGGTTACCGAAGATCGTCGTCATCCCCTGCTCCCGGAAGAGGTCGAAAGTCGCCTCGCGAACGGTCGGCATCGGCGCCATGTTACATCAAACGATGTAGAGATTTGTGGCCGACGCGTTGCAGATCTCGCGAGTCTGACAAACGCCTCCGACCATGAGCAGGTGAGAGATCAGAGCCTAAAAGCTCAAGCGGCCCTCGGCCCGCGCCTCGCCGGCCTCGCGGTCCTCTGCGCGACCCTCTTCGCCCTGGCGACCGTCGTCGGCATGTTCGCCAACGGCCTGGCCTGAGCGCTCGCCGACCCGAAGCCCCGCCCTGAGCCGCGGTCGTCCTTTGGTCCGCTCCACTGGGTGCGGTCGTCCTAGGGTCCGTCTACCGGGTCAAAGGACGACCGCGGTTCGGCGGGCGGACGAAGGGACGACCGCGCGCGGGGCGAGCCGCCCCCGGCGCCCGCGCAATACGCTTCGTGTCCCCCGAAATCCCACCGAATTCCCCGAAGACACCACGGAGGCAAGAACTTGAGCGTTGACGCAGGCACCCCCTCGGGCGAGCAGCTCTGGGGCGGCGAGACCACCAAAGCAGTCGACAACTTCCCGGTTTCCGGCGAGCGCGTGCCGGTCCCCGTGGTGCGCTGGCTGGGCCGGATCAAGTCCGCCGCGGCGGAGGCGAACGGCGCGCTGGGCAAGCTCGACGGCGACCTCGCCGAGCGGATCGCCACCGCCGGCACCGCGGTCGCCGAGGGCAAGTACGACGACCAGTTCCCGATCGACGTCTTCCAGACCGGCTCGGGGACCTCGTCGAACATGAACGCCAACGAGGTGATCGCGAACCTGGCGGGCGAGGGCGCGCATCCCAACGACCACGTGAACATGGGGCAGTCGTCCAACGACGTCTTCCCGAGCGCGGTACACCTGGCGGCGCTCGACGAGGTGACGCATGACCTGCTCCCCGCGATGGGCGCGCTCGCCGACGCGCTTGCCGCCAAGGAGACCGCGTTCAAGGACGTCGTCAAGGCGGGCCGCACGCACCTGATGGACGCGGTGCCGGTCACGCTCGGGCAGGAGTTCGGCGGTTACGCGGCGCAGGTGCGGCTCGGCGTGCAGCGGGTCGAGGCGACGCTGCGGCGGGTCGGTCAGATCCCGCTCGGCGGCACCGCCACCGGCACCGGCCTGAACACCCACCCGGAGTTCGCCGCCAAGGTGCGCGAGAAGCTCGCCGCCGACACCGGCCTCGAGATCTCCGGCCCGCTGGACGCCTTCGAGGCGCAGGGCAACCGTGATGCGCTGGTCGAGCTGTCCGGCGCGCTGAAGGTCTACGCCGTCTCGCTCAACAAGATCGCCAACGACCTGGCGCTGATGGGCTCCGGCCCGCGGGCCGGGCTCGCCGAGCTGCGCCTGCCGGAGCTGCAGAAGGGCTCCTCGATCATGCCGGGCAAGGTCAACCCGGTGATCCCCGAGGTCGTCATCCAGGTCGCCGCCCAGGTGATCGGCAACGACGCGGCGGTCACGATCGGCGGCATGCAGGGCCAGTTCGAGCTGAACGTGCGGGTGCCGCTGATCGCCCGCAACCTGCTCGGCTCGATCAAGCTGTTGGCGAGCGTCTCGCGCCTGCTGAGCGAGAAGTGCGTCGCGGGCATCGAGGCCAACGAGGAGATGACCGAGCGCCACGCCGAGGCCACCCTGGCGACGGCCACCGCACTCAACCCCCACATCGGCTACGACGCCGCCGCGGCGATCGTCAAGGACGCCGCCAACTCCGGCCGCCCGCTGCGCGAGGTCGCGCTCGAGCACGGGGTGTCGGTCGAGACCCTCGACGAGGCGCTCGACCACCGCGCGATGGCGCGGCCGCACGAGAAGAGCTGAGGCGTGCGGTAGGGGGATCTGATGGACCCCTCCTCACGAACTGCGGGAGGTTCGTCCGGGGTCCATCAGATCCCCCTTCACCGGGCTCGCCGGCTGATCGGCTTCACCGAGCTGAGCGCGACTGCGGCGGGAAGCGCTTGTTGATGAGATGCAGCTTCCCGCCATGCTCCCGCTCCGCCGCCGCCCAATCCCCTCCGCCCTCGCGCTGCTCGCGACGCTCGTCTGTGCCTGCGGGGCGCTTGCCGCGAGCGCTCGGGCTCAGATCAGCTGGGTCGTCCACGGGCACGGGTTCGGCCACGGCGTGGGGTTGAGCGCCTACGGCGCCTACGGCTACGCGCTGCACGGCAAGGGCTACAAGTTCATCCTCGGGCACTACTACCCGGGGACGAGCCTCGGGACGGTCGAAGGGGCGCAGGTCGTCCGCGTCCTGCTCGAAACCGCCTCCGGCGACGTCACCTTCACCGAAGCGACCCGCGCCTGCGGGGTGACGCTCGAGCCGACCCGGAGCTACGAGGCGCACCGCTTCGGCAACGTCATCGTCTTGCGGACCGCCGGCGGCAAGCCGGTCAAGCGCTGCGGCGGGAAGCTGCGCGCGGCGGGCGGCGCCGGGGTCATCAACGTCGGCGGCGTCCGTTACCGCGGCGCGCTCGATGTCGTCCCCGCCGGGTCGAGCGAACTGAACGTCGTCAACGCCCTCTCCCTCGAGGCCTACGTGAAGGGCGTGATCCCCAACGAGTCGCCGCCCTCCTGGCCGCTGGCCGAGCTGAAGGCGCAGGCGATCATCTCGCGCTCCTTCGCCCTGACCGGCGTGGTCGAAGGCGACGGCTTCGACCTCTACTCCGACACCCGCAGCCAGGTCTACAAAGGCCTCGAATCGGAGTACACGACCTCCGACGTTGCCGCCGAAGCGACCAAGGGCCAGGTGCTGATGTACGAAGGCAGCGTCGCCGAGACGCTCTTCTCCGCCTGCTCGGGCGGCAAGACCGAGAGCATGGAAAACGTCTTCGGCAGCGCCGTCCCCTACCTCGTCGGCGTCCCCGACCCCTACGACGACCTCTGCCCCCTGCACGACTGGACGCTCCGGTTCAGCGGGCCGCAGATCAGCGCGAAGCTGTCGGGGCTGCTCGACGGGCGGCTGAAGAAGATCGTGATCATGAAGACCGGCTACTCGCCGCGGATCATCGAAGCGAAGCTCTACGGGACCGGCGGCGTGACCGCCGCGACCGGCGAACAGCTCGAGGTCGCGCTGGGTGGATACTCGACCTGGATGACGTTCCAGAAGGTGGTGGGCAAGAAGGTGGCAGGCAGATGAGGATTTTTTTGGCGGGTGCGAGCGGCGTGATCGGGCGGCAGCTGACGCCGCTCCTGGTCGAGGCGGGGCACGAGGTGGCGGGGACGACGCGCTCGGCCGAGAGGGCGGAGCTCGTGCGGGAGCTCGGCGCCGAGCCGGTCGTCATCGACGTCTACGACGCCGAGAAGCTGCGGGAGGCGGTCGTCGACTTCGCCCCCGACCTCGTCATGTACCAGCTGACCGACCTGCCCGACGACGCGTCCGAGATCCCCGCGCGGGCGGCCGACAACCGGCGGATCCGCGAAGAGGGCACCGCCAACCTGATCGCCGCCGCACAGGCGGCCGGTGCCACCCGCTTCCTCGCCCAGAGCATCGCCTGGACCCCCGCCGCCGGCAACGCGTCGCGCGAAGCGCTCGAGCGCCAGGTGCTCGCCTACGAAGGCACCGGCGTGGTCCTCCGGTACGGCCAGTTCTACGGCCCTGGGACCTACTACGAGGCCGATCCGCCCGACCCGCCGCGCATCCAGATCGACGCCGCCGCGCGCCAGACGGTGTCGGCCCTCGACGCCCCCACCGGCATCGTCGAGATCGTCGACTAACGATCCCCGGCTGAGGCCGAAAACCAAGCAGATCAAGGAGTCGTGAGGGAGCGTGCTTTGCACGTGACCGAGCGAGGACGCCGAGATGCGCCGGTTTGCAGGCCTCAGACGCGGATCGTGATGACGTCCCCGTCCTGCACGACGTAGTCCCGCCCCTCGACCCGCAGCGCACCTTTCTCCCGCGCCGCGACATAGCCGCCGTACTCCATCAGCTCGGCCCACCCGATCGCCTCCGCTTTGATGAAGGCTTCCATGATCTCGGTGTGGATCGTCCCGGCGGCCTCTAGCGCCGTGGCGCCGCGGTGGAGGGGCCGCGCGACCGCCTCCTTGCCCTCGCCGGCAGTGAAGAACGTGATCAGCTCGAGCAGGTCGTAGGCGGCGCGGACGAGGCGCGCCAGGCCGGAGCCCTCGACCCCGTAGGACTCGCGCATCTCCGCCGCTTCGGCGGGGTCGAGCTCAGCCAGCTCGCCCTCGATGCGGGCGCTCACCGCCACCGCGCCGGCGTCGACCGAGTTGGCGTGGGCGGCGACGCCCTCGGGGACCTCGGTCGTGTCCTCGTCGACGTTGGCGACGTAGAGGATCGGCTTCGAGGTGATCGCGCCGAGGTTGCGGACCGCGTCGGGCGCCGCGTCGGGGACGGGGACCGAGCGCGCGGGCTTGCCCGCCGCCAGCGCCTCTTTCACCGCCTCCAGCCAGGCCTGCTCGGCGATCGCCGCCTTGTCGCCCGCCTTGGCCTGCTTGCCGACCCTGGGGATGCGCCGCTCGGTCTGCTCGTAGTCGGCGAGGATCAGCTCGGTCTCGATCGTCTCGATGTCGGCGATCGGGTCGACCCGCCCGTCCGGGTGGACCACGCCCGCGTCCTGGTGACAGCGGACGACGTGGCAGATCGCGTCGGTCTCGCGGATCGAGGCGAGGAACTGGTTGCCGAGCCCCTCCCCTTCGCTGGCGCCTTTGACCAGGCCCGCGATGTCGTGGAAGTCGATCGTCGCCGGGACGAGCTCGGAGCTCTTCACGGTCTTGGCGACGGCCTCGAGGCGCTCGTCCGGAACCTGCGCCACGGCGACATTCGGCTCGATCGTCGTGAACGGGTAGTTGCCGATCTGCGCGCCGCCCGAGGTGAGCGCGTTGAAGAGGGTCGACTTGCCCGCGTTCGGCAGCCCGACGATCCCGACCTTCATCGCGTGGCCTCCGGGGCGGGCGCGTCCGGCGGGGCGGGCGCGTCCGGCGGGGCGGGCGCGTCCGGCGCAGAGGCGCTCGGGGCGGGCGCGTCCGACGTCGGGACGCTCGAGGCGGGCGCCGCGGCGCTCGGAGCCTTCGGCGGCAGCGGCGCTTCGCTGCGCGGCAGCGGGACGGCCAGCCCCAGCGCGGTCCCCAGGACCACACCGACCGCGACGTCGGACGGGTAGTGCATGCCGAGGTAGGGACGCCCGGCGGCGACGGCGACGGCGGGGACGAAGGCGAGCGCGCCGCGGCGGTCGATCCGGGTCATCGCGGTGGCGACGGCGAAGGAGGAGGTCGAGTGGGCGGAGGGGAAGCTGAGCGAGCTCGGCGCGCCGCCCAGCGGCGGCAGGCCCTTGAGCACCGGGCGCGGCCGTCTGACCAGCAGCTTGACGCCGTAGTTGAGCCCGATCGCCGCCGGCCCGAGCGCCCCGGCGGCAGCCCAGGCGGAGCGGCGCCGCTTGTCGGCGGCGGCCAGCGCCGCACCCGCGACGAGCCAGCCCGCGCCGTTGTTCCCCGCCTTGCCGAGCAGCTTGGCGACACGCTCCAGTGCGGGCGTGTGCCCACGGGTCCGCATGAGGCGCAGCAGCTTGCGATCCAGGTCAGCCATCCGGCGCCGCAGCATAGCCATCAGCCGCGTGCGCCCCGCGTGGGAGGGCCGATGGTCCCCCGGACGAACCTCCCGCAGTTCGTGAGGGAGGGGGACCATCGGCCCTCCCCCCTCGACGCCCCCTGCCGCCCTCGCCCGTGCTGCTACTTGAATTCGAAGCTCGCCAGGTCCTGGCCGAAGCTCGGCGAGAAGACCACGTTGTCCAGGTTGATGTCGCTGGAGACGAAGGTCGAGGCGGTGCTCGTCCCGTACGGCGCCAGCGGCGCCTGTTCCATGAATTCCTTGTCGAGCTGCGCGTACGCGGCTTCCTGCTGGGGCCCGACCGGTTCTTCGCCCAGTTCGGCGATCTTCTTGCTCAACGCCGGGTCGGCGAAGCGCGGCAGGTTGGTGCCGTTCGTCGGCGCGATCGATTCTTCGGCCAGGAGCGGCTGGAAGAAGCCGTTCGGGCTCGGGTATTCGAGGAACCAGTTGGCCCAGCCGGTGTCGAGTTCCGGCGTCGAGGAGTTGGTGATGACGGTGAAGTAGTTGTCCGGCGAGAGGATTTTCAGTTCGACCTTGAAGCCGAGTTCTTCGAGCACGCCCTGGTAGTAGGCGCCGGCGTCGTCGGAGGGCTGTTCGTTGTCGGTCCAGACGACGATTTCCTTGTCGCTCGGGGCCGCTTCGGCGATCAGCTCCTTCGCCTTCTTGATGTCGTGCGGGTAGAGGTTCAGCTTCTGGTAGCCGGGCATGCCGGGCGGCAGGATCTGCTGGCCGCCTTCGAGGCGCCCGGAGTAGATCCGTTCCAGCGCCGCCGGGTCGATCGCGTAGTTGACCGCCTGGCGCACCTTGACGTCGTCGAACGGCGCCTGCGTCGTGTTCATCCAGAAGAAGTAGTTGCTGAAGCTGGGCTCGATCCGGAACTGGCTGCCTTCGTACTTCGATTTGACCGCCTGGTAGCGGTCCGGCGGGACTTCCGTTCCCATCCAGTCGAGCTTGCCCGATTCGACGTAGTTGACCAAGGTCTGCGGGTTGCGCAGCACCTGGATCTTGATCTTGTCGACGTGGCCGGAGGGCAGCTGCGGCAGCAGCTTCTCGTTGTTCTTCGCCCACTGCGGGTTGCGTTCGTATTCCCAGCCGCGGCCTGGCTCCGACGAGGTGATGACGTAGGGACCGGTGGCGGGCGGCGGGTCGGCGGTGAGATCCTTGTCCGGGGTCTTCGCCGGGAGCAGGGCGACATAGGGGAGCGCCAGCTCCGACTCGAAGCTGCCGTCGGGGTTTTCCAGGTGGATCGTGATCTGGCCGCTCTTGTCGTCGGTTTCGACGCCGGGGATGCCGCTTTTCTTGGTCTTCATGAACTGCGCGGCGCCGACGATGCCTTCGTAGAAGGGCGACCCGCCGGAGTTGAGGATGAAGGCGCGTTCGAGCGAGTGGGTGAAGTCGCTCGCCACCACCGGTTCGCCGTTCGAGTACTTGAGCCCCTTGCGCAGGGTCAGTTCGTAGGTCTTGCCGCCGTCGCTCACCTTGGGGAGCGCCGTCGCGAGGCCGGGGATCACCTTGCCGCCGGCCTGCCCACTCGCGTGGTCGTAGGTCAGCAACGGGATGTAGGTGTCGTAGGTGGCGGTCCAGCCTTCGAGCGTGTGGGACAGAGCCGGGTCGAGGTAGTCCGGGAAGGACGAGTAGGCGCCGAGCAGGGTGCCGCCTTCCTGGCCGCCGGAGCCGGTCGTGGAGGATTCGGAGCTCGAGCTGCCGCCGCCTCCGCAGGCGGACAGGCCGAGGGCCGCGAGCGCGCAGGCCGCAATGAAAAGGAATGCCTTTCTGAGTCCCATCAAGCCCGCCTTCGGCAGAAGCGAGCGGGACCTTTAGCCCTGCGGCGAATTGTCCGCGAAAGCCGCAGCGACGCACCCCGCCGACGCTTGGACGCGTATGGCGGCAAAGCGTCGGGTCAGGTGGCGACCAGCTCGGTGACGTCGAAGAGGCCGTCGCTGTTGACGGTGAGGGTCGCGGTGTGGCGGGGCGGCTCGGCGCCGGGACGGAGGGTGGCGAGGCGCAGTTCGGTCGGCGCGGCGACGCGTCGCGGGCTGCCCACGGGTTCGACCTCGAGCAGGACGGTGCCGCGGGGCGGGGCGCCCGCCGCGTCGGTGCTTGGCTGGACCGCCAAGCCGGGAGTTGCCGCCTCGCCAGGGCCGGGCGGGAGACGGGTCGCGTCGCCGACCGACGGGCTGCCCACGGGGGCGCCGGCCGGGTTGCCGTCCGCCACCCCGACCAGCGGCCCGCGGGCGTCGCCGCCGGCCAACGACTGCCAGCGTTCGTCGACGGCGTCGCGCAGCCGCAGCGCGCCGGGGCCGTCGATGAAGGCCCGTCCGTCGCGACGCCAGAGGTCGAGTGACGGCGGCGCGTCCTCGCCCGCCGTCCGCGGCACCGCGACCGTGAGGCGGCCCTCGGCGAGGGCGTAGCCGCGGCTGGTGAGCAGGGCGAGGCGGTCGTGCTCGGCGCGCCGCATCGAGAGTCGCGCCCGCCCGTCGAGCACCGTCCCCAGCGCCCCGAAGGCGGCGCCCGCGGCGAGGATCACCAGGGCGACGGCCGGCGCCGCGGTCGGTTCGACGGCCACGCCGGAGCCGGCCAGCTCGATCGCCGCGATCACCGCGACCAGGACCAGCGGCAGGAGCACCGCGACCCGCTGGGTCGCACCCTGCAGACGCGCCACGATGCTGATCAGGATCAGCAGCACCGCGGCGACGAGGAGTGGCACCGCCGTCCCGGCAAGTTCCTTGTCGCTGATCGCGGCGTCGCGGTGGAGCAGGGCGATCGCGTAGTAGGCGGTGGTCGCCACCGCGACCAGGACGGCGACGATCGCGATCGATTCGAAGACGGCGAAGCTGGCGCGGCGGCGGCCGACGAAGAAGAGGCCGAAGATCGTCCCGGCGCCGAGCCCGCTGGCGAGCGGGATCAGGCTCTGCAGGGCGGCGCGGTCGCCGGCGCCGAGCTTGGCGACCGCGAAGAGATGCTCTTTCACGCCCGGACGGATATCGGACCGCCCGGCCGGCACTTTCCACGGCCTACGATCGATGGATGCCGATGGCGCTCGGGCAAAGGCTTCTGTTCCACCACGCGGCGCGGGGCGGCGGCATCGTCGTGCTGATCGCGATCGTCGCCGCGATCCTGCTGATCCGCTTCTGGCCCGCGATCGTCCGCTGGTGGGAGGACCGCTAGCGCCCCCCGGGTGAGTTCGCAGAAAGCCGCGGTATGCGCGGATAAGTGCGAACTCGTCGGGCGCTGTCTGCGGTCGCAGGATGATCGATGCCACGGCGTCGGGAGAGAGGTGAAGCCTCGGTGCGCATTCCGTCGGCATCCCGGCCTCCGCCCCGCAACCTGTTGACTTTGGTAGCCCACAGGGCGACCAAGGACTACAGGTTGCATCCCCGGGGGTTCCGGGGACACGGAACCCTCATGACTCCGTCACGAAGCGCACGGCTTCGTCCCGTAACCCGGTCCTCCCTGTGACTCCCAACCCTCGGCGGCCAGGGAGTCGATCGGTTAGGCGCGGCGGTCGGACAAGGCCGCGGCGGCGCCGGATGCGACCGCGGTCACGGCGAGGACCGAGGGCCAGGCGCCGATCCGCTTCGCCAGCGGGTGGGAGACGCCGAAGGCGCCCGCGTAGGTAAGGCCGAGGCCGACCGCGAGGCCGGGTCCGCCGACCCGGTTCCACCGGCGCGCCGACCAGGCGCCGCAGGCGGCGAGGAAGAGGCCGCCGAGCTCCCGCCGACCGCCGGCGCGGGCGATCGCGTAGCCGCCGATGAGGCCGGTCGCGACCACGGGTGCGGTGGGTGGCGTCTCCACCCCGCCATCCTCGCAAACGCGGATCGTTAGCCTGGGTGTCGATGCCCGCGCCGAGCCGCGACGAAGCCTGGGAGCTCTTTTGCGAGTGGACCGAGTCCGAGTCCCTGCGGCGGCACGTGCTCGGGGTCGAAGCGGCGATGCGCGCCTACGCCGAGCGCTACGGCGAGGACACCGGGCTGTGGGCGGCGACCGGCATCCTCCACGACCTCGACTACGAGAAGCACCCGGACCTGGAGACGGGACACCCCCGCGTCGCGCTGGCGCTGTTCGAGGAACTGGACTACCCGCCGGAGCTGATCGACGCGGTCGCCGGGCACGCGCCCTACCTCGGGGTGCCGCGGGAGACGCGGATGTCAAAGGCGCTCTTCGCCGTCGACGAGCTGTCCGGCTTCATCGCCGCCGTGGCGCTGGTGCGCCCGACCGGGATCGAGGGCATGACCCCGAAGTCGGTGAAGAAGAAGATGAAGCAGCCGAGCTTCGCCGCCGCCGTGAGCCGCGAGGACATGCGCCTCGGTGCGGAGGAGCTGGGCGAGGACTTCGACGCGCACCTGGCCTTCGTGATCGCCGCGCTGGAACCGCGCGCCGCGGAGCTCGGGCTGACCGGCGAGGCCGCGCCGGCCGGTGAGGCATAGGATCACGCCGTGGCCCTCTACAACGTCACCGTTCGCGCGGAGTTCACCAAGCGCACGATCGAGCACCTGGCCGAGTCCGGCGTCTACTTCGTCCAAGGCGCCGCCGACGAAGAAGGCACGATGCGCCGCCGCCACCACCTGCGCGTGCAGGCCGACAACTGCGACGACGCGGTCGAACGCGCCCGCAAGGACGTCGAAGACGCGGGCGGCGACGGCACGCTGATCGAGTGCGGCGGCCCCGTCTACACCTGAGCTGAGCGGTCCGCGACCGCAGCCCTGAGCGGCTCGCGGCGCAATCTTGCGCTCGCCCGGCCTGCCCGGAGCGCATCACCTTGACCCCGCGTGGGTTAATAGGGGCATGCCCTGGCGGAGACCCGGTCGCCGTGCCCTCATCGCCACCCTGACGGTGGTGGCGGCATTGCTGCCGGTCTCCTCGATCGCCGCCGTCTCGGCGCTCGGCGACGCGCCCGGCGGGGGCGGCAACAGCGGCTCCGGCCCGGCGATCGTCGGCTTCTCCCCGCACCAGGGGACGATCCGCGGCGGCACCGTCGTCCACATCAGCGGCGGCGGCTTCACCGAAGTCAGCGGGGTGTCGTTCGGCGGCCGCAAGGCGCGGTCGTTCGAAGTCAAATCCGACAACGTGATCGACGCGGTGACGCCGTCGGTGCCGCGCGGGAACAAGGTCCGCGTCCACGTCGCCGCCGCGGGCGGCGCGGCGTCCAGCAACGCGACCTTCGCCTTCATCGGCTGCCACGTGCCGCGCTTGAAGCAGGACACCGTGAAGCAGGCGCGCCGCGCGCTCGCCGAGGCGGGCTGCAAGACGGGCCAGGTGCACCGCGCCCGCGGTGCCGCCAAGCCCCTGCGGGTGATCGGCCAGAGTCCGCGCCCCGGCACCTGGCTCGAGCCCGGCGCTCCCGTCGACATGCGCGTCCGCTGAGACGCCTTTGGACGAGGATCGCTGTTTTGGTGATCTGAGGGACGGGTACGACTTTGCGACCGAGGACAGAGCCTCGGCCGCCCCGCCACCCGCGGCGCGCAAGACCCCCGTCAGAAGGAGGCCTTAACCGTGACCATCGTCTGGATCCTCATCGTGATCATCCTCATCCTGCTTGCGATCGGACTCGCCCGGCGCGTGCTCTGAGCGGGGCGGCGCTAGATTTTGATGTCACGTATAGTGACGTCAAATGAACAAGCGCACATATCGGCAGACGCGGCGCGCGGACGCGACCGAGCGCACGCGTGAGGCGATCCTCGACGCCGCCCGGGAGGTCTTCCGCGCCGACCCGCAGCTCGACCCCTCCCTCGACGCGGTCGCCGCGCGGGCCGGGGTCAGCACCCGCACGGTGATCCGCCAGTTCGGCTCCAAGGAGAGGCTTCTGGAGGCGGCGATCGCGGCAGGGGTCGAGGCGACCAAGACGACCCGCCACGCCGAGCCCGGCGACGTCGAGGGCGCGGTGCGGGCGATCGTCGCCCACTACGAGGAGATGGGCGACGACGTGATGCGCTGGCTGTCCCTCGCCGACCGGCTGCCGGTGGTCCACCGGGTCACCGAACGCGGCACCGAGTCCCACCATGAGTGGGTCGAGGAGGTCTTCGCGCCCGACCTCGACGGCCTGCCGCGCGGCGAGCGTCGCGCCCGCCGCGCCGCCCTCGCGACCGTCACCGACGTCTACGTCTGGCACCTGCTGCGCCGGCGGGAAGGGTTGGGACGGGAGGCGACGCGAGAAGCGATGCTGGGCCTGGTCGAAGGGGCGCGCGGCGGCGAAGCGGCGCGCGAGACCGCCGATGCGTCGATGCCCCGTCGAGGAACGGTGAGCCGGTGAAGGTGCTCGCCTACACCTCGCCGGCCCGCGGCCACCTCACGCCGATGATGGGGCCACTGCTGGAGCTCCACCGGCGCGGCGCCGAGGTCCACGTGCGGACGCTCGCCGCGAGCGTCGAGAGCGTGCGGGCGGCGGGGCTCGAGGCGGCGCCGATCTCGCCGCAGATCGAAGCCGTCGTCCACGACGACCATGAGGCGCGCGTGCAGATGGCCTCCGGCGCTCGCTCCTTCGCGACGCTCCGCCGGCGGGCGAAGCACGAGGTCCCCGACCTCGAAGCGGCGCTCGATGAGGTCGGTCCCGACGTCGTCCTGGTCGACTCGACCACCTTCGGCGCCAAGGCGCTGGCCGAGCGCGAGGGCCTGCGCTGGGCCGTATCCCAGCCGTCCTTGCTCGAAGAAGCGGCCGCCGACGGGACGCCGTTCGGGCTCGGGATGGGACCGCTGGGGCCGCCGCTCGGACCGCTGCGCGACCGCGCGCTCGGGGTGCTCGCCGACGGCTTCGACCGCCGCTCGCGCCTGCCCGCCGTCAACGCGGGCCGTCGGGCCGCGGGGCTGCCGCCGCTCGCGCACGCCGCCGAATTCCGGCACCGCGCGCCGCTCACGATCTACTACACGGCCGAGCCGTTCGACTACCCGCGCGACCTGCCGCCGAGCGTGGTGATGGTCGGGCCGAGCCTCTGGGACCCGGCGCCGGACGGCGCGGTGGAGCTCCCGGCGGACGACCGGCCGCTGGTCCTGGTCGGCTGCTCGTCGGAGTTCCAGGACGACGGCGCGATCGCCGCCGCGGCACTGGCCGGCCTGCGCGACCGTTATCGAGTCGTCGTCACCACCGCGGGGGTCGACCCGGCGAGCCTCGGCGATCCCGGCGACTCCGTCGTCGCCCGCTTCCTCCCCCACGTGCCGATCCTCCGCCAGGCCGACGTCGTCGTCTGCCACGGCGGCATGGGCATCACCCAGAAGGCACTGGCCTTCGGCGTGCCGGTCTGCGTCGTCCCCTGGGGCCGCGACCAGCTCGACGTCGCCGCCCACGTGATCGCCGCCGGCGCCGGGACGCGGGTCGGCCGCCGCCGCCTCTCCCCCGCCCGCCTTGCCGCCGCCGTCGACGAGGCGCTCGCCTGCAGCGAGGGCGCGGCGCAGGTCAAGGCCGGCTTCGAGGCGACCGGCGGCGTCGCCGCCGCCGCCGACCGCCTCGAAGCCCTCGCCGCCTGAACACCCCCACCCCGCGTTCGTCGCCCCCAGCTCAAAGGCGCGCGAGAGGTGCACCGAAGGGTCATTTCTCGCGCCTTCCGTGACCCTTTCGCCCTACCCGCCGGGGCGCGTTCGCAGAAGGCTGCAGGCCCCGCAAGCCGGCGCCCGGAAGGGACGGGGACTCGCAAGCTGGCGCCCCGGAAGGGACGAGGCCCCGCAAGCTGTCGCCCGGGGAAGGGACGGGCCGTCTCGTCCACGGCCCTGGCAGGCTGTGGCCGTGGCCGAGACGGCCGGGTCGCGGGGGGCGGGGG
>Ga0207652_10001236_pt1 | contig 22880 bp, 7 predicted proteins | sample KBSC63BmetaG_FD_184334 | JGI IMG/M metagenome (GOLD analysis project Ga0207652, IMG submission 184334) | Corn rhizosphere microbial communities from Kellogg Biological Station, Michigan, USA - KBS C6-3B metaG (SPAdes) (version 2) | ecosystem: Host-associated > Plants > Roots > Rhizosphere ... | reverse complement strand
GGGTGGTGGACCCGGGCGACAGCAGTCACCTCAACCTGACCACCACCTACGCCTACGACGGGCGTGGGCAGGAGATCCGCGTCACCGATCCCAACGGTGTAGTCACGACGTATGCCTACGATGCCGACGGCAACGTGCTGACCACCATCCGGGACTACAACCCCGATCCTTCGAGCCCCAATCTCAATCTGACCACGACGTACACGTGGGATGGTGCGGGCCACCAGCTCTCGATCACGCAAGGTGCGGGCACATCCGCGGCGCGCACCACCCAGTACACCTATGACAAGTTGGGTCGCCTGACCCAGACGGTGGTCGATCCGGGCACGGGTCACCTCAACCTGACCATCGGCTATGCCTACGACGGCAACGACAACCTCGTTGCGAAGACCGACCCGGACGGCAACGTCACGCGTTACGTCTACGACGAGGCCAATGAGCAGGTCTATGGGATCGACGCCGGCGGCGGCGTCACCCAGACCTGGCACGACGCCGACGGGCGGATCACCTTCACGCGGCGTTATGCCACGGCACTCACCGCGACCCAACTGGCCGCGCTGGGCACGACGCCGAATTACACGCAGGTGGCCGCGCAGGTCATCGCGAGTGCAAGCGACCAAGTCAGCTACAACGTCTACAACGACGACGGCCAACAGGCGTACACGGTCGATCCGTTGGGCAACGTGACCGCGGTACGTTACGACGCCGCGGGCCGCGTCTCGGAGACGCTGGCGTATGCCAATGCGCTGTCGGCCTCGACGCTGGCTTCGTTGCAGGCCTCGCTGCAGCACGGTACTGCACTCTCGGCAGTAGCTTCGGACATCAGTGCCGCAGGCAATACCGATCAGAACGCGCACGCCACGCTGAACCTTTACGATGCCGACGGCCACGTCCGGTTCGTGGTGCAGCAGGATACCGTCAGCGGGCAGTTGCTCGGCATCGTCAGCGAGCAACGGTATGACGCGGACGGGCGTGTCATCGCCAGGATCGCCTATGGCACGACGCTGGTCTTGAACAGCAGCGCATCGCTGGCCAGTCAGCTCTCGACCACGAGCGTGCAGCAGGCGCTGGCCAGTGTCACGAACCTGCACCAGACCCGCTACGTCTACGATGCCGCCGGTCGCCTGCGCTTCACGATCGATGCAACGAACCACGTCATCGAGCAGCAGTACGACGTCGAGGGCAACCTCTCCAAGACCCTGACCTACCTCAACGCGATCACGGTGCCGGTGAGTCCGACGGTTGCCAATGTGGCGGCGGCCGTCAACGCCAGCAACACCACGGCTTCGACCCGCTACACGAGCACCACCTACGACCATGCAGGACGGGTGTGGCAGATCGGCGATGCACTGGGCAGCGCGCCGAGCGCGACTTACACCTATGACGCGTTGGGCCAGAAGACGTCCTACAAGAACCGTGACGGCGCGATCTGGACCTATGCCTACGACAAGGCGGGGCGGCTGGTCACGCAAACCAGTCCGGTCCCGCAGGTGGGGGGCGCGGCGATTGTCACGCAGTTCACCTATGACGCTAACGGCAACGTCCTCAGCAAGACCGAGGCTGCCGGCACATTGGTGCGCACCACCAGCTACACCTACGACAGTCGCGGCAACCAGACTTCGATTACCTATCCGTCGACCACCTACGTCAACGCTGCTGGGCAAACCTTAACGGGCACGACCACCGCGACCGTTACTTACGACGCGTTCGATCGCGCCGTGGTCAACCGCGACGTTAACGGCCACTACGAGTACAAGACTTACAACGCCGCGGGCGAACTGGCCTATGACGTCGATGGCAACGGTTACGTCACCGCTTATGGGTATGACGCGTACGGCAACCAGACGCAGGTGAAGCGTTACGCGACGGCGCTGGGCACCTCTCTGATCAATGCCGGACAACCACTCAGTGTCACGCAGGTGCAGCAGGCGGTGGCTGCCTCGGCCAGCGATCGCACGCTGACCACCACCTACGATCAACTCAATCGCAAGCTGATGGTCGAGCAGCCGGCGATCGCGTTCGTGAGCGATACCGGGGTGGCGGGGGGCGGCAGTGCCTCACCGACCACGAGCTACACCTACGATGCCTACGGCAACGTCGTGACCACGTCGATGCTGGTGGCGCCGGGGGTGCCCGGCCAGTATGCGCCGACCTGGGCGACGACCTACGACTACTACGATGCCGCCGGTCGCAAGACGCTGGAAGTGGATCCGATGGGCTACGTCACCACCTGGGCCTATGACGCCCAGGGCAACGTGACCGGCACCACGCAATACGCCAAGGCGATCTCGACGTCGGGCCTCAGCACCGCCACGCCGCCCGGCTTGCCTGCCGCGGGCGACGCCGCTTCCGGCTTCAACCGCACCACCACATATACGTACGACAGCATCGGCCGCAAGGCGAGCGAAACCGACACCGGCGATTACAGCAGTTACGTCAGCGGTGCGCAGAGCATCGCCGCGGGCACCCGCAGCACGAGCTGGACTTACAACGGTGAGGATCGCGTCACGTCCGTCACCGTCAACGGGGCGAAGACCACCACCACTTACGATGCCCTGGGCCGCGTGCGCACCGTGACGCAGCCGGCGCGGTCGGTGTTGCTTGCGAACTGGCAGACAACGCTCAGCAGTACCCTGGTTCCGGGTCAGAACCTGGACTGGTCGGGCCCGTATGAAACGGCCTCACCCGTGACCACCTTCACCTACGACGCGCTCGGCAACTTGTTGAGTTCGTCCACAACTACGGCGGGTGCGGCGGGTGGCGACCACGTCAACTCCAGGCAGTACGACCTGCTGGGCCGCGTCACCAGCGAGACCGATGCGGGCGGCACCAAGTACACCAACACCTATGACGCCGCGGGCAACCTCAAGACGACCTGGTACGTGCTTGCAGGCGTGACGGTCACCACCACCTACACCTACGATGCCGACAACCAGCGCCTGAGCTCGGTCACCAAGCGTGGCACCACGACCGACAGCGCCACCTACGTGAAGTACAACGCCTTCGGCGAGATCGTGGCCAAGGGTGATGGCGTCATCAATGGCTACAGCAGCACCGGTTACGAGCTGAGCTACCAATACGACAACGCCGGCAACCTGATCGCCGCGACCGATCCGAAGACCGGTGCGCAGCACAGCTATCAGTACGACATCCGGGGCAACCTGGTTTACGACACCACCGCCGTCACCGGCGGCGCGGCATCGGTGTATGTGCAGAACCAGTATGACTTGGGCGGCCGGCTCGTCTCCCAGACCACGCCCAGCTCGACGGGTACAACCGGTGAAGGCAGTGCCGTCACGCATACGTACGATCGCTGGGGCAACGTCACCAGCACCACCGACGCACGCGGCTACGTCACGACCTATGAGTACGACAGCCAGAACCGCCTGATCAAGCAGGTCGAGCCGGAAGTACTGGTGACCGCCGAGAACGGCGCCCGCACCTGGCAGACTCCCACCAAGGAGTGGTATTACGACCTCAATGGGAATGCACTCGGTGTCACCGACGAGAACGGCCACACCACCCTCAATACCTATGATGCCGCGGGTGAGTTGATCACCACCACCGATGCGCTCGGGGCGGTGACGGCTTATGCCTACGACGGGTTTGGCAACCAGGTTGCCAAACAGACGCCGATCACCAGCACCACCGCGCACATCACATGGAGCGACGTCGATGCGCTGGGGCGTGTGACCGCACAGGGCGACTTCATGCCCGGCGGCTCCGTGCTTACCAAGAGTGCCCCCCAGCAAGCTTATCTCCTTGACCAGAATGGCAACCGCATCAAGGTCACCGATGCGCTTGGCAACGCGTCGTATTACAGCTACGACAGCCAAGGCCGACTGTTGTCCAGCCAAACCCCTGACCAACATGCTGCCGGCGTCGCGCATACCTACACGTACGACGTCAACGGCAACAAGATCAGCGAAACCACGGCCAACAAGAACAGCAGCGGACAGTTCGATCATGAGATATGGAGCTACGACTACTACGGCCGGGTGCAGTCGCACACGGACCTGAGCGGTGCCACCTACACCTACACCTATGATGCGAGTTCCGGTCTGCTGACGGCCGAGACCAGCAGCTGGAACCCGGCTTCGCAAGGCCAGTCCGATCCTGGTTATGTGCCGGCTTCCAACGGCACCGGTACCAGCAGCGAGGCGTACACCTACTACGCCGATGGCCAAGTCGCGCAGATCACCCAGAAGACGGGGTCGCAAACCACCACCACGACCAGCTACGCGTACGACGCGGCCGGCAACACCACCGACGAGGACGTCCAGACCTGGGATGGGGCTGGTGATGCCGTCGACACGGATACGGCAAGCGCCTGGGACAGCCACAACCGACTTGCCGAGGTCACCCAGACCGACGGCAGCACCGGGGTCATGCGCACCGCCTACAACTATGACGCCGCCGGTAATCGTCGTGCGGTGTTCGTGCAAAGTGGCTACGGCGGCTCGCCCATCAATCCCGGCAGCGGTGGCCCGACCGTTACGGCCATCGGCACGCAGACCGTGCAGCCTGGCGGATCGTGGAGCCTCGATGCCGCACCGCACTTCACCGACACCCTCGGCTTCGGGCTCACCTTCACTGCCACGCAAGCCAGTGGTGCAGCGTTGCCCTCTTGGATGCACTTCGATTCCAGCGGCACGCTGTCCACCTCGGGGGCCCAGTTGGCCGCCGGCAGCTGGTCGGTCAAGGTGACGGGCACCGACGTCGATGGCAACGCCGCCAGCGTCACCTTCACGGTCACCGTGCCGGTGGCCGCGCCGGTGTTCCCGAGCTTCACGCCGCCGTCTGCGAGTACGGGCGTGGCGTTGAGCTTCAGCGTGCCCGCTGCGACCGATGCCAATGGCTCGGCGTTGTCCTATCAAGCTACCTGGTACAACGGCAGCGCGTGGTCGGCCACCTTGCCGAGTTGGATCAGCTTCAACGCCAGCACCCGGACCTGGAGTGGTACGCCGCCCGCGGGAAGCGCCGGCACGTATAAGCTGGCGGTCAGCGCGTACGCAGCGAACAATGGTTCGGCATCGTTGATCTTCAACTTGGACGTCAGCGCGTCGCCGCCGGTCTACCACAACAGCCTTGCCAACCAGACCGGCTTCGGTACGCGTGCCTTCAGCTATATGGTCCCCGCAGGCGCGTTCACCGAAGTCGATGGCAGCACGCTGACCTACAGCGCCGGAAGTTACTCGGCGGGCAGCGAAACCGCCCTGCCGAGCTGGCTGACCTTCAACGCCACGACACACACCTTCTCCGGCACGCCGCCGCAAAGCGTGGTGGGCCAGACGTTCACGCTGTACGTCAAGGCCACCAACCCCAGCGGCCAGATCGCCGAGGGCACCTTCAGCTTGAGCGTGCAGCAATACATCCAGCCGGCACCCGTCTACCACGGCACCCTCACCAACCACAGCGGCGTAATCGGCGGCAGTTCGCTGAACATCCCGTTGCCCAGCGGTGCCTTCACTGAACCCGATGGCGGCGCGCTCACCTACTCGGCTATGGTGCTGATCCCCGCGCACACACTGGAAGTCTGGAACGCCTCTCATACAGAAATTTTGGATGAAAACATATCGGCCCAGTGGGTGGCATTGAGCAGTGTGGGACTCTCGATCAATGCCACGAATGGCACGATTACGGGCGTACCGAAAACGCTCGATTATGTCATCAGTGAAGTCAGCACCCCATACCAGTACGCCCACGACACCAGTTATCAGATCGAGATCGTTGCGACCAATGGCCAGTCGGAAACGGCAGCAGGGACGTTCACGCTCAGCAATACGTACGCACCACCCACGGTACTGAACCCGATTGCCAATCCTCCCGCACAGAACGCGGGCGTGGGTTACCTGCGAGTCGTGCAGGACAATACCTTCAGCGACCCAGCTGGCTATGGCCTGACGTACACCGCCACGCTCTCCAGCGGCGCGGCGTTGCCGAGCGGGCTGACTTGGAGTGGTAGCAGTATCGGCATCGGGACGGTAGCCGCCGGAACGTACACCATCAAGATAACAGCAACCGACCACGGTTCAGCCAGCAGCACCTTTACCCTCACCGTCAACAACGTGGCCCCGGTGTTCGGCGCATACCCGGTCAATCTGACGGCGGTAAAGGGTAGCGCCATGACGCCATATACGGCGCCGGTCGTGCCAGATCCCAACGGTGACGCGGTCAGCTACAGCGCCAGCAATCTGCCCCCAGGCATCGTATTCAACGCCAGCACGCGCACCTTCAGCGGCACCCCGACCAGCACCGGCACTTGGACGGTGACCTACAAGGCTACCGACAGCCATGGCGCTTCCGCCAGCAAGACCTTCACCATCACAGTGAGCGCTCCAGCCCCACAGCCGCCGGTGTACAACGGCGGGATTCCGACCCCGATAGATCTAGACAAAAACCACCGGACCTACACGATCCCGAGCACGGCATTCAGCAGTCCATCGGGTGAGGCGCTCACCTATTCAGTTTCCACGCTTCCTACTTACCTGTCTTTCAGTGGGAGCACGCGCACCTTCACTTTGGTGACAATACCAAACCAAGGTGAAATATCGGCCTTTACCACGCTGACCGTTGCAGACACCGATGGGCGTTCGATCACCGAACGCCTCTCGTTCGACATTCTTGGAAGCGGCACCGTAAACGCCATTCCAGCGGGCGGCACGCTGGACACGCAGAGCACGACCAGCGCCGACACCACGACGGTCGCGGACGGCACGCAGGTCACTCAGCAAACGACCACCACGACGCCGAACATCCTGTCGTACTGGTTCACCTACGACGCCGACAACCGGGTGGACATCGACGGCGGCGATCTGGTCAGCGGCCAGATCCAGGTGGTGGCACGCACGGGCTCGGTCGAGCACGAATACGATCAGGCCGGCAAAGTGGTGACGGAACTGAGCAACGGCGGAGTGGGCTACGGCATCCAAACCCAGACGTTCAGCTACGACGTGCGCGGCAACCAAATCGGCAGTGTGTTGACCAGTAGTCAGGTCGAGACCAAGCAGTACGACGCCGATGGCCGTCTGGTCGCGGACGTCTACACCTATGCGCCGGGAACGATCGTCCATTTCACCAGCGCGGATTTTCCGAACAATACCGGCAAGCTCAACATCAGCGGCTGGCTGTCTGGGGCCACAACGTACTACTACAACGCCGATGGTGAGGTGTACGCGACGTTCGACTACAGCCGGAATGCCAGCCAAGACTACTGGAACAACCTGGGGCGGGAGGACGATGGGGGCACGCTGAATGCGGATGCGCAGAAGGCGATACCCGACACACTGCCTTCCCTGTCGGACGCGGCAAATGGTGCGGGCTACGGAAACGACGGAAGCGGAAATGCCGTGCTCACCCTCTCCTCGCACGTCTCGCACTGGGACCCGAGCACCGGTACGGGTGGATACGACAAGGAAGACAACGCGCTGGTCTACACCTATAGCGTGGCGGGCGGTCACACCACCACCTATCGGGTGAGCTACCTCAAGCAGGACGGCTACCTCGAGAAAGCCACCGCCGGCACCAGCGACGATCCCAACGTGCTGGCGACCACGGATACCAGCCTGTACGACGCGTTCGGACGTAGGATTGCGATCGACACGCATTCTGCAGGGCAGACGACGGATCAGGTCCGGGCCTTCGCCTACGATGCCGAAGGGGAGATCCTGCAACGGCGCGACGGCACTGCCACCGGCAGCACCTTCACGGTCACCGCGAATGGCGGTTATTCGGTGGAGCACTATGCCTACGTGCAGGGCCAGCAGGTCGGCAATGTCGATGAGCACGGCACGATCAACGTGCTGGGCGGGGTGACGGGGTTCAGCAACAGCGATGCGGGCACCAGCAACTACGTGGCGCAGGACGGCGACACGATGCAGTCCATCGCGCAGCAGGTCTATGGCGATGGCAGCCTGTGGTACGTAGTGGCCGATGCGAACGGGTTCGATGCGGCCACGGACGCGCCGGCGGCGGGCCAGACGCTGAAGCTGCCGCAGGTCACCACCAACAGCAACACCGCGGAAACCTTCAAACCGTACAACCCGAGGGAGATCAGCGGATCAACCACTCCGAGCTTGCCGCAGGCGCCGATGCCGGCGCCGAGTGCACATCACTGCAATACGTTGGCGGCGATCGTGGTGATAGCCGTAGTGGTGGTGGCAAGCATCTTCACGGCGGGTGTGGCCGCAGAGGCATTTGCAGGAACACTCGGTACGGCCGCGGGCGGTGGAGCGGCCGGAATCATGGCAGCCGGTGGAGCGGCGCTTACGGGGGGCGCAGTGGCAGGCGCTACAGCAGGGGAATTGGTTGCGTCTGCGGCGATTGGCGGCGCTCTTGGCAATGCGGCTGGCCAGTTGGTCGGCGATGCGGAAGGTATCCACCAAGGCTTTTCGTGGGGCGAGATGGCAGGCGCGGGACTCGGTGCTGGCATCACGGCCGGCTTGGCCGGTGAGATCAGCGGCGGTGCAAAAATCGCCGACCTGGCCAAGGACGGCGCCATGGGATATGCCAAGATCGCCGGCATAGGCGCCGCCAGTGCGGCTGGCAATTACGCGGGTGAAAAACTGGTCGGCCAGCCGGCGCATTTCAGTTGGGCGAACGTTGCGGCAGCGGCGATCGGTACGGAGGTCACCTCGGCACTGCATCTGCCGACGACACTGGAGCAGGAATGGGGCCAAGTCGCCGGCGGGTCCTTCGCCGCGAACGTGGTAGGCGGCCTGGTCAACGGCACAATCGACAGCGAGACGGCGCGTCTGCTCGGCGGCGATGCCAAGAATGGAAACCAGATCGCCATCGACGCTTTCGGCAACGCGTTGGGGAATGCGGCCATTGCAGGGATCGAGCACGAGAACGCGGTCAGCGAGCAGAAGCAGACGCAGCCCACCTCTTCGCTGCTGTCGGCCGACAACCCCAACTCGCAAGTGAATCCCGTGGCAGCATTCCTGTCAGGACCGTTGGCGTCCACTGGCAATGATGCCGAGGCACTGACCGGCTACGACCCGTTTAACGGCCCGTTACTGGCAAGCGCCGATGGCTATTCGACTTACACGGGCGTGTATGGGCCACCGAGTAGCGCCAATGCGGGATCGTCGGACTACCTGAGCCTTTCGGGTGAGTCCGAAAAAGCCAAGGAGATGGATCAACTTTACAGCTTGGTCGCACAAGAGCAAGATCGTGGCGCTCCGCCCATTGGCATTACAAACCCATCGGCAACCGATTTGATAGATTACCTAAAGGAGTATGTCGACGTGGGTGTGCCCCCTGCGGGCGCGCCAACATTGGCTACGATCACGGTGACATCAAGCACCGAAGATCTTGCCCAGACAAGCTCGGATACAGGTTTGTCAGGACTGTTCGGTGATAACTCCCTCAGCGACTTCGGACCGTCGACAGCAAGCTGGATCGACAGTTTGTATGGCTCTTCTCGCCCCGCGACAGAATCAAGTTCGGGGAATTCTGACTTCTTAAGTAACGCAGCCACGGGATTGGATTGGGTCAGCACGGGCGCTACTAGTGCGGGGTTGCTAAGTGGCGCATTTGGAAAGCCGTGGGCTCTGAGTTGGGGGAGTTCGCGTATTTCGACATCTATTCTCCTTCAGAACGGAGGCAAAGCACCATCATGGCTCGCGAACCCTGAGTTCACTTGGAGCGTGGCTACGGATTCCAGCAACGTTGCATTCGATCTCCGCTTCATCGGAAAGGCTGCGCCGTGGTTGGAGAGGGGTGGCGAAACTCTTGGTGGACTTAGTGCTGGAGTCGAGGTCTATGCCGGTTTTTATAATCACGATAAGGCGCAGATTGGCCGCGGACTCGTTGACGGAACCGTGTGGGCAGGAAGTTTGGCGCTGTCTCCATTCATCACGCCGCTTGGCTCATTTGCTGTAGGACTGTTGTGGACGGGTGCGGATATGCTCGCACAGGATTACACATACCAAGGTAATAACGGCTGGACCGCAGTGGGGATGTCCTTGCGAGACAAAATTGGTCCGGTTTGGCATGACGTATGGAGCGCGCAAGAGCAGATGCGGAAGCAAGACCCACAGTTTTATAATCAGCTTTGGGCGCAGCCAAAGGAGTAAGTCTTGAACAATCTCGGGCACCAAGAAAGAACCACGCCAGAAAATTCAGGAAGGTACCGGCGGCGCTTGTCAAGCCCATACAACTTGCGGGGTGGCCATTTTGCACCTCGTTTGCTTTATTTTTGGTATTACCTTATGTGCCGAGTACAAGCAGCGTCTCCTAGGCAGAATCTTCCACCGAATTTCGGTGCGCTCAATGTGATGGGCGTTATACTGGTTGGCCCTTCAGTTTTGCTATCGGTGACGATTAATCACTATATTTCATTCTTTGGTGTGTTCGGGCAAACATCTGTTTTGTCTGATATATCGAATAACCGATCGCAGGTATCTATATATATATTTTTCTTTGTAGCTATGTTTTTTTGCTTTGGATCAGTTGCATATTTTTTTGGAGGTAGATATGAAAAAATTATGAATGAATTTGCATTATTTAATGTTGCGTATAATAATAAAAGAATTGTTATGCCTTACTTATTTATAACTATGCCATGGATAATATTAGTGTTAGCCATTTCTGGGATTTCTCTTATATTTGAAATCAATGAATATGAAAATAGTTTGCTTTATGGGATTGTGGGAATTGCAATTTTTTATGTAGTTACAGAATCTATTTTTAGATTATGGTGGAGAGCATGGTGTAAGATAAAGACAGCCAAAGCGGAAGGTTAATTCGAATACATAGTGTCCATCTCTTATCTCGTCGAAAATGGTTACCGAAATCAGAGATGAAATAGAAATGAGGCATCGAGTTTATTTTCTTACGGCGTGAACTATACCGGCGTTCGTTCTTTGACAATATGACTGCAACGCTTTCGGCGATCTCGCGCTTGTAACGCGGCGATCGACGCGAATGGCGACCCGACCAGCGGCAGCGTCAGCACCACCTACTCATTGACGGTGAACAACGTTGCCCCGACGCTCGGCGCGCTGACCAACCTTACGGCCGTAAAAGGCTCTGCCATGGCGGCCTATGCCCAGCCGGCAGGAAGCGACCTCAATGGCGACGCCCTAACCTACAGTGCTTCGGGGCTGCCGCCGGGCATCACCTTCAACGCCTCTACGCGGGCCTTCAGCGGCACTCCGACCGGTACCGGTACCGGCACCTGGACGGTGACCTACAAGGCTACCGACAGCCATGGTGCATCGGTCAGCAAGACCTTCACCATAGGTAGATAAGGGGTCAGGTTCAATTTTGAGCCTGACCCTTTTTGTTCGAGCCGCCCAGTAACACCTTCGGCAATGCGTTGGGGAATGCGGCGATTGCAGGAATCGAGCGCGAGAACGCGTATAACGCGACGAAACCGGCCCAAGCCGCCATCGAAATCAACCCGGGTTCACCGCAATTGCAGGTGCAAGACCTCAACATGCCGCTTGCACCAATTCCGCTGGTGCGCGCCGACCAGATCGTAGGACCAGGTAGCGCGAATTCGGTTGTCACGACTTCCGATGCTGAATCAGGTGTCGGATCAACTGTCTACATGGTCAATGGTCGGGAGGTACGTGCGACCGTCCAGGTCGAGCCATTGGATCAGGTAAGTATGGACGGTGATTCGCTTTATGCTGCGAGAAAGGCCTATCGGAACAGCTACGTCGCCAATGCGTTGGCGGAGAATCCGTACAGCGCAACGAGTGGCGGAGCCGGGATGGACCCAGTCACTGCGCAAGCGCTAAGTGACTATCAGGCAGAGAAGGCGCAGGAACAGTATTTAGACAATCTGGACCGGGCCAATTCTGCAGTCGTGTCCCAAGTTGTAGCGGGCCCCGTATTGGCTGCCATTGACGGCCTCATCGCGTTGCCACAACTGCTCTACAAGGGGCTGGGTGAATACAGTTCTTCGGATCTACAAATCGCCGGGGCAACGGCGTCGCTGGCTGGAAACGAGCCCGCGGCGACGCAGCTAACGCAAGCTGCTGAGATAGTCCAAACCCAATCCATGCAACCTGCATGGGTTCCGTTCGATAGTCAGTCGCCGGGAGTGCAGTTGGGCAGCTATGGATTGCTGGCTTTGGGTCTTTATTCTAGTACCTTGGAAGGTATAGGATTGGCGCGTGGCGTCTTTGCAGCGGATGATGGTTTTGCGCTGGATGTGTTTGGGGAGGTTCCAAACGAAGCAACGATAACGTCAGAGGGGACGGCAAACGCCGCGACTGGTCCACAGTTGGCGCAACAACTCCAAGCCGAGAATTTGGCAAATATTGCGTCTCAAGATTCTCGGCTTGCGACGGCGGCGTACGGCGATGGTTCTGGAAATATAAATTTCTCGATGGGGACAGGTACTGCTGCGGAAGCGGATGCGCTAGGTCAAATCTGGGTGGGTGATGGTGCTCAACCCATGGGTGGTGTCCAAGGCGGTTGGGTAAGTGCGGACGGAACTATGACGTATCGTCCCCCACAGCCGAAAAACTCTCCCTTTGCATTTACCGGGGTTCAGGCTAATTTTCAACAACTCTCAAACGGACAAGTGATCAGTAACGGTCATTTGAATATTCTCCTATGAAGGCAAAACTAAAAAGAATTGATACAAATTCAGCAGTATCATTAGAAAAATTCCAACCAGAGGATCCTGGATGCTTTGGATTTTGGCTGAATGCTTCAATTGGTTCTGATGAGATGGAAGGCGCTGACGATTTTCAAATACTCGTATGCAATCGTGAGTGGTTAGAACGCGAAAGAAGTTTGCAAACGAAGAATCTGGAAAGACACGTTGTCTTGGACGGAGAATATGATATGCATTCAATAATGGAGACATTAACTAATTATCTGGACGGTTGTGTTGGTAATAGTTGGGCGGAGATCGTTGAGCAGATATCAAAGATTGGAGTGTGGGAGTTTGAGGGCTATAAGGCATAAGTTCCAAGCACGATAGGGCCTTCTTACCTGATCCTGAGGAGATAAAGGGGACGGAGGAGATTAACCTACTCATGCGCTCTCATGGAAATCATGCATGCTGAACCGTCTCCTGCGTCGTCGTGTCATTGAAGTCGATCCCGATGCGCCGTGGCAGTCGGAAGCTGCTGGCGAGCTGGCACCTGTCTCGCGTCAAGTCGTGGTGCTGTTTCCCAAGCCGCCACTGGTGACGTGGCCAAATAAGGGGTCAGGTTCATTTTCCCGACGCTCCCCGCCGCACTGACAGTTCGCCTTCATTCGTCATCCAACCGCGGCCTCCCACGAGGTCGCACCATGACATTCCTCGCAAGCAGCGCCCCGACCTCGGCTTGGAAGCGCGAGGTGCCGAGCGCCTTCTGCTGCTGGACATGAATGCGGATGTTGGCCAAGTCCTCGTCGGCCTAGGCACCGGAAAACACGGCACCGAAAATAAAGGGCCAGGTTCATTTCCCCCACGCCCCGCATCTGGCGTCCGTCATTCGTCGTTCAAACGCGGCCTTCCGCGAAGTCGCACCATAACATTCCTGCAAGCAGCGCACCAACCTCGGCCTGAAAACGCGAGGTGCCGAGCGCTTTCTGCTGCTGGAATCAGGCAGTTGAACTACCCAAGGATGCAGCAACGGCTGGACCGTCAGAATCAGAAGTTCTTAGCCTTAATCCACCTGTCCGTGGAAACAGGTAGAACCCGATATTCGAAAATCCAAACGAAATCAGTAAGTCCCCTTTGTCTTCCCGGTAGATTGACTTTGCAGATGTTTACGGGATCGAACCGGGACCTCCGTCTCGTTATTTTGCTCAGCTTGGGCAGAGAATCGATGTGGTCAAAGGCGTCAGGTCGATTGTTCTGATCCTGATTATCAGGGCGTTCGTTTTGGGCAAGTGCACGTCAGCTGTGTAGGATTCCGCCTACAGCAGAGGATGGATTTGTCCGACAGACACCCCTTCGACAACGGACGATCATAAGCATGTTGCGCGGGTCAGGTACGATCCAACTACGCCCAGGGGCGACGAGTGTCAGATAGCGAGTTGTTGACGTCACTGTGACACGCGTTCGATATGGGAGTCGCCAAAACGGGGCGCTCAATTTCAAATAGGGGATAAGGTCATGACAGATTCTGGTACCAAGACTCGCAATGCTCGAAGCACTGCGCTCTCAACTCGGGACTTCGGGACCATCGGTGATGGCGTGACTGATGACACAGCGGCGCTGCAGAGCGCGATCAATTCGGGGGCCTCATCGATCACGGTGTCCGGCAATCTCAGCATCACGTCCACGATCATGCTTGCGAGTGGTTCGATACTCGTCGTTCCTTCGGGTTCTTCCATCGTGTGGAGTGGAGGAGCTGGCGGGACAGTGATCGCCAGCCCTTCCGGTTCGCTGCTCACAGACAGCGGCATCCAATGCCAAGGGAGTGGATATATCGACCTGAACAACGCCGGGATCGGCTTGTATCTGCACTCTCACACCGGGTGCGAGTTCGAATGGTTGTCGCAAGGAGGCGGCCAAACGAGCACCGTGATCAAGTCGATAGCGGACAGCACGAGTCGCAATAATTCCTCAACGAATAAATGGTCTCGGCTGCGGCACAACAGCGATTGTGGCACGTTGATATATATCGCAGGCGACCAGTCTTTGAGCACCTACAACACCATTTCTACTTACGGTCAAATTCGTTGTGCCGGAAACTGCTATACGGCTGGCATCCAGTTTGGGCCTAACTGTGACACCAATTTCTTTGCCGAAATGGTCAGCGTCGACCTCACAAACGGCGCAACCGGCATCAAGTGCGCGGACGACCCCACATGCTACGGCCATCATTTCGCCGACGTGAACATCGCGATGTACGGCGCATCTTCCAACCGCGTTGGCGTTTATGTTGGAAGCCAGAACCGGTGGATACAGGTAGACAAGTTATTCGTGGATAGTTCTAATGGCAGTGAAGTTGATGCAGGTGCGGTTGTCGTTAATTCAAACGCCATTTCCTACCGCATATCGGTTGGCTCGGAAGTTGGCTCGTCTTACAACTTGGAGCAGCTTCTCAGTTTGGGATATACGATCCAGGCCCATAACTTCCGGGGCGAAATCCATGTGACGTTGGCCCCCGGAACGGCGCAGGGAATTCAGGTTCCTTACGGCTCGGGACTTATGGCTGTGACTTGCGGTGATAGCAACTTTTCCGGGTTGCTGTGGGTCGACAATGGATCTACGCGAGCGCCACTTATAGTCGCCTGGAGCAATCCTACATATATCGTGCTCGGGAATGGCGCGTTAGGAAATGGTGGCGGAACGGCAGGAAGGTACAACATCAATACCTGCACAGATGGAAAGCTCTACTTATCCAACCGGCTTTCCAGTGAAACAGTTGGCGTCATCATCAGCTTCATAGGGATGACAGGCCGATAGTCGAAAGCACCCCGAGGAAGCCGCTTCGGCAGTTCGCCCCACCGGCGCCCTTTCCGTAGGTGGAACGGGATCCACGGTGCCGTGAACAATCCCCGCGCGAGGAAGCCTCGGACCACAATCTCCCGTGATTGCTCATCGGGTTGAGCGTAACGCCCCGTATGTGACCGGCAGGACGGCGGCGCGTATTCGTCACTTCAACGCTCCTCCGCGGTGTTCACGATCCCCGAATTGCGCACAACCGTTAAACGACCTCCCGGCACGGTCAAATTCCTTTTGCCCGAGCCCCCTGTAGGATTTTTCCTACAAGGTTTGGCTCCTTTTGCCGATAGCAATCGCTCGACCGCCGTGCCAGCGTGACGCCCCTCTCTTCACAGTATGCGTCCCATGGCTCGGCTTCCTCGTCTGGATCTGCCCAAGATTCCGCAGCACATTGTCCAGCGTGGAAACGATCGTCAGCCTTGTTTTGCCGCAGATGAGGACTATTCGGCGTATCTCAGTGACTTGGCTGATGCGGCCAGTCACAGCGGCTGCGCGATTCACGCGTACGCGCTGATGACCAACCACGTGCACCTGCTGGTGACCGGCGCGGAGCGCGGCGCGGTATCACACATGATGCAGCGCCTGGGACGGCGATACGTGGTCAGCTTCAATGCCCGTTACCGGCGTTCCGGAACTCTGTGGGGGGGCCGCTTCAAGAGCAGTCTGGTCGACAGCCAGCACTATCTTTTCGCTTGCCATCGGTACATCGAGATGAATCCACTACGGGCAGCCATGGTGGCCGACCCGGGCGAATACCACTGGTCGAGCTACCGCCGCAATGCACTGGGCGAACCGAACCGGCTGGTGACGCCGCATCCGCTGTATCTGCAGCTTGGCTGGGACCCTGCCGCGCGACAAGCCGCTTACCGTGACCTGTTTTCCGGTGCCTTGGCCGACGAGGACCTGGCCAACATCCGCATTCATGTCCAGCAGCAGAAGGCGCTCGGCACCTCGCGCTTCCAAGCCGAGGTCGGGGCGCTGCTTGCGAGGAATGTCATGGTGCGACCTCGTGGGAGGCCGCGGTTGGACGATGAATAGCGGGCGGATGCAACGTCGGGGCGGAACGAGTATCACAAAATGAACCTGACCTTGAGGTTTCCCCACGAACTTCACGGTACCGCCGGACGTCCTCGCATAGACGCAGGCTGCATCGCGAAGTTCGTGGGGAAACCTCAGAACCTGACCCCTTATCTCTTGATTTGCAGACTCTGGCGATCAGTGGTTTGCTTCCAAAATTGCTTGAGCCCACTGCTTTCCGATCTGTTGCGCCCAGCGAATGTTGGATTGTCCATTTCCGGGCGCGTCTACCACCGCGAACACAACTCTATTTCGGACATGGACCATCACCATGACGCGGGTAGCTGTTGCGGCGCCATCGCTTATTAACACGCGATTAATCAAAGTAACTCCAACCGCATCAGGCATCCGAAAGAACACTCCCTTTGGTCGTGTAACAGTCGCCTGCAGCACACCACCATCATCTGGTTTTGACCTAGGGTCAATGATCAGCGGCACAACCCCGGAATACTTGTGACTAATTGCGTTAGTCAATTCACTAAATTGATCCTTCGAGAACACATCTGGTGATGCATATAGAATTAAATCCTTTTTACGATATGTGTCATCGCCCTGAATCATGGCATTGAATTCAGACTCAGTGAGGTAATACTCAACCAATACTCTTTTATCCCTATTGCCTTTAATCAACGACCTTAGATGTGAGTCGTGATCACCCAGCGGCTCAAATCCGTCAGGGGTCGGGACCCTTATGGTGACGCCGCCCCCAATCGAATATTGAGGGATGTGGTTCACACAACTAGCCAAGATGCCCACCGACAGGCAAACGACAATCACCTCAACCAGGCGTGACCGCCCGTCTCGCTCGCTCATCGTCGGCCAGAAATCAGAAAGGAGTCTGCACCAAGCGCTCATTTGTCCGATCCATTGAGCAGTGTATAGGCCTGAGGCAAGAACGGATGGTAATGCTGCATTCCGCCCCCATGAGCGTAATCGAAGTTGTATTGAGTGACCTCCACCCTAAAATTCGATGGATCGGATGGAGAAACAAACACATCATACCGGTATTCAAGACGGCTCGCTGGAACATTGGCTGCCTCCGTTCCGATATTCTCAGCAATACCGATGCCATCGATAGCTGCCTTGGACTGCTCATTTTCAGGGATGTTTCGGCTGGCCGGCGTGTGATCATACGCATAGTCTTGAGCATCGGCGTTCGTGCCGTTCATCATGGCAATATTGGCATTGACGGCATCAGCGCCATTGACCATCGCAAATGTCGCCAACACAGGACTTTTGACTTCTACCGAAAACACAAGAGTCCCTCCGAACTCGTGTCGCGCCCGATCCTCGAGCGCCTGAGTACTCAACTCAGGGCCACTATTTGCTGCTTCCGTGTATGGGCCAGGGATCTGCGCGACGTTCATGATCGAATTGGCGCTTATTATGGCGTCTTTCGGCAAGCCGAGCTGGCTTCTGATCACATCTGTCGCACCTTCCGGGCTGCTTGTGGTAAACATCTGGGGGCCACCTCGCGCCTGCGCCAACTCTTCCGCACTCGGCGTCACCGTTGTCACCGGCGCTTCAGAAACCTGCAGGCCATTTTCCATGACGGGTGCCCCATTGGCATCGTACACAGCGTTCGTGTACGCCCATACATCACCATTGGCGCCAAGCCAAGCTTGCCAGATATCTGAACTCCATTCGCCGGCAGGCAGCTGTGGCGTCGCGCTTTGCATCGAACGCACGTCTGCGCCCTGCGAAGGTGTCAACGGAGGACTTAGTAATCCGTACACACCCGTGTACGTCGAATATCCATCGGCACTCGCAAGCAACGGCCCGTTGAACGAGTTGTAGTTCGCCAAGGCATCCGCGTACTCCCCGCTATCGGCATACTGCCCCGCGTAGAACGCCGCGATCGGGTTTGCTTTTGAGTTGGCATCGTCAGGCGCTAGTGGCGATGACGTGGATTGTGCGGGCTGTGATTGCGTAGGGTGTGGTTGCCCACTGCGCGCGTTCTCGCGCTCGATTCCCGCGATGGCCGCATTCCCCAACGCATTGCCGAAGGCATCCTCGAAGATTTGCCTGCCATTCTGCGCGTCGCCGCCCAGCAGGCGCGCCGTCTCGCTGTCGATCGCACCGTTCACCAAGCCGCCCGCAAAGTCGGTCAGGAAATTCCCCGTACCCAAGCCTTCTTGCAACCGAGATGTAATCGGCAGACCCGCTCCTGCCGTGATTGCGCTGCCGACTGTATCGGCGACCAGATTCGTCCAACTGAAGTGATCCGGCTGCCCAGTGATCTTTGCGGCGATCGTCTGTCCAGCGTAGTTTGCTGCACCTTCGATTGCTCCTGCCTCGGCTCCTGAAATGCCGGCCTCCCCCAGCCCAGCGCCTACTCCCATAGTGACGGCGTAGGTTATGCCGGCATCGGCCGCTTCAGAGAGTGAAATCCCATGATGTATACCTTCCGCGTCGCCCACCACTTGTCCAGCCAAGTTGCCTGCCGCGCCCGCTATGCCACCCGCGGCGGCTGCCCCTGCTACGTAGCCAAGTTCCGATTCAAGTAACTCACTGGTTGCACCGAAGGTGAAGTAAGTCACCACCGCTGTCACGGCGATCACCACGATCATCGCCAAGGTGTTGCACCCATGCGCACTCGGCGGCGGCATCGGCGCCTGCGGCAGGCTCGGTGTGGTACTGCCGCTGATCTCGTGCGGGTCGTACGGCTTGAAGGTCTCGGCCGTGTTGCTGTTGGTGGTGACTTGCGGAAGTTTGAGGCTCTGGCCCGCCGCCGGGGCATCGGTGGGTCCATCGAATCCGTTCGCATCCGCCACCACGTACCACAGGCTGCCGTCGCCGTAGACGGCTTGCGCGATGCTCTGCATCGTGTCGCCGGCCTGCGCCACGTAGTCGCTGCTACCCTGGCTGCTGTTGCTGAATCCCGTTATCCCACTCAGCACGTTGATCGTGCCGTGCTCGTCCACGTTGCCGACCTGCTGGCCGTTGACGTAGGCGTAGTGTTCTATCGAGTAGCCACCGTTGTCGGTGACCGTGAAGGTGCCGGCGCCGTTGTTGCTCACCGTGCCATCGCGCCGCTGCAGGATCTCGCCTTCCGCGTCGTAGGCGAATGCGCGCACCTTGTCATCGATCGCGCTGTTCGCCGAGTGGCTGACGATGTCGACGCGCCGTCCGAATGCGTCGTACACGCTGGTGTCGGTGGTCTTGACCACGCTGGTGTTGCTGCTGACGCCGCTGGTGGACCGCTCCAGGTAGCCGTCCTTCTTGAGATAGTCGACGGTGTACGTGGTGGTGTCGCCACCCGCCACGTAGGTGTACTTCAGCGCATTGCCTTCGGCGTCGTAATCGCCCGCAGCCGTGTGCGAGACGTACGACTGCGTCGACAGCATCGCGTAGCCGTTCGGCGCATCCGCCAGCGAGGGCATCTCCTCTGCCGGCGGAACAACCTTCTCCGTTGCCGGGTTCAGCGTGCCGTGCTGAATCCGGTTGGCAATGTCGCTCCAGTAGCTGGGAGCGCTGGTATCCCGCCTGTAACTGAAACTGCCGGATACGTTGCCGTCGGCGTCGTAGTAGTACGTCGTCGCCGCCGACAGCCAGCCGCTGACATTGAGTGTCCCGTTAGGCACATCGGCGGTAGGAGCAGGCATCACGGTATTCGACGCATAGACATACACGTCCGCGATCAGCCGACCGTCCGCGTCGTACTGGCGATACTCCGGGACGCCGCCGTGGCTAGAATCCAGCGGCGGCAGCAGCGTGTAAGTCATCTCGCCGCGTGCGTCGTAGGTGAACGTCTGGGTCTGGATGCCGGTGCCGCCATTGGTCACCTCGGCCATGACGTTCCCGGCCAAGTCGTATTCCTTTTCGACCGAACCGGTACGGGCCACCACCTTGATCTGGCCGCTGGTCAGATCACCGCCGTCGATGTCCACCCGGTTGTCGGCGTCGTAGGTGAACCAGTACGACTGGATGTTCGGTGTGGTCGCAGTTTGCTCGGTGACTTGTCGCGTGACCTGCATGCCGTCCGTGCTGGTCGTGGTATCTGTGCTGCTCGTACTCTGCGTATCCAGCGTGCCGCCCGCCGGTACGGCGTTCGTGTTGATGTTCGTGCCATCGAGGTAGAAGTTGAAGGTATGGCTAACCGAACGTCCTTGGGTATCGGTGGCCTTCAACGTGACCGTCAGCTGAAGATCTGCCAGCCCGGGATGGGCTGTGAAGGTGCGCGATGGACCATCGAATGTCAGGCGGGCCGGCAGCGCCGTCCCGTCCGACTTCAGGGCCGTGTACGTCAGCGCCTCACCTGCCGGACTGCTGAACGCCGTGGCCGGGAAGGTGTACGTAGCCGTCCCACCCTTCGGCGCAAACAAATCGACTTCAGCGGGAATTCCGCCGTTGTACACCGGCGGCAGATTGGTCGGATTGCTCACCGTGATGGTGAAGGTCTTGCTGGTTGCGGCCCCATGGCTGTCGGTGGCCTTGTAGGTCACCGTCCAAGTACCGGCTGTGGTCGGCGTGCCGCTGAAGGCCCGCGTGCTGGCGTTGAACGTGATGCCTGGCGGCAGGTTGCTCGCGCTGTAGCTGACCGCATCCCCGTTGGCATCGCTGGCCGCCGGCGCCGTGTACGCCGCCATCGCCGAACCCTTCACCGCAGTCTGGTTGGCTGGCGACGACGCGAATGTGGGCGCCACATTATTGATGATCAGCGTAAAGGTCGTGCTGCCACTGGTCTTGTCGGTCGCCGTCACCTTGATGGTGTAGGTGCCGGCCGCGACCGTGCCGATGTCGATGCTGCTTCCACTCCACACCAGCCCGCTCGGCAGCGCGGCGCCGTTTGACAGCGTTGCGCTGTAGGCTAGTCCGTAGCCCGCTGGATCGCTGAATGTGTTGCTCTGTACGATCTGAATCCAACCAGCGCCCGGGTTCTGCGCGGGCGGATTGGCGATAGGATTGATTACCGCGGGCGGCGCGTAGGTGTTGCTGAGCGTGAAGGTGCCTGAAGCCGTTTCGGACTGGCCATTGGTCGCGACGATCTCGATCTGGTAGCTGGTGTCGTGCGCATATGTCGGCGGCGTCGTTACCGTGCTGATTTCATAGTCCATCGTGGTCGGCACGCCGGTGATCGTGCCGTTGGTGGCATTGATGGACAGCCCCACCTTGCTCAGCGCTACCCATTGCGCATCTATGGTGCGATCGGCTACATCTGCCCCCCCCTCGACGGGATAGCTCAAATCGTGCTCGGGTATCAGCACGTACCCGCTATAGGTGAGCGCGCCGCCATCGGGTTCAGTGAAGGCACCGCTGGGCAACGGGATGTTCAGCGAACTGCCGCCGATTACGCCGGTGTGATTGGTGAGGGTGCCGTGGTAGACGGGTGCCGGCTGGATGTATTGCTGCACGCTCAAGCTGAAGGTGCCCTCGGCGATCTGGCCGCTGGGGTTGGTGGCCTTGACGTACAGCGTGAACGTCTGCCCCACCACGCTTTGCGGCGGCGTGCCCGAGAAGGTCAGCGTGCCGGCATTGAAGGTCAGCCAGCTCGGCAAGGCGGATTCGGTGCCGGCCGCGTAGCTGCCGGCGCTGTAGGTCAGCGTGCTGCCATCGATCTCGGTGAACGCGCCTGCGGGGACCGTATAGCTGAAGGCACGCGTACCGAAGCCGGTCTGATTGGCAAGGCTGTTGTGGTAGACGGGCGGCGAGGCACTGACGCCCAGGTTGAAGATCAACGATGCCGAACCATTGTTCGCTGCGTACGCGCTGACCGCCAGCTTGTACGTGCCGGCGCTTCCCGCAGGCGGCGTACCACTCCAGGTCCGGGTGCTGGCGTTGAAGCTGATCCAACTCGGCAAGGTGGCCGACCACGCGCTGCCGTTGTACCAGGTAGCTTGATAAGACAGCGCCGAGCCATTGGCATCGGTCGCAGCAGGAACGCTGAAGCTCAACGCGACGCCGGTGCTCGCGGCCGGCGGCGTGAAGCCCGGGAACACCGGGTTGACCACCGGCACCGTCACCGTGACGGCCGTGCTGGCGCTGTTGCCGTCAACATCGGTCGCGGTCACCGTGACCGTATAGCTGCCGGCAGCCAGTTGCGCCTGCGAGGTCGACAACACGCCATCGGAACTGATGTGCATCCATGCAGGCAGGCCGGTGGCGGTGAAGGTCAGCCCGAACCCGAGGGTGTCGGTGAAGTGCGGTGCGGCGTCGAGGCTCCACGATCCGCCCGGCTGCACGGTCTGTGCGCCGATCGCCGTGACGGTCGGACCCCCGCTGCTGGTGTTGATCGGTGAGCCGCCAAAGCCACTTTGGACGAACACCGCACGACGGTTGCCGGCGGCATCGTAGTTGTAGGCGGTGCGCATGACCCCGGTGCTGCCGTCGGTCTGGGTGACCTCGGCAAGTCGGTTGTGGCTGTCCCAGGCGCTTGCCGTATCCGTGTCGACGG
>Ga0207652_10001235_pt1 | contig 22894 bp, 23 predicted proteins | sample KBSC63BmetaG_FD_184334 | JGI IMG/M metagenome (GOLD analysis project Ga0207652, IMG submission 184334) | Corn rhizosphere microbial communities from Kellogg Biological Station, Michigan, USA - KBS C6-3B metaG (SPAdes) (version 2) | ecosystem: Host-associated > Plants > Roots > Rhizosphere ... | reverse complement strand
CCTTCACCTCCAGCACCTCCGCGCCCACGACGCGCTCCAGCCAGCGGGTGGGGCTCGACCAGCGACTCTTCGCGTTCATGCGCCTGGCGTCAGCAAGCCCCGGACCGACCGCGCCGCGGGAGGCGCCATGCGCAAGCCGGCGCGCGCCACGGCGTCGCGATGCCCGGACCGCCGCAATTCTTGCGGTCACCGGGGGGCGTCGCGCGCAATCTGCGCGTCCAGGTGCCCCAAACCCAGGCACGCCGCTTGCCCTGAGGCAGTCGCATGAGCCACCGTTTCAGCAAGATCGCCATCGTCGTCTCCCTGGCCGCGGCCGCCTGGGCGCCCTCATCCGCCCGCGCCGACGAGCAGAGCGCGCCGCACTTGCCCGACAACCAGCACTTCACCATCGATCCCATCGTCGACGGGTTGCTGGTCGCCGGGGGAGCGACCTTCGACTCGCTGCTGAGCCTGATCTTGTCGACCAACGAGATCCGCCCGCAGCTCCCCGGAAGTCCGGACAACCTGCTGTCGATCGACCGCGGGGCCGTCACGCAGAAGATCGATCCGCACGCCGGCACCTACTCCAACATCGGCCTGTGGACCGCCTACGCCTACGCCGTGCTGGATCCCGTCCTGTCGGGCGTGCGCGACGGCCGGAACGCCTTTCTGGTGGATGCCATCCTGTACGCGGAGTCGATCACGCTGACGGGCGCGTTCACCCAGGCCACGAAGATCGGCGTCCGGCGTCCCCGCCCCATCGACTATGCCAACTGCTCGGATCCCCAGACGGCGGACGCCAACAAGTGCTCCAGCACCGATCTGCAGCTGTCGTTCTTCTCGGGCCACGCGTCGGCGACAGGCGCCCTGGCCGGAACGGCCACCTACCTGGCGTTCGCGCGCAGCGGCCCCCGCTCGGTGCGCCCCTGGATCACGCTGGCCGCAGGCGCGCTGTTGACCTCGTTCGTCAGCTACGAGCGCGTGCGCTCGGGTGAGCACTTCCCCACTGACGTGATGATGGGCTCGCTGGCGGGCGCCGGCATCGGGGTGCTGGTGCCCCACCTGCACCGGCATGCCCACTATCACGAGAACGAGCTGGAGACGCCGGCGGTGTTGATCGGCTACGCGCCCACGCCGCGCGGCGGCGGGTCGGTCACGATGCAGATGAAGTTCTGAGCGGCCCGGAGCGGGGGCGCATCATGAGAGCCGCGCTCTGGGTCATCGCGCTGATGACGCTGGCGCCGTCCCTGGCGCGCGCCGACGAGCCACCGCCACGGCCGGCTCTGGCCTGGTCGGCGCGCTGGCCACGCTTCCGCTGGTGGGAGTACACGGCCACGGTCGTGTTCGGGGCCACGTCCTTGTACCTGAGGGGCCATCAGGATCTGCCGGCGCAGTCGCGCTGGGTGGGGAACAACCCGTTCGACGACACGATCCGGGACTGGCTGCGCGCCGACACCCAGCAGGGACGGGCGCGCGCGGTCGACGTCAGCAACAAGCTGTCCCTCTACTCGTCACCCGTGCCGTTCGCGATCGATCTGCCGGTCTTGCTGTTCGTTCACCGGAGTCCCGACCTGGTCTGGCAGCTGGGCATGATGGATCTCGAGGCCAACGCCATCGCGGGGGTCCTGAACTACGGCTCGTTCATCGCGCTGGGGCGGGGCCGGCCCGATACCGCCGCGTGCGCGAAGGATCCCGGCTACGACCCCCTGTGCGGCGGGACCGCGAACAACGCCAGCATGCCCAGCGGACACACGCTGAGCGTCGCCACCGCCGCCGGCCTGGTCTGCGTCCATCACCGCTACCTGCCCATCTACGGCGGGCCGGTCGCGGACGGCAGCGCCTGCGCCGTCATGTCGGCGCTGACCGTCGCCACGGCCATCAGCCGCATCGTCGCCGATCGCCACTTCGCCACCGACACGCTGTTGGGCGCGGCCATCGGGTTCGGTAGCGGCTACGGCATCCCTTGGCTGCTTCACTACCGGTACGGCGCTGCCGCGGCGAACGAGCAGGCGCCCGCGAAGGTGACCCTGCTCCCTTTCGCCGGACGCGCGGCGGCCGGCCTGTCGCTCGCTGGACTTCTGTAGCGGGCCGTCAGCGGCGCTGTCAGCGCCGGCTGGCCGCCGGAAGCTGCTTGGCCAGCCGGTCGGTCAACTGCTCGACCGTCATGTTGACCAGGGCCGCCGCGAACGTCTTGCGATAGTGATTCACCAGGCTCACGCCCTCGATGCTGATGTCGACGATGCTCCAGCGCTCGCCGGCGCCGCGCAGGCGGTAATCCATGGCCACACGCTCGCGGCTGCCGGTGACCAGGGTGGTCCGCACGATGTCGTCGTCGCCGTCGCGGGACGAGCCGTCCACGCTCACCGTCTCGCTGCCCTGGAAGCGATTGATGTCGTCCATGTACCGTGCCGCCAGCACGTCCTTGAAGATCTCGACGAAGCGACGGCGCTTGTCGGCGTCCAGGGTGCGCCAGGGCGCGCCCAGGCTGGCGCGCGCCATCTCTGCCCAGTCGAACGTGCGGTCGGCCACCACGCGCAGGGCGGCCAGCCGATCGCCGCGCCGGTCCTTGCCGGCCAGCGCTGGATCCTTGAGGATCGCGAACACCTCATCGACGGTGCGGCGGATCAAGCTCTCGGGCAGGCCGGCGGCGGCGCGCGCCCTTCCCCGCAGCAGCAGCAGCAAGGGCGCCCCCAGCCCGGCGGCGATGACGTCGCGGCGGCGAAGCACGGCCTTCACGGTGCGCCTCCCTGGCTGGCCGGGGCCAGGTAGAAGATCGGCTCTTCTCCGTCCAGCGTCCCGGTCGCCCGCGACAGATCGGCCATCGCCACGTTGCGATCGTAGCGCGCCTTCATCAGCGCCAACCGGAGGGTGACGTAGGCATCGACGGCGTCGGACACCTCGCGGACGTCCAGCAAGCCGACGTCGTAGTCCGCCGACGCCTCCACCATCCATTGCTTCGCCTTCTTCACGGCACGGGCTCCTTGTTCGATGTCCTTGTCGCAGCGGTGAACGTCCTCCCAGGCCTTGCGCGCCTCGGCGGGCACGCCCGCCTCGGCCCAGCCGCGCAGGTGCGCCAGTGCGGCGGCGTGCGCCTGCTGCTCGGCGGCGCGCGCGCCGGCCATTCCCCCCTGCAGCTGCCAGCGCAAACCCAGCAGCGCCCCCGGCACGACGTGGTTCAGGGGATCGACGACGAAGCGGTTCTGGACCCAGTCGCGGCCGGGCGTGTAGGCCAGGGACAGGAAGCCCATGGCGAACAGGTCCGGCCAGTACCCTGCCCGCTCGGCCCGCCCCAGCGCATCCAGCGCCTTCCTGCCCTCGCGCAACGCCACCAGCTCGGGGCGGTTGTCACGCGCCAGCCGGCCCAGATCGACGGGATCTTCGGGGATCGTCCCCACCGGCGACAGCTCGTCCTCGGCCAGCTCGATCGGTTCGCCCGGCGCCAGGCCCAGGTAGGCCGACAGCCCCGCGCGCGCCTGCGCCTGGCCGGCCTGGGCGCGATGCAGCCCCATGGCGGACAGCCCCTGGGCGGCCTGCAAGCGCAGCACGTCGCGATCGGTCACGCCGCCCCGGCCGCTGGCCAGCTTGTCCTCGGTCTCTTCCAGCGTCGCGCTCAGCCAGTGATCCATCTCGTCGAAGAACCTCTCGGCGTCGCGCGCGAACAGCAGGCCCTCGTAGATCTGCGCCACGGCGTAGGCGACGTCGGCGCGCCGCATGCGGGTCTCCGCCTGCCTGGCGTGCAGGCCCGCCTGCGCCGCCTCTCCCCGCAACGCGATCTTGCCGAACGTGTACAGGGGCTGGATCACCGACAGCTCGCCGACGAACACGGCCGAGAGATCCGACAACCGCAGATCCTTGTACTGCCGCTCCACCGACTGATCGGACGAGCCGGGGACCAGCGTGGCGACGTCCGACGGGCCCACGCCCAGCGTCACGCCGAGCATGGGCAGCTTCGCCGCGCTCACCTGGGCGCTCTGGGCGGCCAGGACCGCCTCCTCGGCGCGCGCCGCCGCGATCTGCGGGTTCTGCGCCAGCGCCGAGGCGACGGTCGAGCGGCGGTCGAGCTTGCGCGCCTGCGCCGAGCCGGCGAAGGCGATGGTGACGATGAGCAGCGAACAGCCTCGGATCATGGTGGGCCCTCCTTCGGGTCCTTCGTCGTGTCGTTGTTAGGGTCCTTGCTGGCCGGCGTCGACGAGGCGCCGAAGGCGGCGCGCCCCACCAGATCGGCCATGTTCAGCGCGGGCTCCGTCTGCGCGATGCGCTCGCCCTCCTTCAGGTCGACGTCCGCCCCCCCGGGCGACAGCGCCACGTAGGCGTCGCCCAGCAAGCCCGCGGTCGAGATGGAGGCGATGGTGTCCTTGGGAAGATGCACCCCTCGGTTGATTCCCAGCTCGACCTCGGCGACGAACTCGGCCAGGTGAATGGACTCGACCCGTCCGATGGTGACGCCGGCGATCTTCACCGGCGCGCGGCCCTTCAGGTCGCCGACGTTCGAGAAGCGAGCGGTCACGTGATAAGCGTCGCGCGGCAGCACCTGCAGACCACCGATGGAAGTGGAGAGGTATCCCAGGCCGCCCAGCCCCAGGATGACGAACAGGCCCGCCACCAGCTCGGCCCGGGTGTAATCGAAGAATGACGGGCCCCGGGCGCTCATGACAGCAGCGCCGTGACCACGTAGTCGCCACACAGGACCAGCACGGCCGTCTCGACGACCGTGCGGCTGGTCGCCAGGCCCACGCCGCGCGCGCCCCCCGAGGCCTGGAAGCCACGAAACGTGGAGATCCAGGCGATCACCACCCCGAAGATCAGGCCCTTCCATAGCCCGATCGAGACGTCGCTCCACTCGACCGACGAGCGCACGTTCGACATGAACGCCAGCCCGTCCAGGCCCAGGACCGACACGCCGAACACATAGGCGGCGGCGATGCCGGCCAGCGAGAACAGGGCCGTCAGCAGCGGCAGCGCGATCAGCGAGGCGACGAGGCGAGGCATGGCCAGGTAGTGGCAGGGGTCGACGGCGATCGACCTCAGCGCGTCGAGCTGTTCGGTGACGGCCATGTTGCCGATGGTCGCGGTGATCGCCGCGCCGGCCCGCGCCGACACCATCAGCGCCGTCAACACAGGGGCCAGCTCGCGGATCAGGCTCAACGCCACCAGCGAGCCGACCAGGTTCTCGCTGCCGAAGCGGACCAGCACGTTGTAGCCCTGCAGGGCCAGCACCAGCCCGGTGAACACAGCCGACAGGACCACCACCCCTACCGACTGCGCCCCGATGAACTCGACCTGACTGATGATCTCCAGGACGCGCAAAGGGGCGCGGAAGATCTGGCGCGCCATCAAGCCCAGGAACAGCGTCATGCGACCGGACTGGCCGACGAACCGGAACGCGCCGCGCCCGATCCAACCCAGCAGGCGCGCTGGCGGGGCTTGCGGCGACGAATCATCCATCCCAGCCCGCGTGGCAAGCGATGTGCCACCCCGATCGGTGCCGTCACGCCCCCCCGGACGAGCGGGTCGCTGCAATTTATTCGCGGGCCGGCCGGGGGCGCGCATCGCCTGCGCGCCATCCGCCCGCCGGGCGCCCGCGCGACGAACAATCTGCGTGGCACATCCCTCGCACTGGCGGCGCACCGACGACACGGTCATGCGAGCGACCGCCATGCAGATCGGCGCCCTGTTCGGGGCAATGTGCCTGGGGTCGGGGTGGGCCGGGCGGGCGGTCTGCGCCGAACCCCTGGCCCCGAAGCGCGCGCTCCCCGACTACGACGGTCGTGGTCCGGCGGGCCGGGATGCCGCCGACGCGGTGACGCTGGTGCCGCGCCTGCTGCTGTCGCCGCTGTTCGTGACCGACGAGTACCTGCTGCGGCGGCCGCTGGCGGTCGCCATCCCCGCCGCCGAGCGCCACGATGTGCCCCGGCGGCTGTACGACTTCTTCACGTTCGGCCCGGGGCACCAGGGGGGCTTCCTGCCGGTGGGCTTCGCGGAGTTCGATCTGCAACCCAGCTACGGCGTGTACGTGTTCTGGCACGACGCCTTTCTTCCCGGGCACGATCTGTACCTGCACGCCGAGACGTGGACGGCTGACTGGCTGTCCGTCGCGCTGACGCAGCGGCTGCGCTTCGGGCGTCACCTGGTGGAGCTTCAGGTCCGGGGAATCCGCCGTCCGGACTATCCCTTCTATGGGCTGGGTCCGGACGCGCCGTACGCCCATCGCAGTCGCTACGGCGCGCGCACGCTGGAGAGCAAGGCCTCGTACGACGTCAGGTTGTGGCGCGCCAGTCACGTCACGGCGGGGGTGGGCGTGCGCGCCGTCCAGTTCTCGCAGGGCTGGCACGACGACGATCGCAGCCTCGAGGACGCGGTGGCCGCCGGCACGTTCGCTGCGCCGCCCGGCATGGACCGGGGCTACGCGGCCGAGCTGCAGCACGTGACCGCGGTCCTGGACACGCGGCGCCCCTGGCCGGAGACCGGCTCGGGCGTGCGCCTGAAGGCCCACGTCGAGGAGGCGAACGAGCTCCAGGCCGCCCCTTCAGGGCGCTGGCTGCGCACCGAGGCGACGGCGGCGGGCTACTGGGACGTCACCGGCGCGCGGCGCGTGCTGAGCCTGTCCGTGGCGGCGCAGTTCATCGATCCCCTGGGCGCCGGCACCGTCCCCTTCAGCGAGCTGATCATGCTGGGCGGCAACGGCCTGATGCGCGGCTTCCCCTGGCAGCGCCTGATGGAGCGCAGCGCGGCCGCGGCGACGTTGCGCTACGAGTGGCCCGTCGGGCCGTGGATCACCGGCACCATTCAGGGCGCGTTCGGCAACGTGTTCGAGGCGCACCTGCGCTCGTTCGATCGCCGCCTGCTGCGCATGTCCTGGGCCGTGGGCCTGTCCAGCGAGAAGGCCTCCTCGTCCGAGTACCCCATCGAGCTGCTGTTCGGGCTGGGCACGCGCACGCTGGAGGACGGCGCGGGCATCGAGTCGGTGCGGGTCGCGGTGGGCGTGAACTACGGGATATGAACATGCGCCAGCAGACAGTCCCTCGAAGAACGCGCCGGGCACGCCCGGCGCTGGCGCTGGTGGCCGTGAGCGTGGTCGCCGCGTGCGCCGCGCCGGAGCGACGCTTCCCCCTGCGCCCGCCGCTGTGGCGCGACACCGACCTGGACCCGGTGTCGATCCCGTGCCCCGCCGGGGCGAAGGACGCCCCGCCCCACCAGGAGGGCTGTGCCCCGGGGACGTATCAATCGTCGTTGATGTGGGACGGCGCGGACAGCATCGTCTTCCGGCCGCTGTCGTCGGCGTTCCGGCTGCAGCGCGGGGGCGAGGCGATCGACGTCAACAGCCTGGACGAGGTCCCCGACTCCGCCTGGTTCACGAACCGGCTGGGCGTTCGCCCCGTCAGCCTGGACGAGCTGCGGCTGGCCGGTTGCCGCGAGGAGCAACTGCTGGAGCCGGACGCCTATCCCGACGGGAGCTGGACCATCGACGCCGGCAAGAAGGGCGGCTCGGTGCCGGGCTTTCGGGTCGTCGTCCCCGGCAAGGGCAAGTACCTGATGAAGGCGACGCAGGCGATGGAGCGCGTGGCAGCGGCCGACGTCATCGGCATCGCCATCTATCACGCGGTCGGGTTCGACACGCCCTGCGACCAGACCATCCACGTTCGGCCGTCGCTGCTGACCCTGCGGCCGAACCTGCAGTACAAGCTGTCGTTCGACAAGGGCCGACCGTTCGACGGGGAGATGCTGGCGAAGGTCCTGGCCGACACGACGGCGCCCGATGGCCGGGCGCTGATGACGGCCTCGGCCTGGCTGCCCGGCCACGTCATCGGCCCGTTCCGCTACCAGGGCGTCCGCGCCGACGATCCTGGCGACGTCATCCCGCACGAGGATCGGCGCGAGCTGCGTGCCTCGCGCCTGCTGGCGGCGTGGATCAATCACTTCGACACCCGGGAAGGCAACACCCTGGACACGTGGCTGTCGACCAAACCAGCCGCCCCGGCGGCCTCACCGGGCTACGTGCGCCACTACCAGATCGACACGTCCGAATCCCTGAGCTCCGACGGGTGGGGCCAGGACGAGCTGGCGCGCCGGATCGGTCACGCGTACGTCGTCGACTGGGGTGACCTGTCGGGCGACTTCGTCACGCTGGGCATTCGACGCCGGCCCTGGGACGACCTGCGGCCGGCGCGGAATCATCCCGTGTTCGGCTACTTCGACGCCGACCACTTCACGCCCGAGCGATGGAAGAACCAGTACCCCAACGAGGCGTTCGACCGCATGACCGAGCGGGACGGCGCCTGGATGGCGCGCATCCTGGCGCGGTTCACGCCCGAGATGCTGCGCGTCCTGGTGGCGCTGGCGCAGTTCACGGAGCCCCAGGACACCGCCTACCTGACGCGGGTGCTGGAGGGACGGCTGCACAAGCTCCTCGAGCGCTACCTGACCGGCCTGGCGCCCTTCGCCGACCTGCGCGTCGACGGCCCCGCGCGCGATCAGCTGTGCGGCGTCGACCTGGCCGCGCTGCGCGGCCTGCGCCCGCCGGCCCGCTTTCGTTTCGACGCACGGCTGGCGGATGGCGCTGCCGTGCCGGTGCGGCGGCTTTCCAACGCCGAGCTGTGCGTGACGTTGCCCCACCGCGCGCCCGACGGAGGCGTCCCCGACGACGCGCCCAGCCGCTACACCCGGCTCAGCCTGCGCGATGGCGTCGCGCGCGAGGCGCTGACCGCGTACCTGTACGACCTCGGTCCGGCCCGGGGCTTCGTGCTGGCCGGCCTCGAACGCTGACCAGCGAGGACGCAGGCGCCCTGTCCCGGCCGAGGGCCGCGCGCCGGCGCGACCGCTCAAGGAGGGGGAAGCAGCTCGGCCGTCATTCCAGGCCGCAGCCCCGGACCGCTGACCTCGACGAGCTGGCCGTCCGTGACACCGACCTCGACGGGGCTTGGACTGGCCGGACCGGTGCCGGCCACGAGCCACAGTGTCCCCGTCGATGTGCCGCCGGTGCCCCCCGCACGGGGAGCGCTGGTCCCGTCGATCGCGGCGCGCGGCACGCGCAGGGCCGCCGCGCCGCTGGACATGGGAAGGCTGACCAGCGCGGACAGGCCCGGCCGCAGCGTGTCGTCCGCGTTGTCGATCGCGATGTCCACCTGATACCGGGCAGCCCCCTCGTTGGCCCCGCCGACATCGCCGGGACTCGTCACGCCCACCACCTCGCCCACCAGCGAGCGATCGTGCGACGGCACGACGACCCGCACGGGTCCGGCCTGCACGCGCGAGACATGTCGTTCGTCGATCTGGACCCGCAGCAGCAGGTGTCCCGGCCGCACGTCGAGGATGAACAAGGGGGGACCGGGCGGGCTGGCCGCGATGGTCTCGCCGCGGTCGAAGCTTCGCGCCAGCACCACGCCATCCGCCGGAGCCTTCACGGTGCGCTGGGCCAGCTGTCCACGCGCCAGCCTCACCAGCGCCTTCTGCCGGGCTAGCTGGGCTGCCGCCGTCATGGCGTCGAGCTGTGCCTCCGGCTCCGCGTTCTCCAGCAGCTCGTCCAGCGGCACGGCGCCCAGGAGGTCCCCGGTCACCCCCGCGCTGTCGAGCAACCGCAGCTCGGTCCGCGTCAGCTGGAGGTCGGCCATGGTTCGCTGGACGTCCGCCGACACCAGCGCCGTCCGTTGCTCGAGATCGTCGAGGCGGGCCAGCACCTGACCGCGCCGCACCGTCTGGCCGACCTCGGCGCCCACGGCCACCACCTGGCCGGACACGGCGGTCCCGATCCGCACGGTGCGCTCGAATTCGAGACGGCCCGACAGCGTCAGCGCGCCCGCGACCGGACCTTCGGTTACCGCCACGGTGGCGTGCCGGGCCGGCGCGGGCGGCGACGATCTCCTGTCCCGCGCCAGGTAGGCCGCACCGGCGATCGCCGCGAGGACCAGCAGCGCCGCGCCCAGCCCGACGGTAGGCCAGCGGCGGCGTGGCGGCGCTTTCGGGACCGCGGGGAAGGGGATGTGATGCCCGCCGGCCCTCTTTCGTGCTTGCGTCGCGTGCATGCCCCTCCCTGGCAGCAAGCGCGTGGCCAGGGCGATCGGATGCGGCCCCCTCGCCTTCGCCCCCGGAGCGCCGGGCGTCGCGAACGAGCTGCGCGGATCCTCCCCTGACACGCAGAGATTGCGCGATGAGGCGGCCCGTCGCCCCGCCATGGGTGGCATCGGACTGGCAACGAGCGGACACATGCCGGCCACCGAGTCCAGGAAGACCATCCCCGCCACCCGTGCCAGGACGACGCCCGGCGCCTGGAGAAGATCGCTCGTCGCCGGGACGGCGATGGCCCTCCTGTTGTCGGGCCTGATGGCGGCCAGCGCTGCGTCGGACGAGCAGCACCTTCGTCCGCCCGAACACGTCCCCCCCGACACCCGCGCCGAGCTGTCGTCGCGGATGGGAAGGCACGGCGAGACCATGTCCAGCCTGGTGCGATCCGTGGTGCTCCTCGACAGGGGACGGGTCCGGGTCCTCGCGGCCCGCATCGCCGAAGAGGAGATCATCGCCAAGACCATCGGCGGCGCGGGCGGCAGGAAGCCCCTGGCCCTGCCCCGGGAGTTCGCCGCCGAGCAAGCGCGCCTGGTGACGACGGCCCGCGAGCTGGCCATCGCGGCGGCCGAAGGCAGCGAGGACCGCGTCCTGGCCGAGCGCTTCGCGGCGGTGACCAGCACCTGCGTCAGCTGCCACAGCATCTACGTGCACGGCTGGCCCGACCTGAGGCCGTACGGCGCAGGAACCAGGTAGGCAGGAGGCGAAAGATGAAGGTTCGCGAAGTGATGACCTCGGCGAGGCTGGCCACCGCCCGACCGTGGGACACGCTGCCGCTGGCGGCGCAGTTGATGGTGTGGAGCAACGCCCGCCATCTGCCCGTCGTCCGCGATGGACACGTGGTGGGGGTGGTGTCCCAGCGCGACCTGCTGGGCCACGACCGTCTGCACGGCACGGGAACGACCCCCGCGACCGTGGAGGACGTCATGCACAGCCCGGCGATCACCGCGGACGCGGACGCGCCGCTGTCGTCCGCCGTGTCCCTGATGTTCGAACACAAGCTGGGCTGCCTGCCCGTGCTCAGGGCCGGAACGCTGGTGGGGATCCTGACCACGACCGACCTGTTGCGGCACATGCTGGACGCCGTCCTCGCCGGGCCCGCCGCCCGGTCGCCACGCACCGTGCGGGCGTTCATGAATCCGGTGCCGGAGGGGATCACCGCCGCGGCCGAGCTGGTCGATTCGGCGGCGCTGATCGTGCGCGCCGACGCGCCGCTGACCACCGCCGTCGCGGAGCTGCTGAATCAGAACGTGGGCGTCTTGCCGGTGGTGGGCGAGGACGGAAGGCTGGTGGGCACCCTCTCCTACCCCGACCTGATCCGGGCCCTGCAGGAGTCGGCGCCACCGTGACTGCCGGACCGCGGCTGAAGATGACCCGGGCCGTGACCGGGCCGACGAAATCGCGAACCCTTTGTGGCCCTGCCGGCTCCCACCCGAAAACCGAGGTGATGTGATGAAGTTCGTGATCGAATCGATCGGAAGGGTGGGCAGCCGCGCCCGGGTGGGGGGACACGAGCTGGTCTTCGATCAGCCGACCAGCGTGCCTGGCGGCGCCGATCGCGGGCCGTCCCCCCTGGACGTGATGGCCGTGGCAGTGGCTGGCTGTGCCCACTATTTCGCCTCGGCCTACCTGCAAGCGCGGGGGATGCAGCCGGACGGGCTTCGCGTCGAGCTCACCGCCGAGAAGGGGCGCGTGCCGGTGCCCAGGCTGACGCACCTGGTGATGACGGTCGTCCTGCCGCCCGCCGTGGCCGAGCGGCACATCGCCGGGATCGAGCGGGCCATCAAGAGCTGTCCCGCGTACGGCACCTTGCTGTACCCGCCCGAGGTCCAGATCTCGATCGCGGCCCCGACGGAGGCGTCAGGCGAGGCCTACCCGCCGGCAGCTGGCAAGCTCACCGCTTGATGACCGACCCCTCGCCCGGAGGAACCGCCGACAGACCTTCGGGCGCTGGTGTCGCCGTCGCGGAGGAGGTCCCGTCCGATGAGCGACTGCTGGCCGCGGCGCGCGCTGGCGACCGTCACGCGCTGGACGTGCTGCTGCAACGGCACCAGTCCCGGGTGTTCAGGTTCGGCATGAAGATGTGCCGCGACCCGGAGGACGCCAAGGACGTCCTGCAGGACACCCTGCTGGCGATGGCGCGCGGCGTGAGGCAGTTCCGCGGCGCCTCCTCGCTGTCGACCTGGCTGTTCACGGTGGCGCGCAGCTTCTGCATCAAGAAGAGGAGGCGCAGCAAGTTCGCCCCCCAGCGCGAGCGTTCGCTGGATGGGCAGGCCACGCCGCAAGCCAAGGAGCTTCCCGCGCCGGCACGCGATCCCGACGAAGCGCTGGCCGGCAAGCAGCTCGAGCAGTCCCTGGACCTGGCCATCCAGGCGCTGGAGCCGAAGTATCGTGAGGTGCTGTTGCTGCGCGACGTGGAAGGGTTGAGCGCCCCCGAGGTGGCCGAGGTGCTGGGCGTCAGTGTGCAGGCCGTGAAGAGCCGGCTTCACCGCGCGCGCCTGGCCGTGCGAGAACGGCTAGGCGCCTGACGGGTCGCGAACCCTTTCCGGGCCGGCTGGCTCCATCCCGCGCAGGAGGCGACCACGTGACCATCGCAAGAACGACGACCGACCAGAAGTCCCAGCGGGGAGGCACCTGATGTGCCGCCGCGTCGAGTGCAGGAAGTGCGGCCGCCCCACCTTCGCCGGGTGTGGCGCGCATGTCGAGCAGGTGCTGGGTGACGTGCCGGCCGCGCAGCGCTGTCAGTGCCGCGCGACCGCCGCCAAGCAGACGGCCAGCGAACCGGCGGCGAACCTGCGTACACGGCTGCGGCGCCTGCTGGGCAGATGAGGCGATAGACGCCTCGGGACGAGGGCGCTCCGAGCCCTCGTCCCCGTGTGGTTCACTGCTTGCACATGGCCGGGTCGGGCGCGCCGTGCGCGCCCCGACCAAACGAAAGGATCAGGCCATGAACACGTCCACTCTCCCCTCGACCGCGGCGCCTCGCTCCTCCCAGCCGGGCGTCCGTCGGATCAGATTGAGCGAGACCACCGCCGCGGCGGCGTTGCAGCAGGCCAAGGGGGCGCTGGGACAAGAAGGGCTCGCCGTGCTCGACGTGATCGACGTGCGGGACGCCCTGCAACGCAGGACGGATCGCGACATCGGCCCCTACTGGCTGGTGCAGTTCTTTCATCCCGAGCTGGCTTCCCGCGAGCTGTCGCGCGACCCGGCGGCCGGCCTGGGCTTGCGCCATGAGCTGGCGGTCTGGCAGGACGGCAAGGACGCCGTCATCGCCACCCTCCGCGCGTCGGAGGCCGCCGAGGCCGTTCCGGAGAGCGTCGAGAATCACGTCGCGAACGCCATCGGGCGACTGGTGCTGTGACGTCCAGGCGCTGATCCGGCCGCCGGCGCGCAGCCCTGCGCGCCGGGCGCGGCGCCCCCGGGACGCGGGCGCTCAGGCGGTCGCTTCGCGAACGACCTGGCAGAGAACGTTGAAATCTACGGGCTTGGGTATGAACGTCGCGCCGGCGCTCTTCGCCTCGTTGATGGTGCCCTCGTCGGTGTAGGCGCTGATGACCACCGCATGGGGATGGTTCGAGCCGCCCCGGAAGCGGCGCAGGAACTCCGCGCCGTTCATGCCCGGCAGGCGGTAGTCGGTGATCACCACGTCCGGGATCAGCTGGGCGACCTTCGGCATCGCCTCCTCGGCGCTGCCCGCCACCTCGGTGGAATGTCCGTCGAACTGCAGGATCTCGGCGATGTTTTCAGCCAGGCCAAGGTTGTCGTCGACGATCAGGACGCGCATCATCTTCACCACCCCACTCATGTTTCTCGACGGGAACAATCGAGTAGACGATCCGATTATGAAAAACGCAAGGGCCAAATCGCAACAAGTCGTCGACGGTGATCACCGTTCGGGCGCGTCTGGTATGGCGATGCGGAACACCGCCCCCCGCTCCGACGGCTCGATGGCGACGGTGCCCCCGTGGGCCTCGGCGATCCGGCGGCTGAGTGAAAGTCCCAGGCCGCTCCCCTTGGCCTTGGTGGTGAACAGCGCCTGAAAGACCTGCTCGCGCAGGTCGGCCGGGATGCCGGGACCGTCATCGGTTATCCGGATCGTGGTCACCCTGCCTTCGCGCCGCGCCTCCATCCGCACCCGTCCCCCGCCTGGCATCGCCTGGCCGGCATTGATCAGCAGGTTTGTGACGATGCGCGCCAGCTGGTCCGCGTCGGCGTCCAGCGGCACCCGCGCGGGGACCTCCACCTCGACGTTCACCGACGGGGGCAGATTGGCCAGCGGAATCGTGTCCAGCAGGAACTGCCGGCAGTCCACGACGGTGCGAACCAGCGGCTTGCTGCGCGCCAGCTCCAGCAGATCGTTGATGGTCTTGTTCGAACGCCGGACCTCCACGGCGATCTTCTCCAGATGGCGGCGAATCGGCGGATCGGCGATCTGTAGCTGGTCCAGGCGCTTCGTGACCAGGAACGCCGAGCTCTCGACCACCCCTAACGGATTGCGCAGCTCGTGGCCGATGCCCGCCGCGAACTGCCCGATGGTGGCCAGACGCTCGGCGGTGCGGTTCTTCGTCAGCAGATCATCGCGATAGGTCTCCAGCATGATCGCCAGCTCGATGTCCAGGATCTGGTGCAGGGCCGCCAGCATCTGCCGCAGCTGGGCGGGGTCGACGCCGGTCGCGTCGCGCAGGACGTCCGACGTCTGCAAGCGAATGCGATCCATGGCCGTCAGCATGTAGACCTGGGGCAGGTTGATGCGGACGTGGATCCGGCCGATGCGGGCGCGGCGCACGAAGTACTCCCCGTCGTGCGGACCGGTGAACAGCTCGTCGATCCAGCGAATCAGTGACTGCTTCAGCCGGGCGATCTGTGCGGCCCCCCCGGTGATGGAGGCGCTGGCGTCCGGGTGCGACTCGATGGTGTCGTAGAAGTCGTCGATGATCCGCGCGAAGTGCGGGGCGACCAGCGGGCGGGCCGCGAGCAGGGCCGCGCTGGACGCCTCGTCGAAGCCCACGTACTCGGTGACGTTCTGGCGAAACCTCAACACGGCCGGGTACTTTACCACCCGGGGCGGGCCCGAGCGCGCCGGCCGGACGCAAGAATTTCCGTTACCGGCGGGGACGCCGAACGTCATGCGCGAAACGACCGCGCGGACCGAGGAAAAGGCCCAGCCAGTCCCATCAGCGCGCCGGCACGCTTGCTGCTGTCCGGGAAGCCATGTCCACGGTCGTTTGCGGAACGGATCTTTCGGATGGGTCCCTGCAGGTCGCGCGCGCCGCGGCGGCGCTGGCCCAGTTGCTGGACGCCCGGCTCGAGCTGTTCCACGTCGTGGCCATCCCCCCCTTCCTGGGTCCGGATCTGCTGGACGAGGAGGTCGTCGCCGACCTGCGCCAGTCGGCGGAGGGGATCCTCGCGAAGCACGCGGCGCAGGTGGGGCGCGACGACCTGATCGTCACCACCACGGCGCGGGTAGGCACGCTGGACGAGCTGTGGCATCACGCGCGTGACACGGGCGCGCTGGCGCTGGTCATCGGGACGCACGCGCGCACCGGGCTGGCCCGCTTCGTCATCGGCAGCTTCGCCGAGAGGACGCTCGTCTCGGCGCCTTGCCCGATCCTGGTCGTGCCGCCGCACGCGGGGGGACGGCTGGTCGGTGAACACCCGATGACCGGGCCAGTCCGCCTCGTCGTCGGCATCGACACCTCGCCGGCCAGCGACGCGGCGCTGGCCTTCGCCGGCGCGCTCCGGCAAAGGAAGCCCTGCGACGTCCGCTTGCTGCACCTGTTCATGCCCGCCCAGGAGCACGAGCGGCTGGGGTTCGAGCCGCCGGGCTCCTTCGAGGTGGAGCCGGAGCTGGTGACGGTGCTGTCCCGCGAGTTGAACAACCACGTCGTGGCCCAGGTCGGCGAAACGCTGCCCCTGCGCATCCGTCCAAACTGGGGCGGCGAAGAAGATCCACTGGCCTGGGAGGCCGCGACTGACGACGCCGATCTGCTGGTCATCGGGACCAGCCAGACCCGGCGCAGCTCGGCGCGGGCCACCGTGCGGGGCTCCCGGCTGCCCGTGCTGTGCGTGCCCCGGCGGGCGAGCGCGGCGGCGCGGCCGGAGGCGCCGGTGGTGCGCAACCTGCTGCTGGTGGTCGACTTCACGGCCCAGGCGACGTTCGTGACGACGGCTTGCCGTCAGTTGATGCCCGACGGAGGGAACGTCGTGCTGATGAACGTGGCGCCGCCCGGCACCGCCGGCGATGCGACCACCGACGTGGAGGAGCTGGAGGCGATCCTGCTGGGCCTGATGCCCAAGGACGACGGCGACGCCTATCACGCGCGCACGTACGTCACGGCGAACCGTTCGGTCGGCGAGGCGATCCTGAAGGCCATCAATCGCTTCGCGCCCGACATGGTCGCGATGTCCGGCCCTTCCCGGGGCGCGAGGGGCGCGCTGCAAACCATCGAGGACGTCGTTCGCGGCTCGCCCAGGCCGGTGGTGGTGTTTCCTGTTCCGCCCCCGGCCGGAGATGCCTGATCTCCGCGCGTGTGGGGCCGCGCTCAGCCGAGCGGGATCGACACGCGCAGCACCAGGAACACGAGCGACAGGTTCATCACCCCGTGAGCGACCGCCAGATAAGGCAACAGGCTGGGCCGTCGCGCCACCAGCCATCCCAGCCACAGGCACAGCGGAAGGAACATCAGCGCCCGCCACAGCGCGAACCGCCAGTCCCACAGCCAGGGGAAGAAGACGTTCTGCAGCGACATCGCCGCTGCCGTGATGGCGATGGCCCGGCCACGGTGAACGCCCAGGCGACGCAGCCGCGGCAGCACGTACCCGAGATAGAGCGGCGGCTCCGCCAGGCCCTGCGTCAGGGGCACCAGCGCGGCCAGCAGCCACACCAGCCCGCTGGGCATGGCGGCGAAGCTGGAGGTCGTGCCGGCGAAGGCGCTGCCCCACAGCAGTCGGCCCAGCAACAGGTTCGGCAACACACCGAGGGGGACGCTGACCACCAGGGCCAGCACGTACCAGGGCAGGTCGCGCCGCGGTGGCTGGCTGGGCGGCCCGAACAGCTGACCGAAGCGTTCGCCGCCGGCGCGCTGGCGTCGGGCCAGCAGGGCCAGCGTGGCGACGTTGACCGGCACCAGCCACGCCACCCACCACGCGCCGGCCCAGCGCCAGGGGGCCGGGTTGGCGGCGGCGGCGAAGGCCAGCGCCAGGCCCAGCTGTGCCGCGGCGGCCAGGGCCACGCGGGCCAGCGGCAGACCGAACACCGCCGTCCACGCCGGCAACCGAGTCCGGATCGCCGGCTGCGTCTCGCCCCTGTCCCGCGGCAGCTCCAAGCCCGTCATCCTACGCTCAATGCCGGCGCAGCGGACGTCTCCTCCAGCGATGGATAGCGGTCCACCAGGCAAAGGTGATACGCGAAGAGGCGCATCTCCGTGCGCACCAGCGCCTCGAAGAAGTCCGCGAACAGCGCGGGCACCCGCCCGGTCAGCAGCGTCCAGATCACGGTGAAGACCCAGGCGAACGCGGCCGCGAAGGCCAGCGCCGCGACCAGCAACAGCGCGGGCAGCGCCAGGAGCAGCCTGGCCAGCGCCGCGCCGGGGGTGGCGCCGCTGCCAACCTCGACGGTCAACTGCACGGGTCCGGGCCGGGTGCTGGGCAGCGCCTCGGTCAGGAAGCACAGGTACGCGAACGCGCCCGCCAGCCAGCGCAGGCCGGCCACCAGCGGCGGTCCCACGACGGAAAGGTAGTGCTGTCGGCCCTTGTGCCGGATGGCCAGCGCCACGAACGCCGGGACCTCCAGGTACAGCAGCCAGAAGATGGACGACACGCCCAGGCTGGTCACGCCCAGGGCCAGCACCAGGCGAACGAGCACCTGAACGCGGGTGATGCGAGCTGACCGCTCGACGCGAAGCTGGACGGGATGCGTTGTCATGGTTCGATGCCTCCGCGCACCGGCAATGCGAATGACATGCCGGCCGGTCGCGCAAAGCGGCACGGCCCGTGCTTCGTGCCCTGGTCATGGAAAGATCGCCGTACATCAGAATGTTCGAAGAGGTGGGCATCGACGACGTGCCCTCCGTGGGCGGAAAGAACGCGTCCCTGGGCGAGATGTACCGCAAGCTCTCCAGTCAGGGCGTGCGCGTGCCGAACGGGTTCGCCGTCACGGCGGCGGCCTACCGGCACATGCTGGACCAGGCGGATGTGTGGCCGCGGCTGCACCAGGCGCTGGACGGGCTGGTGCCCGACGACGTGGCCGATCTGGAGAGACGCGCAAAGATCGCGCGCGAGCTGGTTTACGGCGCAGGATTGCCGCGAGACCTGCAGCAGGCGATCCGCGCCGGCTACCGGCAGCTGGTGGAACAGTACGGCGAAGGGCTGAGCCTGGCCGTACGCAGCTCGGCCACGGCGGAAGATCTTCCCGACGCCAGCTTTGCTGGACAGCAGGAGACCTTCCTGAACGTGCGCGGCGAGGACGGCCTGCTGGACGCGTGCCGGCGCTGCTTCGCCAGCCTGTTCACGGACCGCGCCATCCACTACCGCGTCGACAAGGGGTTCGATCACTTCAAGGTCGGCCTGTCGATCGGTGTCATGAAGATGGTGCGGTCCGACATCGCCGCGTCGGGCGTCATGTTCACGCTGGACACCGAGTCGGGGTTCCGGGACGTCGTCTTCATCAACGCCGCCTACGGGCTGGGCGAGAACGTGGTGCAAGGCGCCGTCGACCCCGACGAGCTGTCCGTGCACAAGCCCACGTTCGCCGCCGGACACCGCGCGGTGCTGCGCCGGCGGCTGGGCGACAAGGCGGTGAAGATGATCCTGGTCGAGGAGGACGCGCGGCACACCACGCGCAACGTCCCCACGTCCGAGGATGACCGCGCGCGCTTCTGCATCACCGACGCTGACGCGATGGAGTTGACCCGCTGCGCGCTGGCCATCGAGGCCCACTACCGCCGCCCCATGGACATCGAATGGGCGAAGGACGGCGTCGACGGGAAGATCTACATCGTGCAGGCGCGCCCCGAGACGGTGGCCTCGCAGCGCCGGCCCACGAACATCGACAGCTACGTCCTGGACGGCCGGGGCAAGGTCCTGGCCGAAGGGCGGGCGGTGGGCGAGCGGATCGCCACGGGCCGGATGCGGCTGATCAGCGACGTCTCGCAGCTGTCGACGTTCCAGCCAGGCGAGATCCTGGTCGCCGACACCACCACCCCGGACTGGGAGCCGGTGATGAAGACGGCGGCCGCGATCGTGACCAATCGCGGCGGGCGCACCTGCCACGCCGCGATCATCGCGCGCGAGCTGGGCGTCCCCGCGGTGGTGGGCGTCGGAGACGCCACCACGCGCCTGGCCAGCGGGGGCGCGGCCACCGTCTCGTGCGCCGAAGGCGACACCGGCCACGTGTACGAGGGGACCCTGCCCTTCCACACCACCCACGTCGACCTGGACACCATCCCGCGCCCGGCCACGCAGATGATGATCAACCTGGGCAACCCGGACCTTGCCTTCAAGACGTCCTTCCTGCCCAACGACGGCATCGGCCTGGCGCGAATGGAGTTCATCATCAGCGAGGCGATCAAGCTGCACCCGCTGGCGGCGCTGCAGCCCGAGCGGGTCAGCGATCCGGCGGCCCGCGCCGAGATCGGACGGCTGGTGCGGGGTTACCCGGACGGCGGGGCGTTCTTCGTCGAGCGCCTGGCCGAGGGCATCGGCACCATCGCGGCGGCGTTCTGGCCCAAGCCGGTGGTGGTGCGCATGTCGGACTTCAAGACGAACGAATACGCCAGCCTGCTGGGCGGCGCCGACTTCGAGCCGCGCGAGGAGAACCCCATGCTGGGCTTCCGGGGCGCCTCGCGCTACGCGCACCCGGCCTACGCGGCGGGGTTCGCCCTGGAGTGCGCCGCCATGAAGCGGGTGCGCGAGGCGATGGGTCTGACGAACGTCATCTTGATGCTGCCCTTCGTGCGCCGGGTCGCGGAGGCCGAGCAGGTCCTGGCCCGCATGGCGGAGCTGGGGCTGCGGCGGGGCGACAACGGCCTGAAGATCTACGCGATGTGCGAGATCCCCAACAACGTCATCCTGATCGATCGCTTCGCGAAGCTGTTCGACGGCTTCTCGATCGGCTCGAACGACCTGACCCAGCTGACGCTGGGGGTGGATCGCGACAGCGCGCAGGTCGCGTTCGACTACGACGAGCGCGACGAGGGGGTGAAGGAGATGATCCGCCTGGCCGTCGACGGCTGCCGCAGAAACGGCATCCACAGCGGCATCTGCGGTCAGGCCCCCTCGGACTATCCGGACATGGCCGCGTATCTGGTGCAGCTAGGTATCGAGTCGATGAGCCTGAACCCGGACTCGCTGCTGAAGGCCACGCAGGCCGTGCTCGAGGTCGAGCAGCGTCTGGGCCGCGCCCCCCGCGCCGCCGCGCATCCGTCCACCCGATGATGGGCGCCGGCACGAAGATCGCCGTCAAGAACGTGGACAAGGGCGTGACGATGACCTTCACGTCCGATGACGCCGCCACGGTCGCCCGGCTGCGCAAGATGGCGGAGGGGATGCGCCTGATGCACGAGGCGACGGCCGGCGCGCGCTGAGCGGGCCTGGGGCCGGACGCCGGCCCGCCGTCACCGACCGTTCAAGTACAGCGCGTGACAGTCGACGCAGGTCCGCGTGAGCGTGGCGGTCGCCGCCGAGATCGCGTGGGGATCCCGCCGCGCAGCCGCCTCGACCGCGGCCCGGGCAGCCGCCTGCAGGGCGTCCTGAAGCACGAAGAAGCGCTCGGGCAACACACCGTTCAGCTCGTCGCCGTCCAGCGGACGTGCCAGGCGGGGTTCGTCGAAGATGGCGCCCGCCGTGCGGGCCACGCCGTCGTAATCCAGCACCACCATGTACGACACCAGCTCGGGCAGCTGCTCCGCGTGGCGGCGCATCTTGCTGGCGATCACCGCCCGGGCGGGTGCGGGGATCCGCTCCGCCACCGCCATCTCGGGCCCTTTGTGGATGGAGCGCGCCGGCCTGAGGAACAGCGCCAAAGCCACCACCACGGCCAGGACCCCCGAGGACACCACCACGATCTTCTTGTGCATGCGGCAGGAGGCTGCCAGGGGCGTGCCAAAACCGGGGCGGAAGCTCAGATCAGCCGCTCGGCGATGACGACGCCCCCGTCCTCGTCTCCGATGCTGAAGCCGAGGCCGCTGCACAGCCGCTGCATACGCAGGTTGTTGCCCGACACCTCGGCGTAGATGCGACCGAGCTTCTCGCGGCCGGCCACGTCGATCAGGCGCGCCAGAAGCTGTCGGCCCACCCCCTGCCCCTGCCACGGGTCCCCCACCACCAGCGCGAACTCCGCCCCGCGCGCGCCCTTCACCCGCTCGCGGCTGAGCCGCCCCAGCCCCACGATGCAGCGCGCTCCGTCGGCCCCGCAGCGCTCGACCACCAGCGCCATCTCGCGGTCGTAGTCCACGAAGCAGACGCGCACCAGCCGCTCGTGCGCGGTGCGCTCGTCCAGCGACACGCCGCGCAGGTAGCGCTGGCGGACGCTCTGCTCGCTGAGCGTGGCGTGAAAGGCCACCATCATCGGCTCGTCCTCGGGCCGGATGGGTCGGATGACGATGGGCGTGCCGTCGGCGAGCTGCCCCCGCGAGACGTACTCGCTCGGATACGGCCTGATCGCCGGCCGCGGCAGGTCGCTGGCCGCCACGCCCGCCGGATGCAAGATCATGCGGGCGTCCAGCGCCAGCACGCCGCCGGCCGAGGCGAGCAGCGGGTTCACGTCGATCTCGCGAATCTGCGGGTTCTCGACCACCAGATCGCCGAAGCGCACCAGCGTGCGCGCCAGGACGTCCAGGTCGACCCGCCCCCGGCCGCGCGCCCCCGACAGCGCGCGATGGACGCGCGTCCGCTCGATCAGGCGGCGCGCCAGCGTCGTGTTCAGCGGGGGCAGCCCCAGCGCCTGATCGCGAAACACCTCCACCAGCTCGCCGCCGGCCCCGAACAGCAGCACCGGACCGAACTGGGGATCCAGCGCGCTGCCCAGGATCAGCTCGAAGCCGGCGCGGCGATCGACCATCGGCTGCACGGTGACGCCCTCGAACGCGTGGGGACCGCCCAGCGCCGTCACGGCGCGCTCGATCTCGCGGTAGGCCGTGGCGACGGCCTGTGTATCGTTCAGGCCCAGCTTCACGCCGCCCACGTCGCTCTTGTGGGTGATGGTGCGCGACCACAACTTCAGGACCACCGGGAAGCCCAGCTCACGCGCCAGCTCGACGGCGTGACCTTCGCTGCGCGCGGTGCGGGTGGGGACGGTGGCGATGCCGTAGGCGTCCAGCACCTGCTTGGCCTCGCTCTCGTCCAGCAGGGTGCGCCCGGCCGCCTGCGCCGCGGCCAGCACCGCGCGTGCACCGTCCGACCGGCCGTCGTCTTCCAGGTGCCGCAGCGGCGTCTCGTACAGCCCGCGCAGGTTGTCGGCGTAGCGCCACATCTGGCAGAACGTCGTCGCCGCCTCGTCGGGGAACTCGAACGTGGGGATGCCGGCGCGGTTCAGGATCTCGACGCCCGCCGCCACTCCCGCCCCGCCCATCCAGCTGGCCAGGACCGGCTTGCCGGCGACGTGCGCGTACTTGCGCAGCGCCTCGGCGGTCTGCGTGGGCTCGGTCATGTCCTGCGGCGTGAGGATGGCCAGCAGTCCGTCGCTGGCCGCCGCAGCGGCGGTGATCTCCAGCGCCTGGGCATAACGCCCCGGATCCGCGTCGCCCAGGATGTCCACCGGGTTGGCGTGGCTCCACGCCTCGGGGAGCACCCCGTCCAGGCGCGCCAGCGTCTGCGCGTCCAGCTCGGTCAGCTGGCCCCCCCCGCCACCAGCGCGTCCGTC
>Ga0207652_10001234_pt1 | contig 22916 bp, 17 predicted proteins | sample KBSC63BmetaG_FD_184334 | JGI IMG/M metagenome (GOLD analysis project Ga0207652, IMG submission 184334) | Corn rhizosphere microbial communities from Kellogg Biological Station, Michigan, USA - KBS C6-3B metaG (SPAdes) (version 2) | ecosystem: Host-associated > Plants > Roots > Rhizosphere ... | reverse complement strand
GCCCGGCACTCCTGCTTCATGAAAGCCGTTACATGAACGGCGAGGAGCTGTCTGTCATGACCAGCAAGAAGACCCGTCCTGAGATCTCCAGCCACATTCGAATTTCACCCTGCGGACCGGTGACGCTGATGGTCGCGATCGCGGCCACGGGACTCGGTTGCTACGCGCGAGGGCTCCCCACCATCGAGCCTGGCGAGGGCGACGGTACGGGGGGGAATGCCTCGCCGGGCGGAACGGGAGGGGGCTTCGTCGCCACCGGAGGCGTGATCGGCTCCGGCGGGGCCGGCGGGGCGCGCCCGCGTGATCCGGTGAACGTGCCACCGTTCGGAAACCCGCCCACCAGTCCACCGGCGGCCAACAAGCTGGACCTGCTGTTCATGATCGACGACTCGGCTTCCATGGCGCCGCTGCAGGCGAAGCTGGCGCAGGAGATTCCGAGCCTGCTGGACGGCCTGAGGAGCCGGTCGAACATGCAGATGCCCGACCTGCACGTGGGCGTGGTGTCTTCGTCGATGGGCGCCGGGCGATGGGCCAACGTCAACCAGTGCATGAGCGCGGCCTACCCCGGGGACGATCAGGGCAAGCTGCTGCAGGGCCCCGGTGGCCCGGGCAGCGGCGCCTGCGCCATGCTGCACATGGGCCAGAAGTTCCTGTCGACGGGCGACGGCACGTCGACCGCGCCGAACTTCGACGGCGACCTGCCCACCGCCATCCAGTGCATGACCGCGCTCGGGGACAGCGGGTGCGGCTTCGAGAGCCCCTTCAAGTCGGTCACCTACGCCCTGCACAAGGGGCAGGACCCGCTGGATCCGGACAACGGTGGCTTCCTGCGGCCCGACGCCAGCCTGGCCATCATCCTGTTCACGAACGAGGACGACTGCTCGGTGCCTGACGACTCGCTGCTGATCGACCCCGGCGTCAACTCCGTGACCGATCCGACGGGCCTGGGCGCGCTGTCGTCTTATCGATGCAACGAATTCGGCCACCTTTGCGGCGGGGCGCCGCCTCCCCACGGCTACGACTTCGCGACGAACACGTTCAACCTGTCGGCGGGCACGTTCCGGACCGCCGCCGGACCGGGAATGGGGGGCATGGTGTTGAACGGCTGCGTCTCGGCGGACGGCGAGGGGAAGACCGATTCGTCGCTGCAGGATCCGACCGGGCAGCCGGATCCCTCGATGGGCCATCTGTTCGGGGGAATCGATAGCCTGGTGCAGGCCATCGGCAGCTACAAGGCCGCGGGCAGGGTGTTCGTCGCCGCCATCGCCGGCCCCACCGTGGACGCGGATGGCAGTTCGCTCTATCGCGTGTTCGCGCAGGCGAACCCGGCCGCCAACGAGCTGGACCCTGTCGTCGACCACTCGTGCGTCCAGGCCGGGACGAACGGGCAAGCGGAGTACGCGGATCCCGCCGTGCGTATCCATCAGCTGGTCGATGGGTTCGGGGCGAACGGGGCGTTCTATCCCATCTGCGCCAGCAACTACTCGACGACGGTCTTCGACATCGCCGACGGCATCCAGACGGTGATAACGCACTGAACGGGGACGCCCGGCGCCCTTTCCGGCCGGCGGCTGGCGAGCTGTTTCGCCAGCCGCCGTTTTTCACGGCGCGCTCAGATCTCCTCGCCCTTGTACTGGCTGATGTACAGGTGGTGATAGACGCCCTGCTGCGCCACCAGCGTGTCGTGCGTGCCGCGCTCGATGATGCGGCCATCGGAGATGACCAGCACCTGGCTGGCGTCGCGGATGGTGCTGAGGCGGTGGGCGATCACGAAGCTGGTGCGGCCCTTCATCAGGCGCAGCAGCGACTGCTGGATGTGCGCCTCGGTGCGGGTGTCGATGCTGCTGGTGGCCTCGTCCAGGATCAGGATGGCCGGGTCGGCCAGCAGCGTGCGGGCGATGGCCAGCAGCTGCCGCTGCCCCTGGCTCAGGTTGCCGCCGCGCTCGGACAGCACGGTGTCGTAGCCGCGGGGGAGCTGGCGGATGAAGTGATCGGCGTCGGCCAGCGCCGCGGCCTCCCTGACCTCGTCGTCGGTGGCGTCCAGCCGCCCGTAGCGAATGTTCTCGCGCACGGTGTTCGCGAACAGGTAGGTGTCCTGTAGCACCAGGCCCAGCTTGCGGCGAAGGTCGTCCTTCTTCAGCGCCCGCAGGTCGACCCCGTCGATGCTGATGGTGCCGCTGTCGATCTCGTAGAAGCGGGTCAGCAGGTTGATGATGGTGGTCTTGCCGGCGCCCGTCGGTCCCACCAGCGCCACCACCTGACCAGGGCGCGCCTCGAACGTCATGTCGTGGATGACCGGTGTGCCCTTCACGTACGAGAACGTGACGTGATCGAAGCGAACGTCGCCGCGCACGGCGGGCAACGCCACCGCCCCGGGCGCGTCGGCGGGCTCGCGGGGGCCATCCAGGATCTGGAACACGCGCTCGGCGCCCGCCAGCGCGGCCTGAATGGTGTTGTACAGGTTCGACAGCTGGCGCAGCGGGTTGATGAAGCTCTGCGCGTAGCTGATGAAGCTGGCGATGACGCCCACGCTGACCAGCCCCGCCAGCGCCAGGAAGCCACCCAGCCCCGCCAGCACGATGATGAACAGGTTGCCCAGCACGGACGTCAGCGGCATCAGCAACAGGGCGTACGTGTTCGCGTAAACGCCGGCCCGGTACACCTCGGCGTTGCGCTGGCGGAAGGCGGCGGTGACGGCGTCGCCGCGCCGGAACAGCTTCACGACCTTCTGGCCGCTGATCGACTCCTCCATCACGCCGTTCAGCTCGCCCAGCGCCTTCTGCAGATCCTTGAACCCGCGGCGGGTGTACACGGCCACGAAGCGGGTGAACCAGAACATGATGGGGACCACCAGCAGCGCCGCCAGCGCCAGCCAGCGGTCCAGCACGAACATCGCCACCAGGATCCCCGCCATCGACAGCACGCTGGCCAGCAGCGAGGTGACGTTCTGGGCCACCGCCTGGTTCACGGCGTCGATGTCGTTCGTCAGCCGGCTCATCAGCTCGCCGGGGGCGCGCGCGTCGAAGAAGGCCAGCGGGGACGCTTGCAGCTGCGCGAACAGCTCGCTTCGCAGGTCCTTCAGCGCGCGCTGCGAGATGCCGGCCATCAGCCCGTTGGCCAGGACCTGGATGGCGTTCCCGGCCACGGCCGCCCCCAGCATCAGCAGCGCCGTGCGTCCCAGGCCGGCGGCGTCGCGCCGGGCGACGAAGCGATCCAGCGCCACCCCCAGCAGGTACGGGTTCACCAGTCCCAGGAACGTGTAGACGACCACGCAGGCGCCCACGAACAGCAGCGTGAAGCGGTAGGGACGGAAGTACCCGGCCAGCCGGCGCAGGGTGGCCCGGCCATCCTTCGGCTTCTCCATGCGGCCACCGGGGCGCGGCCCCATCGCCTGGATGGCGACGCGGGCCCGGTCGATGCCGGGGCGCGGACCCGCGGGCGGCGCGGTGACGCTCACGAGGGGGTCTTTCCACCCAGCTGCGAGTCGTAGATCTCGCGGTAGACGGGGCTCGACGCCAGCAGCTCGCGGTGCTTGCCCCGCGCCACGATGCGCCCCTTGTCCAGCACCAGGATCTGATCGGCCTTCAGCACCGTGCTGATGCGCTGGGCGACCACGAACGTGGTGCGCCCGGCCTTCTGCGCGTCCAGCGCGTCCTGGATCTCGATCTCGGTCCGGACGTCCACCGCGCTGGTGGCGTCGTCCAGGATCAGCAGGCGCGGGCGCAGCAGCAGCGCGCGCGCCAGCGCCAGGCGTTGCTTCTGCCCGCCGGAGAAGTTTGCGCCGCGCGGCTCGACGGGGGCGTCGTACCCGCGCGGCAGCCGGCGGATGAACTCGTCGGCCTGGGCGGCCTTCGCCGCCGCGATCACCTCGTCGTCACTGGCGTCCGGCCGGCCGTAGCGGATGTTGTCGCGCACGGTGCCCGAGAACAGGATCGCCTCCTGCGGCACCACGCCCGCCAGCGCCGTCAGCGACTGCTGTGTCACCGCCTTCACGTCGTGGCCATCGATCAGCACCCGCCCGGCCGTCGCGTCGTAGAAGCGGGGGATCAGGTTGACCAGCGTCGACTTGCCGGCCCCGGTGGCCCCCAGGATGGCCACGGTCTGGCCGGGGGCCGCGTCCAGGCTGACCTCCGTCAACACAGGCTCGTTGCCGGCGCCGTGATAGGCGAACGACACCCCGTCCATGGCGACCCGAGGCTGGGCGGTCGCGGGCAGGGCCGTCGCGCCGGCCGCGTCATGCACCTCGGGCTGGGTGTCGAAGATCTCGTCCAGCCGCCGGGACGACGCCAGTCCCGCCGCCCAGGTGTTCGAAAGCAGCGTCATCATCACCAGCGGCACCATGGTGCTGAGCAGGTAGTTCGCGAAGGCGACGATCTGACCCAGCGACAGGCGGCCGTGAATGGACTGCAGGCCCCCCGACCAGACGACGATCACCATGCCGGCGCTCACGCAGACCGACAGCATGGGCATCATCGCCGCCATGAACTTCATCACGCGGATCGACTGATCCGTCATCTCGCCGTTCACCACCGCGAAGCGGCCCCCCTCGAAGTCGGCCCGCACCAGCGCCTTCACCAGGCGCGCGCCGGCGATGTTCTCTTGCAGCACGTTGTTCAGGCCGTCCAGGCGGGCCTGCACCTTGCGGAACAGCGGCTCCATCCGGCTGACGAAGAAGACGATCAGGGCGATGGTCGCCCCCAGCAGCGGCAGCAGCGTCAGCGCCAGGTCGCGGCTGGTGCTGATCATCAGCAGCACGCTGCCGATCATCATCAGCGGCGCCCGCGTGCCGATGCGCAGCGAGATCTGGATCAGCCCCTTGATGGCGGCCACGTCGCTGGTCAGGCGCACCATCAGCTGGCCCGTCTTCTGGCGATCCAGGTCGCCGAAGGAGTAGGCCTGGATGCGCAGGAACAGCGCCTCGCGCAGGTCGCGTGCCACCCCTTCCCCGACCCGCACCGAGAAGGCGTTGTTGCCGATGGCGATGAACGTCCCCAGCACCGAGATGCCCAGCATCAGCAGCGTCGTGGTCAGCACCACGCGCCGGTCGTGGGCCAGGATGCCCTGATCGATGATCCGCTGGATCAGCCGGGGAATGGCCAGATCCAGACCCACCAGCACCGCCAGCAGCACCAGCGACCACACCGCCAGCGCCCGATACGGTCGGATGAAGCCCAGCAGGCGTCGCATCGAGGACACGGCCCGCCAGTCTAGTCGCTCTCCGGCGGACGGCCGGGGTTTTCCTGTCACAGCGACGGGATATTCCGCGCGCGCGTGCGATGATGCCGCGGTGGACGATCCTCGTGCCATCTATCAATCGCGCCTCGGCGCGCGGCGCGTGACGGCGGCGCGCCTGGACCGGCTGGACCTGGGGATGAGCGGCTTGCGCGGCTTGCTGGTGGTGGCGGCGGCGGTGCTGGTGTGGCTGGGGCCCATCCGTCACGCCGTGACCGCGACCGCGCTGTTCATTCCCGGCGGGCTTTTCCTGATGGCCATGACGCTGCACGATCGTCTGGCCGCGCGACGCACGCGCAACGATCGCGCCATCGATCTGTACCAGCGCGCCCTGGCGCGCCTGGACGGCAACTGGGCCGACCCCCGGGCCGAGAACGGTTCACGCTTTCTGGATCCCAGGCATCCGTACGCCGCCGATCTGGATCTGTTCGGGCCGCAATCGCTCTTCCAGCTGCTGTGCACGGCGCGCACGACCGGGGGCGAGGCGATGCTGGCGGCCTGGCTGGGCGCTCCGGCCGGGCCCGCCGAGATCCGCGCCCGCCAGGCCGCGGTCCGCGAGCTGCGATCGCGCCTGGATCTGCGCGAGGCGCTGTGGGTCGCCGGCGAGGACGTGCGGGCCGCGATCGATCCCGAGAAGCTGGCGGCGTGGGGCGAGGCGCCGTCTCGACTGCCGTGGCGATGGTTGCCGCCGCTGCTGTTGCTGGTGGCACTGGTCATGGCCGGCGTGACCGCGGCCTGGATCGCCGGCGCGCTGCCGGCGCGGGCGGCCGGAAGCTGCGCCGTGCTGGTGCTGGTCATGACGGCGGCGCTGCGGAAGCGCACGGGCGCCGTGACCGAGGCCATCGGCCGGCCCGAGTCGCACCTGGCCCTGCTGGCGGCGCTGGTGCGCGTGTTCGAGGACGAGCTGGCGTCGGCCGGCTTCGAGGCGCCGCTGCTGCGGGCGCTGGACCAGCGGCTGCGCGTGGCGGGCACGCCCGCCTCCAGGCACATCGCCCGCCTGGGGCGGCTGGCGCGGATGCTGTCCTGGGACCAGAACCTCATGTTTGCGCCGTTCGCGTACTTCCTGCTGTGGCGCCCTCAGCTGGCCTGCGCCATCGAGGGGTGGCGGCGCCAGAGTGGTGCCCGCATCGCGGAGTGGCTGCGGGCCCTGTCCGAGCTGGAGGCGCTGTCCTCGCTGTCGGCCCACGCCCACGATCATCCCGAGCGGCCGTACCCCGAGATCGCGGGCGACGAGGCTGCGAACGCGCCCCTGTTCGAGGCCGTCGAGCTGGCCCATCCGTTGCTACCCGCCTGCGTTCCCAACGACGTGCGCCTGGGCGCGGGCGGTCCCCGGCTGGTCTTGCTGAGCGGCTCGAACATGTCGGGGAAGAGCACGCTGATGCGCACGGTGGGGGTCAACACGGTGATGGCGCTGGCGGGCGCGCCGGTGCGCGCGGCGCGGTTGCGCCTGACGCCGCTGGCGGTGGGGGCCACGCTGCGCATCCAGGACTCGCTGCTTGCCGGGACGTCGCGCTTCTACGCCGAGGTCAGCCGGCTGCGGCAGCTGGTCGAGCTGGCGACCGGGCCGGTGCCCCTGCTGTTTCTGGTCGACGAGATCCTGGCGGGCACGAACTCGGCGGATCGGCGCGTCGGGGCGGCGGCGGTCCTGCGCGGGCTGGTCGAGCGAGGGGCGCTGGGCATCGCCAGCACGCACGACCTGGCACTGACCGAGATCGTGACCGAGCTGCCGGAGCGCGCGGTGAACATGCACTTCGAGGATCAGTTACAGGACGGCCAGCTGCGGTTCGACTACCGGCTTCGCGCCGGCGTCGTGCAGCGCTCGAACGCCCTGGCGCTGATGCGCGCCGTGGGCCTGGACGTCTAGCGGTCGTCTGGCCCGTCCGGGGTCGGCCGGATAGGGACTGGTGCCGATGCCGCGGCCGTTCGTGGGATCGATTGCGCTGACCCGTTCCGCCATGGGATCCTCATGGTCAGATGGCGGAGATCTCCGAGCCCATTCGCTTGTTCGCCGAGGAACCCGAACGATTGGTCGTCGAGCCCCTGCCGCCCGTCCGCCGTTTCCGCACGGATGCCTTCACGCTGATCCTGTCGCCGATGCCTTCCATGTCGAACGTCTCGTGCGTTCACACGACCGAGGCCGGGGTGGACGCCACCATCGCCGAGGTGCGGCGCATGGTGGGGCAGGCCGGGTATACGCGGACGGTGTGGGCGGTCGGGCCGTCGTCGCGGCCGGCGAACCTGGGCGCGTTGCTGGCGGCGCGCGGCTTCGTCCCCGCCGACCGGCCGCCGTTCGAGCCCGAGATGACCGCGATGGCGCTGACCGAGGCGCCGCCCGCACCGCCCCCGAACATCGAGACGCGCCCCGTCCGAAGCTTCGAGGAGTACCTGGAGATCTGGCACATCGCCATCGAGACCTTCAACGAGCCGCAGGACGACGCCGCCGGCTGGCTGGCGGCGGCGCCCGCGCTGTGGGCCCAGCAGGACGGTGTTCAGCGCTCGACGTACGTCGCGCTGATCGACGGGCGGCCCGTCGGGTTCGCCTTCGCCATGGCGGGGCCCGACGGTCTTTTGATGGGGGGCAGCGGCGTGCGCGCGGCGTTCCGCGGGCGGGGCGCCTACCGGGCGCTGGTGGCGGCCCGCTGGCAGGACGCCGTCCGCCTGGGCAGACCGGCGCTGGTGATTCAGGCGGGCGCCATGTCCCGTCCGATTCTCGCCCGCTGCGGCTTCCAGGAGATCTGCCGCTTGCAGCTCATGGAAGACACGCAGCTCACGCGAAACGGCTGAGAGTATCTGGCCGCCAGGTGAGTCACATGCACATCGGGAACTGAACGCCGGAGCTGACGTTCGCGGTTTGATCGGTGCTGGCGATCTTCGCGTTCACGACGCGGCCAGAGGTGTCGGTCAGCGTCAACGTCTGGCCGACCGCCAGGGACCCCGGGAGTTGCCAGAAGCCGCCCTGCGCGTGGGTGCCCGAGGCGCCGGTGCTGGTGCGCACCGAGACGATGGGGAGCAACTCGTTCTCGATGTAGACCTGGCCCCACGACGGGTCGCCGTGGATGCGCAGCACGATGCCGCCCGAGACGGGGCAGGGGACGTACTTCCAGGTGGTGTTCTTGGGGTAGCCGGTCGCGTAGCCCAGCGCCGCCCAGGCGGAGTAGCTGAGGTCCAGGTGGCCGGTGGGGTTCGCGGCGCAGGGCGCGTTCTGGCCGCCGTCGTAGGGGCACTCGTCGACGATGGTGACGACGATCGACTTGCTGCCGTTCGTGATCTGCGCGCAGGCGCCGCAGTGATCGACGGTGTTGAAGTTGTTCACGCCGGGGACGGCGGCGAAGTAGGCGGGGTTCGCGATGTTCGCGATGGTGTCCGAGCTTTGCCCGTTCGGCTCGGCGCCGATGTAGCCGCAGGCCGTGCGGTAGCCCAGGTTGTCCTTGTAGCTGCCCTGGCCGAACGAGTAGTACGTGAACGAGCCCGTGCCGTTGTTGGCGGCCCAGGGGAGCTTGCACTGGCCGCCTGACGCCGCGCCGCCGGTGCCGGTCGTGCCCCCCGAGGCCGTCATGCCGCCGGATGCGGTCACGCCGCCCGATGCGGTCGTTCCACCCGACGCGGTCCTGCCGCCGGTGGCCGTCATGCCGCCCGAGGCGCTTCCGCCCGTGCCACGCCCGCCCGACGCGGCCGTCGTACCGCCGGTGCCGGTGGTGCCGCCGCTGGCGTTTCCTCCGCTACCGACGGCGCCGCCGCTGCCGGTGCCGCCGCCGCCGTTGCCGGTGCCGCTGACGCTGGTCAGCGTGGGCCGGTAGTTCGTGCCGGTCGAGGAGCCGCAGAAGCCGAACGTGGTGCTGGCGCCCGGCGCGATGGCCGCGTTCCAGGCCAGCGGAGACACCGTGACCGTGCTGCCCGAGATGGTGCCGTTCGCGCTCCACACCTGGCTGGTGGTCGACTGGTTCAGGTTGATCACCACCTGCCAGCCGGTGGTGGGCGCGGTACCGCCGTTCGCCACGGTGACGTTCGCGCAGTAGCCGCTGGTCCAGTCGCTCTGCAAGGTCAGGGTCGCGGTCGTCGAACCGGTCGTCAGCGAGCCGAGCGTCAGGGCGTCGGGGTCGCCGCGGTCGGCGCAGCTGGCCAGGGCCAGCAGGCCCAGGGCGGTCAGTCCAGCACGCATCCACGAGGGCCGGCGGAACAGGACGGTCTTGATCATGGTTTTCCTACGAAGGTGGTTACGGTTTGCGCGCCCAGCGTGGCGGTGAAGCGACCGCCGCTGACGGCCAGGGCGGTCTTCGAAGCCAGGTCGTCGCTGGCAGAGGTGACCCAGGGGGTGAAGGACGATGGGGCGGTGCCGCCCGAGATGAAGAAGGACGCGGACACGGCGCTGCCGCCCGCGTTCAGGGCCACCACGGCGATCGTGCCGTCGCTGTTGCGGTAGGCGGTCAGCGACACGCCCGCCGGCGTGACGCCGGTCAGGCTGACCCGCTGGGCGCCAGGGCGCACGAACTTGCTGAAGTTCCCCACGGTGTAGAGGCGCTTGGTGAGGCCCCCGCCCTGCAGCAGCAGGCCTTCGTTGTCGCCGTCCAGCGAGATCAGCCACCAGTAGTGCCAGGCGCTGGCGTTGCCGGTCGCGATCGCGTCGTGCACCCACTTCGCCACCGCCAGGCCGTTCGTGATGTCGCTGCTCGGCCCCGCCTGCGCCGAGCCCGGGACGCCCGAGGCCTCGGTCTCCCAGATCGGCTTGGTGTTGCTGGCGGGGGGCGCTGCCACCAGGCCGTTGCCGTACTGGTGGGTGGCGAAGATGCTGACGGCGGTCGAGGCGGCCGCGTCATTGAGGATCGCGTTGCCGTAGTTGTTCGAGCTGCCCCACAGATCGGTCCAGACATCCGGCTCGGCGGCGATCAGCTTCACGGGCGGGTTCAGGGCGGCCAGCTTGGGGCCCAGCACCTTCACGAAGGCGACCATCTGCGCGCCGGTGAAGATGCACGACGAGTAGCTGGCGATGAAGTCGGGCTCGTTCTGCGCCGAGATGCCGTAGAGGGGCACGCCCGCGTTCTGCTGCATCTTGGCCGCGAACGACGCCAGCGTGGTAGCCCACGAGTCGTAGCACGACGTCAGCAGGTGACCGCCGTTGTTGATGTTGTTGTTGTCCTTGCAGTTCGCGGGGGGCGACCAGGGCGCGGCCCACACGATGGCGCCGCGGGCGGCTGCCTTCTTGGCGTTCTGCCACTGCGACAGGCTGGCCCCGGTGCTGTCGATCCCCTGGCGCAGGATGCTGAGGCCGATGCCCTTGTTCACGTCGAAGAACAGGTCGGCCTGGGCGTCGGTCAGCGCGCCCATCCACACGTCGGCGGCGCCGAAGCCATCCATCTTCTGGCGCGGGCTGTTCAACGCGATGACGGTGTCGTTCGGACCGGCGGAGCCGCTGCCGTTGCCGCTGCCCGAGCTGCCGCCGCTGGCGGAGACACCGCCGCTGCCGGGCTTGCCGCCGCTGGCGGTGACGCCGCCACTGCCCGGCTTTCCTCCACTGGCGCTGGTGCCCCCGCTGGCGCTGATGCCGCCGCTGGCGCTGACGCCGCCGCTGCCCGGTTTGCCGCCGGTGGCGCCGCCCTGTCCCGTCGCTCCACCGGAAGCCTTGCCACCGCTGCCGCCCGAGCCCACCGCGCCGCCCGAGCCGACAGTCGCGCCCCCGCTGCCGGGCGGCGTGGTGGTGCCGCCGTTCGTCGTCAGCGAAACCAGCGTCGGCTGATACGGCGTCCCCGTGGACGTCCCGCAGAAGCCGAACGACTGCGCGCCACCCGCGGGGATCGCGGCGTTCCATCCGGTTGGGGTGACCGTCAGCTGCGATCCCGCGACGGCGCTGGTCCCGTTCCAAAGCTGCGACAGCGTGGAGTGGTTCAGCTCGATCACCACCTGCCAGGTGGTGACGCCGGAGGTCCCGCCGTTGGTGATGGTGACATTGGCGCAGTAACCGGAGCCCCAGTCGCTGGGCACCGCCATGTCGACGGTGACCCCGCCGGATCCCAGTTGCGCCTCGGCGGTCTGCTGGGTGGTCGGCGTGATTCCGGGCTCGGAAATCGCGCACGCCGGTACGGCTAGCAGCGCGATCAGCGTCAGGCCGGAAAGGGCAAAGGAGGGGGGCAGGGGGCGCAGCGAACGTTTCATGGTTCCTCCGGCGGGGGCCAAGGGGGAAGGCGCGCCGGGGTAGGCGAAATACGACCGGCGTCAGGTCCGGATACCGGAATAAATTTCGTGGTTCAACATCCGAAAAAAGTTCGACGCGACTATTCGTGACGGACTGTGAAGCGCCTTGCAGTTGCTGGAGATCCAGATCTCCCCGAACTGTCTGCCAACTTGCGCTCCGGCGAATCAACTCCCGAGCTGGCGCTTTTTTCGCGCCGTCGGATGTGCCCTGACTTGCATTCCGGGGTCTGATGGCCCGATCCAACGACCCCGGTTGGCGGGGCGCTGGGAACACGACAATCCTGTCGTGATGTGGCCGGCCCCGGGGGCGGCCCTTCCGCGAATCTCCGCGGCGTGCGCGGGGGGCCCTTCTCTTGCTAGTAGGGGACCCATGAACCTGTTCCGGCTCGCGCTCGCTTCCGTCATTTCGCTGGTGATTCCCCTGGGGGCCCGCGCCGGATGGGCGTGTGGCGGGGGAATGCTCGCCCACCCCGCCGCGTTCCCAGGCGATGGGAACGGGATCTCGCCGCAGTCGTCGCTGTTCGTCGTCTCCGCGCAGCCGGCTGGTCTGACGTTGAAAGTGAATGGCGTCGCTGCCCAGCTCCCGGCGGTCACCGACATGGGGTGGGGCGTGGCGGCCGATGGGCTGGGGTACTTCTCACGGATCGCCGGTCCGCTGCAGCCGTCCAGTGACTACCTGCTGGAGTCCACGGGGTCCGACGGGGTGGCCCACACGCTGACGCAATTTCAGACGGCAGCCAGCTACGACAAAGCGCCGGGCACCGCCGCCACCATCACCAACCTTCGCCTGTGGCGCGTGCATTACCCGAAGAGATTGGTGAACGCGGGCGGCTGCGTGGGCAGCGAGTACGAAGGCTACTTCGCGCTCGACTTCACGCCGGCCACCATCCCGGGGACGCCGGCTGCCGAGGTGGTTTCGGTCCTGAGCCTGGACGCCCCGGAGCTCGGCACCTCGCAGCAGTTCGTGTTCACCGGGGGCGTCACCACGTTGCCCGGGGGATTGACGACCGCCATATCCGGCGACGGCGTGATGCTGCCGGACGGCGGCGCGCTGTCCGCGGGAGCGGCTCTGTGGCATCCCAACCTCGAGCCAGGGCGGACATACTGCGCGACGATCGTTTCTTACGGGCGTAACGACCTGGCGGCAGGCCCGGCGTCGAGCGCGTCGAACTGCGTGGTCGCGGTCGCCATCGAGTATCCCGGCGCGGATATGACCGGCGGAGCGGCTGGCGCTGGTGGCGGCGGCGCCGCGGGTGCTCGCTGCGACACTGGTCAATCGGCCGCCGGTGGCGCGCCCGCCGGGACAGGCGGAAGCCCTTATCCGATCGCGGACAACAGCGGTGAGAAGCCGACGGGTTGCAGTTACGCTGAAACGCCTGCTGGAACGGCCGGCGCCGCTCTGGTCGGGATTGTTCTGGCCGGTCTGCGCGCGCGCCGCCGGCGATGCCGCTCAGATGTCTGACGAGAACGTGTCGCAGGCGGCGGGATCGCCCGTGCGCATGCCGGTGGTGAACCACTTCTGCCGCGCGGCCGCCGAGCCGTGCGTGAACGTCTCGGGCGTCACGCGGCCGCGCATCGCCTTTTGAATCCGGTCGTCACCGACGGCGGCGGCCGCGTCCAGCGCGTCGGCGATCTCTTTTTGATCGACCTTGCCCTGGCCCAGGGCCGCGTGACCCCACACGCCCGCGTAGCAGTCGGCCTGCAGCTCCATCCGCACGGACAGGGGCCCGCGCTGATCGGGACGTTCCTGTTGCAGCGCGCGAACGCGGCGCTCGGTGCCCAGCAGATCCTGGACGTGGTGACCGTACTCGTGCGCGACGACGTAGGCCTCGGCGAAGTCGCCGCCCCGCGCGTGAAAGCGCTGCTGCAGCTCGCGGAAGAAGCCGAGATCCAGGTACACGCGTTCGTCAGGAGGGCAGTAGAACGGCCCGGTGTCGGCGCTGGCCATGCCGCACCCGCTGGAGGTCGCCTCGCTGAACAGCACCAGCTTGGCGGGGGTGTACTGCCCTCCCGACTGGGGAAGCTGCCGCCGCCAGAACGCCTGCACGTTGCTCTCGACGCAGACGATGAACTTCGCGGGATCGTTCGTCGAATCGACGCCACGACAGCTTCCTTCCAGCTGGGTGGGGGTCACCCCGGGCCTGTCGTCCTGCGCGTTGTCGCCCTGGTTCTCGCGGATGGCGCGCGCGATCTCGCCCGCTGTCTGGTTGCCGCCCGAGGCCAGCACCTGAAGGCCCAGGTAGATGAGGCCGCCCACCAGCCCCAGGCCGCCCACGCCGGCGCCCATCCGGCCGCCCGGGAAGCGCATCCCGCGCCGATCCTCGACTTCGGAGGTGTCCGCCCGATCGGAGTCATCGAATCTCACGGCGCCAGCATGTCGCCGCCCGCGCCGATTGGCTAGGGGGCGACGCGCGACCCGCCAGGCTGTCGCCGCCGTTCGTGGGCAGCTGAATGGGTGGGATCGACGATGGTGGTCGAGATCCTAGCGGCCAGGGACCACGACCGCGGCGGGGGACAAGGCCGTCACCGCGACGTCAGCCCCGTCCCGAACGGGCCGCCCGGAGAGCGCCCGTTCCAGGAAGTAGCCCGCCGTCGCGAACGTCATGCCCGCCACCTCGTCCGAGAAGTAGTGGTGCTGCAGGTAGATGGCCGAGAAGCACATCAGCAGCTGAAACGTGGTGGCGGCGGCGGTCAGCAGCGGCCGCCGCAGTTCGCGCGCATGCCAGAACAGCAACATCGGGTAGGCGCAGTGCAGGGACGGCAACGCGCCGAACACGTCGGACGAGCTGGCGTAGAAGCGGGCGAAGTAGGGGATGCCCACCAGTCGATCCCAGCGCACCAGCGCCGCCGGGCTGGCCGCCGCGTGAACGTCGACCGGACCGAACCCGTGCGTGGCCACGTACCAGGGCGGGGCGACGGGGAACAACAGGTAGGTGGCGAAGCCGGCCAGGTTGATGCCCAGGAAGGTCCAGCCGAGCGCGCGCGTCCGGCGTCGGCCCGCTTCGCTGGCATCCCGCAGCGCCAGATACAGCGCGAACGCCATCACGGCGTAGATGTAAGTCAGGTAGGCCACGCCCGTGACGAAGTCGACCGCCGCCCAGTGGTAGCGCGCCGCCAGCTCGTTCAGGGACAGCCTCACGCCGTGCCAGTGGACCCCGAACAGCGTCTTGTCGAACCAGTAGGGCCCAGCCACGTGAACGCCGCTGGCGGCCACGGCGACCTTCACCAGTCCCAGGGCGTCGTAGACCGCGGCCAGGATGGCGAAGGGCAGGGCGGTGATCCACAGGCGCCGCACCGCCGGGCCGCACAGCGAAACGAGCAGAGCCACCGCGACCACCACCAGCTGTGCGGTCCCGGTGGCTCCGATGCGCGCCATGAAGATCAGGTAGGCCGCCCCCAGCCCGAGGCGAAGGGCGATCTGTGGGTGTGACAGCCGGTATGCTCGCGTCATGACTCCTTGGTTCGAGTCGGCGCGTTCGGCTCCGCTCTTTAGATGATCCCCTGGTTGCGCAGGCGGTGCAGCTCGCCGCGCACGGCGTTCAGTCCGCCGGCCGTGTAGAGAATGGAGAGTCGCTGGGCGCACAGGTGCGATAGCACCGGGAATCGACCGAGCCCCACCTCCTCGCCCCCCCGCGCCCGGCGTGAGCGAGCTCCCCAGGCTGCTCCAATCGAGATCCGGATCCGTCAGCGCGCAGACTTGCGAAGAGAGCGGTACCGGCGGATCAGCGCGTTCGTGGAGCTGTCGTGCCCAAGCGCCGCATCCGACGCAGACTCCAGCTCGGGAACGATCCGAGCGGCGAGGACCTTGCCCAGCTCCACGCCCCACTGATCGAACGAGTCCAGATCCCAGATCACGCCTTGCGTGAACACGATGTGCTCGTACAACGCGATCAGCTTGCCGAGCGCGGCCGGCGTCAGCTCGTCGAGCAGCAACGTCGTCGACGGGCGGTTGCCCTCGAACGTCTTGTGAGGGACCAGCCAGGCAGGCACCCCCTCGGCTTGCACCTCGCTCGCCGTTTTCCCGAACGCCAGCGCCTCCGCCTGCGCGAACACGTTCGCCAGCAGCAGGTCGTGGTGCCGCCCCAGCGGATTCAGCGTGCGCGCGAAGGCGATGAAGTCGCAGGGGATCAGCTTCGTCCCCTGGTGGATCATTTGATAGAACGAGTGCTGGCCGTTCGTGCCCGGCTCGCCCCAGTAGATGGGGCCCGTCTGGTAGGTGACCTCGGCGCCGTCCAGCGTGACGTGCTTGCCGTTGCTCTCCATCGTCAGCTGCTGCAGGTAGGCGGGGAAGCGCTTCAGGTACTGCTCGTACGGCAGCACCGCTTGCGTCTGCGCGTCGAAGAACCCGTTGTACCAGACGCCCAGCAGCGCCATCAGCACCGGGATGTTCCGCTCCAGCGGCGCGGTGCGGAAGTGCTCGTCCATCTCATGGAAGCCCGCCAGCATCTCGCGGAAGCCGTCCGGACCGACCGCCAGCATCGTCGAAAGACCGATGGCCGAGTCCATCGAGTAACGGCCACCCACCCAGTCCCAGAACTCGAACATGTTCGCCGTGTCGATGCCGAACTTCGACACCTCGGCCCCGTTCGTCGACACCGCCACGAAGTGCTTCGCCACCGCGGCGGGATCCTTCAGCGACGCCAGCGCCCAGTCGCGCGCCGTGTGCGCGTTCGTCATCGTCTCCAGCGTGGTGAAGGTCTTGGACGAGATGATGAACAGCGTCTCGGCCGCGTCCAGATCCCGCGTCGCCTCAGCGAAGTCGGTGCCATCGATGTTCGAGACGAACCGGAAGGTCAGGTCGCGCGCGCTGGCGTGGCGCAGCGCCTCGTAGGCCATCACCGGCCCCAGGTCGGATCCGCCGATGCCGACGTTCACGATGTTGCGGATGCGCTGGCCGGTGAAGCCCTTCCAGGCGCCCGAGCGCACGCGGTCGGCGAAGGCGGCCATCTTGTCCAGCACCGCCTGGACGCGCGGCACCACGTCCTCGCCGTCGACCACGATCGATTTGCCGGCGGGGGCGCGCAGGGCGACGTGCAGCACCGCGCGCTTCTCGGTGACGTTGATCTTGTCGCCGCGGAACATCGCCTCGCGCCGCGCGGCCAGCCCGGACTCCAGCGCCAGCGCCAGCAAGAGTTTCAGCGTCTCGTCGGTGACGCGGTGCTTCGAGTAGTCGAAGTAGATGCCGGCCGCCTCGAACGCCAGACGCTCCCCGCGGCGGGGATCGGCCGCGAACAGCTCGCGCAGGTGGGCGCCTCGCACCTCCGCGTGATGCGCGAGCAGGGCCTTCCAGGCGGGGCGTTCGGTCAGCGGCGTCGATCCGGATGGCATGTTGCCGGCGACTCTATCGCTTTCACATCCGCCGACAACCCCGATCGGCGCGCCAGGAAATGCAGCGGGCGGCCCCCTTCCAGAGGGAGCCGCCCGTCGTTTCACCCTGATTTCGGACTTCGTCAGGTGGTCCGGCGGCCGCGCACCAGGTGCATGACGGCGCTGATGACGGCCAGCACGATCAGCAGGTGAATGGCGAACGACGAGACGTGGAAGATTGTGAATCCGGCGATCCAGAACAGAGCCAGAATGGCAGCGAGAAGCAGGAACATGGTCATCCTCCTTGAACGAGTTGCCGCGCGATCGGCCGGCGTCTCATCAACGATTCGCCGCTAACCCTGCGCATCCTTGTCACGTCTGAGTCGTACAGCGAAGGTCGTGCCAACAGGCCCCACCGCCGTACCACCGCCGTTTTCCGCAGTCGTTCCGCAGCAGAATGACCGAAACGCGGCGCAACGGGTTACGACCGCACCTGGCGTGGTACGGGCTGGTAACGCATGGCCCGTTCACTGCCAGTAGCGCGTGGCGACGAAGTCGTTGTTCGAGGCGCTCGCGAAGCCGGCGGCGACGACACGAACGGCGGGAACGCGGGCGTCGGCCTGCAGGACCACGCCGCTCGCCTGATCCGAACGCATTCCCGCCGCCACCGGTGTGGTGACCAGTCCGGCGGTGCCGAACGTCGGGTCCAGCAGACCGTCCTCGCCATACCGGCCCAGCACGAAGTTCGCGCTGCTGCCGGTCCCTTCGTACGACCAGCCCGCCAGCACGATCTTGCCGTCGGCGGCGATGGCCATCGCCTGGACTTCGTCCCAGTTCGCGGGGCTGACGGCGGTGATGGTGTGGCCGCCCGTTCCGAACGTGGGGTCGGGGGCGCCCGCCGCGTCGAGGCGCACCAGCGCGAAGTCGTGGTCGGCGTGGCCTGCCACCAGGATCTTCCCGTCCGCGGCGATCTGGATCGCGCGCGCGGCGCCGATGCTGGTGCCCAGCATGCCGTTGATCGTTCCTTTGCCGCTGCCGGCGGTCGTGCCGAAGGTGGGGTCCAACGTGCCCGCCATCGTGTACCGCGCCAGCTGAAAGTCTCCCTCGCCGCCCGCGGCCACCAGCAAAGGCAGGCCGGCCACGGTCTGCAGCGCCAGCGCGTAGATCGAGTCACGGCCGCCGTTCGGCGCCACCGCCGTGATCACCTTGCCGCCGGCGCCGAAGGTAGCGTCCAGCGTGCCGTCGGCGCCGTAGCGCGCCAGCGTGAAGTCGATGCCCGTGGTGCTGCTGCCCTGGTTGCCGTCGCCGCCCAGCACGATCTTGCCATCGGCCTGCAGCAGCAGCGCGTACGCGGTGTCGCTGTCCGCGCCGAAGGCCGTGGTGACCTTGCCCGTGCCCCCGCCGAAGGTCGGATCCAGCGCGCCGCTGTCCAGGTAGCGCGCCACCGCGAAGTCCTGCCCCGTGCCCGCCACCGTTGCCGTCCCCGCCACCACGATCTTGCCGTCCGTTTGCACCGCCACGCCGTACGCCGTGTCGGCGCCGCCCGCGAAGTCCGTGGTCACCTTCCCCGCGATCCCGAAGGTCGCGTCCAGCGCGCCGTCGCGATCCAGCCGGACCAGCGCGAAGTCGCCCAGCCCTTCGGCGGCGCGCCCCGCGATCAGCACGCGGCCCATGGCGTCCACCGCCACCGCGTACGCATAGTCGTCGCCCGCGCCCACGGGCACCACCACCTTGCCGCCGCCGAAGCTGGTGTCCAGGCTGCCTGGCGGTCCGTAGATCGTCACGGTCAGCGGCGCGCTGGCCACGTCGGCGCCCGCCGTTCCCTGGATGGTCACCGGGGAGGGCAGCGCGTGTGGCGCGGCCGCGTCGGCGGCCACCGTCAGCGTCGCCGTGGTCTGGCCGGCCGCGATGACGGCGGGGACCAGGGTGGCGCCGGTCGGCAGCCCGACCGCCGCCAGCGTGACGGGGCCGGCGAAGTCACCCTGGCGGGTCAGCACGACGTCGACGGTTGCGGTGGCTCCCTGCAGCACCGGTAGCTTGTCGGCGCCGAGCGCCAGGGTGAACGGCGCCGCCGTAACGGGAGGGGGCCCGGCGTCGTCGCCGCCCGCAGGCGTCTCCTTGCTGCTAGAGCATCCGAGCGACGCCAGCAACGCCGGAAGCAACGCCGCCAGGGCCGCGCACGCCAGGGCACGGCCGCAGAACGCGAGGAGGAAGCGCGATACGATCTTGGAGAACGGGGCACGGGACGCGGACATGGTCATCGGAAACTCCTGGGGTCTTCGGTACGGGATGGGGGCTTCAGGCGGCGCGCGGGGGGGCCATCATCGCGAGCTCGCGCGGTGACAGGGACGCCGCGAAGATGACCTTCCACTCGTCCATGCGCGCGGGCTCGATCGTCGACACGATGGTCTTGCTGATGGCGGCCATCGCCCCGTCGTCCATGGCGCCCCAGAACGCGGCGTTCGCCTGGCGCTCCTCCCGCTCCATGTGGCGGATCTGGTCGGCGATCAGGCCGTGGAAGCGACGGAGCACCTCGCCGCCCAGCGTCTCGCGCTCGGCCGGGCTCAGGGCCGCCAGCCGCTGGCCCATGCACTCGATGTCCAGGGCCGCGTGCTCCAGCTGGGGGTGCGCCGCCTCCAGCTCGGCGGCCAGCTCGGGGGCAATCTCGGCCAGGCGGGGGATGACGTGGCGGTCCTCGTGCTCGGCGTGCTCGCGCAGGTAGGTCATGCACTGCACCAGCTCGCGCTGGGTGGCCGCCACGTCTTCCAATGACCCGAAGTCAGTGCGGCCCAGGCGCATGGCCGTCTGGAACATGGTGCGGCGCAGCCCCTTGTGGATGGGGGTGAACATGTCGTAGCGGGGCGTCGTGATCATGGCGGGTCCTTTCGTCTGGCCGCGCGGTGCCGGCGGCGGTTCGGTTGAGACGAAAGTACCGGCCCGCGAAAGGCGCCGTTGCTACGTGTTCCTTAGGCGGATCCTAAGAGTTTCCTAAGGGCTCCGAATGCTATGCTGCGCCTGCTTCACATGTTGAACCCGCCCGACGCTGGACCGTCCCCCCGACCCGCCACCGGCCCGCTCTCCACGCTGCCTCCCGAGCTGTTTTCGCTGCTGGAAGGGGCGGCCGTGCAGCACCTGGTCACCCGCAATGCCACGCTGGCTCCCAGCAGCGCCCTGGCCTTCGGTGTACGCATCGATCCGGACTCGCCGAACGTGACGGTGTTCGTGCCCGCCAGCGTCGCCACCATCGCGCTGCAGAACCTGCGCGACAACGGGCAGATGGCGCTGACGGCGGTCGGTCCGGCCGACGTCCGCGCCGTGCAGATCAAGGGTGTCTGGCTGGGGGAGCGCCGGCTGGATGACAGCGATCGGGCGTTCCTGTTGCGCTATCGCGACGCCGTCACCAACGTGCTGAACGTGGTGGGCGTGCCGCGCTCGCGGTGGCGGCAGGTGGCCTGGTCGCCGACGGTGGCGCTGCGGATGGAGGTGCGGGAGGCCTACGTGCAGACGCCGGGGCCTGCGGCGGGAACGCCGTGCGAGGGGACCCCGTGATCCCGCTCGAGTCGATCTCGCGCTGCTTCGAGGGGATCGTGCCGGCCACGCTGTCGACCTGCTCGGCCGCGGGCATTCCCAACATCAGCAGCATCAGCCACGTGCAATATGTCGACGCCCGCCACGTGGCCGTGTCGCGGCAGTTCTTCAACAAGACCACCCGCAACATCCTGGAGAACCCCCAGGCGTCGGTGACGGTGTGGGATCCCGTGACGTTCGAGATCTACATCCTGACCCTGCGTTACGCCCGGTCGGAGACCTCGGGGCCCACGTTCGACCGCATGGCCACCCGTATCGAGGCCATCGCCTCGCACACCGGCATGGCCGGCATCTTCCGGCTGCTGGCCGCCGACGTGTTCGAGGTGCTGTCCATCTACCATCTGACCGAGCACCTGAACCCTCCCGAAAAGAGCGACCCGCCCGATCCGGACCTGCCCGACATGTCGCCCGAGCCCGCTGCCGTGCCGCCCGAACAGCGCGAGGAGCTGTGGGTGCTGCAGCGGATCTCGTCGCGCATGAACCAGGCGCCGGATCTCGAGGCCCTGCTGGAAGAGGTGCTGGGCAGCCTGAACGAGGACTTCGGCTTCACCCACGCCAAGGTGCTGCTGGTCGACGAGACCGGACGCCGGTTGTTCACGGTGGCCAGCCGTGGGTACGACGAGAGCGGCGTCGGCTCCGAGGTCGTCTTCGGGGAGGGGCTGATCGGCACCGTGGCGCGCGACCGGCGCATCCTGCGGGTGAACCAGATGGAAAGCGGCCTGCGCTATGGCCGCGCCATGCGGGCCGCCGTGGCCAGCGCGTCGACCGGGACGCCGTTGCGCCCGGAGATCCCGCTGCCCGGGCTGGTGGACGCGCAGAGCCACCTGGTGTTGCCGCTGCTGGTGCGGGGACGGCTGGTGGGGGTGCTGGCGCTGGAGAGCCGCAACCCGGCGGCCTTCGCCACCTGGCACGAGGCCTTCATGGGCATCGTGGCCGATCAGGTGGCGGCCGGCATCGAGCGGCTGGCGGTGTCGGACGCCGAGGATCCGGTGGCGGCGGGCCGGCGCGCCCGCGGCGCGAAGGAAGATCAGGCGAAGGAAGATCAGCCACCGCCGGTGGTGGCGCCGCGCCGGCGGGCGTTCGTGTTCTATCAGAACGACGACTGCGTGTTCGTCGACGGGGAATACCTGATTCGCAACGTTCCAGGGCGCATCCTGTGGAAGTTGTTGAAGGCGCATCAAGAGATGGGACGCAGCGAGTTCACGAACCGCGAGCTGCGCCTGGACCCGGGGCTGGGCCTGCCGTCGCTGCGCGACAACCTGGAGAGCCGCCTGATCCTTCTGCGGCAGCGGCTGGCGCAGAAGTGCCCGGATGTTCGCTTGCCGTCGCGCGGCCGGGGCCGCTTCGCCGTCGAGATCGACAGCGAGCTGGCCCTGACCGAGCGCGCGTCTGCCTGACGCCAGCGCCACGTTCCGTCGGGAGACCTTCACGCCCCGCCGGTTTCGCCGGCGCCTACCGCTGGACGGCCTTGGGCGCGGTCGAAACCCCTTCGGCGTACGTGCGCGCCTTCGCCTTCTCGTAGGCGGCGGCGAGGGCGGTCATGGCGGGATCGGGGACCTGCGGTGCCGGCACGTCGTTACGGATCGCGGGCAGCGAGTGGAGATAAGCGAAGATCGCCTTCAGATCGTCGTCGTTCTGCTGGGCCAGGTTTGGCCAGGGCATGGGGGGCAGGATGGGGCGGCCGTTGCCGCCCATGTGCCGTCCGGTGCGGACGGCGCGCAGGAACATGTCCTCGGTCCAGGCGCCCAGGCCCGTGTCCGGGTCGGGCGTCAGGTTCGCGGCGTACACCACGCCGAAGGGCAGGCGGAAGCTGGTGAACGTCGGTCCGATGACGCCGTTGTCATGGCCGGACAGCGCCGACGCGGGCTCGGGGCCGCCCTGGGGGTGCCCCGACAGCAGGCGGGTCATGTCGTGAACGGGCATGCCCACCTCGGGATCGAACTTCATCGGCGTGTGGCAGTCGTTGCAGCCGCCGATGCTCACCAGCATCTGTCCGCGAGCCACGCGCGCCGCCTGGGTCTCGGCGGGCTTGCGGCCGTTGCAGCCGGCGGCGGCCAGCAGCACGAAGGCGATGGCCAAAGAAGAGAGGTTGCTGGTTCTGGGCATGATGATCTCCGTCGTCGTCGGTTGGCGCGGCCGCTTCACCCGAAGCGGCACGGGAATCACCATGCCTGGACCGAAAAACGCCCGTTGCTAAATGGTCCTTCCGCAGACCCTAAGAAAACGCTAACCGGAAGCGGAAAGCGCCAGGGACGCCAGGACAGGACGAGGATAAGAACAGAGGGTTCAGAGATCGGTTCTGAACCTCCTGGCGTCCCTGGCGCTCCTGGCGTCCTGGCGTTTGGTCTGCCGCCCTGCCGGCGTCAGTCTCCCTGCCCGGTCGGTCGGGGGCCGCGCAGGCCGTGCTTGCGCAGCAGCGCCAGCAAGTACGGCCGATCCATGCCGGCGACGCGCGCAGCCTGGGAGGCGTTCCCCTTGCTGAGCTTGATCAGGTTGCCGATGTAGTGGTGCTCGAAGGCCGCGACCGCTTCGCTGCGCGCCACGCGGTACGGCAGGACGCCATCGGTGCCCGGTGGCGGCACGGCGGCGCGCGCGGATGCGGG